>SL_7KL_010_BRINEDRAFT_10001605_pt1 | contig 10727 bp, 8 predicted proteins | sample SodLak_010_BRINE_FD_10663 | JGI IMG/M metagenome (IMG submission 10663)
GGCGAGCGCCTCGCGCCCGAGATCACGCACTTCCTTCGCAACCGCTTCGAGCGGCTCGGGACGGCGCCCCGTCAGCGTGACGTCCCAGCCGTCACTGGCGAGGGCGAGGGCGGCGGCGCGGCCGACGCCGGTTCCGGCGCCGGTGACGAGTGCATTTTTGGACATTTCGAACCTCCCTGAACGCGTTCCGCGTCATCTGCAGGCAGATTAGCGTCCCGCATGTCGCGAGGCGATGGGCAATTGCGAAAGCGCGCTTGCTGCTTTTCGATGTTCCGGGCGCGAGGCGGCTCAGCCGCCGCCCTTGCCGCTTTTCGAGCTTCTGAGCAAGGCCGGCTCAGCCGCCGCCCTTGCTGCTTTTCGAGCTTCTGAGCAAGGCCGGCTCAGCCGCCGCCCTTGCTCCACGGGCTATTGCCGCTCCAGGGTGTCGGGGCGGCATTGCCGCCGCCATCGCCGCCGGAGCCGGAGCCCGGCATGCCGGGCAGGCCGCTCCAGGGGGTGGGCGGGAAGGGCGGCATGTTGCGCCCGCCCTGGCCTTCTGCATTTTCCTGTGCGGCTTTTTCCTGCGCCGCCTTCTCCTGCGCCAGCAGCTCCGCCGCGCTGGGGCGCAGGGTGAGCTTCTCCGGTGGCGGACGCCGTCCGCCGGCATGGCGCTCCAGCGCCGCGACGCGATCCTCGATCGCGGGATGGGTGGCCAGCAGCGCGGTGAAGCCGACGCGCGGATTCTCGATGCACATTTCCATGATGCTCGATGGCGTCTTGGGCATCTCCGCGCGCCCGGAAATCTTGAGCAATGCCGAGATCATCGCATCCGGACGCTTGGTGAGCTCGACCGCCCCGGCATCGGCGAGATATTCGCGCGAGCGCGACAGCGCGAAGCGGATCACCAGCGAGAGCAGCCAGGCGACCAGCACGATCGCAGCGGCGACCAGCAGCGCGACAGCCGCACCGCCCCCGGCACGCCCGCCGCCGCGCCCGCCGCCGCGCCGCATCCCGCCCGTCAGCAGCCGCATCCGCCCGCCATAGCGCAGCGAGCGGAAGAGCATTTCCCCGGTGAAGGAGACGACACCGGCAATGATCACCGCGATCACCATCATGCGCACATCCTCGTTGCGGATATGCGTGAGTTCATGCGCGATCACCGCCTCGATCTCGTCATCCTCCAGCCGCTCGACGAGGCCGCGTGTCAGCGTGACCGTGTACTGCTTGTCATTGAGCCCCGATGCGAAGGCGTTGAGCGCATCCGTCTCCATGATCTTCAGCTTCGGTGTGGTCATGCCGCGCGAGATGCACAGATTTTCCAGCATGCGGTAGAGCCGGGGATCGTCCTGCCGGGAGACCTCATGCGCGCCGGTCACCGCGTCGATCAGCTTCTGATGGCCGAAATAGGCGAAGATGATCCAGCCGAGCACCGCGATCGTCGCGATCGGCGCGGCATAGAGCATGTCGCCATAGGCGCCGCGCAGGTTGACGGCCAGCGTGTCGAACTGGCCCTCGCCCATGCCGCGCAGGGCCAGCGCGCCGGCGAAGACGACCATGTAGACGAGGAAGAACAGGCCCAGAAGCAGGGCGACCGAGCGGCGGCGATTGGCCTGGATATGCGAATAGAGACCAAAAGCGGGAAACACCGCATCATCCTCCGGCGTCGTCGCGGGGTGGTGCGGGCACGCATGCCCGCGACCGGGATCGGATTGTCCGTATCAGAACTTCACTTCCGGCGCCGTCTGCAGCGTCTCTCGCTTGGCTTCGCCGATATCGAAAAATTCGCGCGCGGTGAACCCGAGCGAGCGGGCGAACAATACCGCCGGGAAGGATTCGATCGCGGCATTGAATTCGGCCACGGCGTTGTTGAAGAAGCGCCGCGCGGCTGCGAGCTTGTCCTCGACATTGGACAATTCGCTCTGCAGGGCGAGGAAGTTCTGGTTCGCCTTCAGATCGGGATAGGCTTCCGCGAGGGCGAAGAGGCGCCCGAGCGTGGCGTTGAGGATGTTCTCCGCCGCAGCCTGGTCCGCCGGGCCGTGCGCATTCGCAGCCGCGTTGCGGGCCTTGACCACGGCGTCGAGGGTCTCTTTTTCGTGCGAGGCATAGCCCTTCACCGTCTCCACCAGATTGGGGATCAGGTCGTGGCGCTGGCGCAGCTGCACGTCGATATCGGCGAAGGCCTGCGTGGTGCGCTGGCGCATGGCCACGAGGCCGTTATAGATGACGATCGCCCAGACCAAGAGCGCGACGACGATGGCCAGCAATACCCATTCCATGAGCGCAGGCTCCTTCTTCTCGGTGGCACCCCGGACCGGGGCCGCGGATCTCCGTGGCGGTGATCGGCGCTAATCTGCGCCAAACCCGCGTGAGAGGCAAATACGCGCGCAAGAATAGCACCGATGCGTCACGCAATCGTAAACCGAGATCGCTCGTGACGGGTCAGAGCTTGCGAATCCAGAATTGCAGGGGTTTGCGGGTCTCTCCGGCCTCGCCGACATCCTTCCAGGAGAAATGGGCGATGGCACCGGGCAGCGGCGCGTAGCCACGCTTGCGCCAGAAATCGTCGAGCGGGCGGTAATCCGCCGGGCGGCGGGGATGATCCTGCGGGCGGATCACGGCGCAGAAGGCGCTGTGGCTGAAACCGAGAGTACGGGCGTGATTCTCGCGCAGATCGAAGAAGCGGTGCCCGATGCCGCGCCCGCGCCATTGCGGCAACAGCACCGATTCGGCGCAATAGAATACCTTGTCGAGACCGAGCCCGCTTCCCGCGAAGGCCTGCGCGAAATCATCGGCGTGATCGGCAAGCGGCGTGCCCGTCGCTGCGCCGACGAGGCTATCGCCGTCGAAGGCGCCGACGAGGACCGCGCGCGGGCTCTGCCGGTAGCTTTCCAGGTAGCGCCGCTCATAGGCGAGATCGCCGTCATAGAGATAGGGAAAATCCGCGAAGACGGTGATACGCAGCCGCGCGACGGCATCGAGCGCCGAATCCAGGGCCGCACCGGTCAGGGCTTCCACGCGCATGGTCTTGCTCCTTCGCCTGCTCATGCGGGGGGAGATGGCATGGGCCGGGTTTCGCGACAAGGCTGAAGGGCGGCGCGGCGCCCCCGGTATCGCGCGCACGCCTGTGTGATTTGACCGCAGCGCCCGGATTTGACCACACTCACGCGTCAGCCATACTGAACCTGTCCGGGCATGCGCCCATTATCTGGAATGAAAGCCGGTGACGTATCCCACGCTACGCCGTTTTCCCGCCGACAGCGTCGCGAAAGCCTCGCGCGCGACGCTGTTTTCCGTGCTCGTCTTCAGCCTCAGCCTCGTGCTGGCAAGCCTGTTCATGCCGCGCGCGGCGCTCGCGCAGGGCTCGTTCACCATCGTGCGCGACGCCGAGCTCGAAGGGCTGATGCGTGACTATGCGACGCCGATCCTCGCCGCCGCAGGCATTCCCGGTCGGGCGGGCGAGATCATCCTCGTCAATGATACGTCGTTCAACGCCTTCGTCGCGGACGGGCAGCGCATCTTCATCAATCTCGGCGCCATCCTGCAGACCGAGACGCCCAACGAACTGATCGGCGTGATCGCGCATGAGGCCGGCCATATCCATGGCGGGCATCTGGCGCGGCTGCGTCAGGAGATCCAGAACGCGCAGGTGCTTTCCATCGCCTCGATGCTTCTCGGCGGTGCCGCCGCGGTCGGCGGCGCGCGCGGCGGCGTGGGTGATTCGGGGATGGGCGGGGCCGGTATCGCCATGGGTGGCGGCGAGATCGCGCGGCGCTCGCTGCTGGCCTATCAGCGCTCGGAGGAGATGGCCGCCGATCAGGCCGCCGTGCGTTTTCTGCACGCGACCGGCCAGTCGCCGATGGGGATGATCCGTATCTTCGAGCGCTTCGCCAACGAATCGATGTTTCGTTCGAGCCTCGATCCTTATCAGATCAGCCACCCGCTGCCGCGCGAGCGCATCGCCCAGCTGGAGCGCCTGGCTGCCGAGAGCCCGTATCGCAACCGCACCGATCCGCCGGCCCTGCAGCGCCGCCACGATCTCGCCCGCGCCAAGATTTCCGGTTTCGTCGAACGCCCCGAGACGGTCTTGCGCCGCTATCCGCCCAGCGACAATTCGCTGGCCTCGCGCTATGCCCGCGCCATCGTGGCACATCGCTCCGGGCGGATGCGTGATGCGATCGGGCTGATGGACGAGCTGATCGGCGCGCAGCCCAACAACCCGCATTTCCATGAGCTGCGCGGGCAGATCCTTCTGGAGAGCGCGCGCCCGCAGGAGGCGGTCGCCTCGTTGCGGCGCGCTGTCGGTCTCGCGCCGGATGCCGCGCCGATGCGCACGCTCTACGGTCAGGCGCTGGTCGCGATCGGGGACGGGGCGAGCCTCGAAGAGGCGATCAATCAGCTGCGCCGTGCGATCCGGATCGAGCCCGAATCACCGGATGCCTATCGCCCGCTGGCCATGGCCTATGGCCGTACCGGCCAGGTCGGGCGGGCGGAACTCGCCATCGCGCAGCATTATTTCTACGCCGGCGATATCCGCAACGCCCAGAACCAGGCGCATCGCGCCATGAACTCACTCGTCGAAGGCACGCCCGAATGGTTGCGTGCCAAGGATATCTTCGACTACGTCCCACCCCGACACCAGCGCTGAAGCGCGACGCAAACGGCGCCGAACCGAGTGCCGGCAAGATGATACAAGGATGGACCATGACCCGTTTCCTGCGCGGCCTCGCCACGCTCTCCCTCGCTGCCCTGCTGCTGATACCGCTCCCGCGTGCCGAGGCGCAGGCGGCCTTTTCCGAGGATGAGCGCGGAGCGATCGTCGAGATCATGCGTGAGTATCTTCTGGAGAATCCAGAGATCATCCGCGAGATGATCACCGAGCTCGAGCGCCGCGAGACGGCGGAGCAGGATGCGCGCCGCACGCAAACCCTGACCGAAGCGCATGATGCGCTCTATGCGGGCGACGACATCGTGATGGGCAATCCTGACGGTGACGTCACCCTGGTGGAATTCTTCGACTATAATTGCGGCTTCTGCGAGCGCGCGCTGGAGCATGTCGAGGCGATGATCGCCTTCGATCCGGACCTGCGCGTCGTGCTCAAGGACTTCCCCGTTCTCGGCCAGGGCTCGATCGACGCCGCGCGGATCGGCCTTGCCGCCATGGAGCAGTTCGACAACGAGACCGCCGCCGAGTTTCACATGCGGCTAATGCGCATCCGTGGCCAGGCCAATGGCGAAAACGCCGCGCGCCTCGCCGTCGAGCTTGGCGCCGATCCCGACCGGCTCGAAGCCGATGCCAACGGCGCGCGCGTGCGCGATATCCTCACCGAGAATTTCGAGCTCGCCGACAACCTCAACCTCACGGGCACACCCGCATGGGTGATCGGCGACGCCGTCATCTCCGGCGCCGTCGGCCCCGAGCGGCTCGGCGAGGCGGTGGCCAATGTCCGCGCCTGCGGGCGCGCCGCATGCTGAGAGACGTGAATCCGGGCGCGCGCGCCGTCGCGTATAAAAACGCGCTTCATCACCCTTGGCCTTCGCGCATGGCGGTGGCATCACTGCGTTGATGACCACCTTTGCGACAACCGGAACGGCAGCGATCGGCGCCGCCGCGACAGCGGCGCCGGCGCGGCGCGTCGCGGATGTCATCATCCCGCTCGCCCTCGATACGGCCTACAGCTACGCCGTGCCCGCCGGAATGGCGCTCTCCCCCGGCGAGCAGGTGCGCGTGCCTTTCGGGCCGCGTCGCGAGGCGATCGGCGTGGTCTGGGGTCTGCGCGAGGGCGATCCGGGCAATCTCAAGCAGGTGATCGAACCCGCCGGCGGGCCGGTCTTCTCCGACAATCTGCGCAGCTTCCTCGACTGGGTGGCGCGCTGGACGCTCGCCCCGCGCGGCTCCGTGCTCGCCATGGCGCTCAAGCGCCCGGACGAGGAGCGAGGCGAAGCGATTCGCGTGGGCGTATGCCTGGCAGGCCCGCCGCCGAAACGGGTGACGCCGGCGCGCAGCCGCGTCATCGCCGCCGCCGAGGGCGGGCTTCTGCACGCCAAGAGCGATCTCGCCCGCGCGGCGGGCGTCAGCGCCGGGGTGATCGACGGGCTCGTGGATGAGGGCACCCTCGAAACCTGCGCGATGCCGCCGGAAAACCTGTTTCCACCACCCGATCCCGATCACGCTGCGACGCAGCTCGGCCCGGCCCAGGATGCCGCCGCGCGCAGCCTGCGCGAGGCCGTGGCGGCGCATGACAACGGCGCCTTCCTGCTNGAAGGCGTCACCGGCTCGGGCAAGACCGAGGTCTATTTCGAGGCGGTGGCCGAGACGCTGCGCGCGGGCCGGCAGAGCCTGATCCTGGTGCCCGAGATCGCGCTCACCGCGCAATTTCTCGACCGTTTCGCGCAGCGCTTCGGGGTGCGTCCGGCGGTCTGGCATTCCGGCGTGACCGGGCGAAAGCGCGAAAAGCTCTATGCCGGGCTCGCCTCGGGGGAGGTGCGCGTCGTCGCGGGCGCCCGCTCGGCCCTGTTCCTGCCCTATGCCGATCTCGGGCTGATCGTCGTCGATGAAGAGCACGAAGCCGCCTATAAACAGGAAGACGGGGTGCATTATCATGCCCGGGACATGGCCGTGGTGCGCGGGCGCATCGATGGCTGCCCCGTCGTGCTCGCCTCCGCCACCCCCACCATCGAGACCCGCGTCAACGCCGCGCAGGAACGCTACCGGCATCTCGTCCTGCCTGAACGCTATGGCGGGCGCACGCTGCCGGCGATCACGGCTGTCGATCTGCGCGGGGCGAAGGCGGGCGGCAAAAGCGACAACAAGCCCGAGGGTGACAGCTGGATCTCGCCGCCTCTCGCCGCCGCGATCGAGGAGACCATGGCGCGCGGCGAGCAGGCGCTGATCTTCCTCAACCGGCGCGGCTATGCCCCGCTCACCCTGTGCCGCGCCTGCGGGCATCGCTATGAATGTCCCAATTGCTCGGCCTGGCTCGTCGATCACCGCTTCCGCCGCGCTCTCGTCTGTCACCATTGCGGCCATGTCGCGCGCCGGCCCAGCGCCTGCGAGGCCTGCGGCACGGTGGATGCGCTGGCGGCCTGCGGGCCGGGCGTGGAGCGCATCGCGGAAGAAGTCGCCACGCGCTTTCCGGGCAAGCGCGCCATCACCCTGTCGAGCGATTTCCCGGGCGGCACCGAGCGCATGCGCCGCGAACTGGCCGATATCGCCGAGGGCAAATGCGACATCGTCATCGGCACCCAGCTCGTGGCCAAGGGCCACAACTTTCCCGGCATGACGCTGGTGGGCGTGATCGATGCCGATATCGGGCTCTCCTCCGGCGATCCGCGCGCAGCGGAGCGCACCTTCCAGCTGCTGCAACAGGTGACCGGGCGCGCCGGGCGCGGCGAGAAGGCCGGGCGGGCGCTGGTGCAGACCTATCAGCCCGAGCACCCGGTGATCGCGGCGCTGATCTCCGGCGATGCCGAGCGATTCTACGCGCAGGAGACCGCGAACCGCCGCCTTGCCGGCCTGCCGCCCTTCGGACGCCTCGCCTCGCTGATCATCTCCTCACGCAAGCGCGAGGAGGCCGAGGCGCATGCCCGTGCGCTTGCCCGCGCGGCCCATGCCATGGATCTGCGCGATCCCCGCCTCACCCTGCTCGGCCCGGCGGAGGCGCCGATCATCCTGATCCGGGGGCGCTACCGCTACCGCCTGCTCCTGAAGAGCGCCCGCGAATTCGACCTCCAGAGCTACATCCGCGACTGGCTCGCGGGCGCCCCCAAGCCGCGCGGCGATATCCGCGTGCAGGTGGATATCGATCCGCAGAGTTTCTTTTGAGCGCCACTCTCAACGCTCGAGACCGACAGCTTTGCGCAGCGTCTCATCAATGCGGCTCTGCCAGCCGGGGCCACCGGCGCGGAAGTGTTCCAGCACTTCCGGGCTGAGCCGGATCGTCGTGCTCACCTTGGTCCTGGCGGCTTTCGGTCGGCCCCGCTGCACCTTTGCCTTCGCGAACTTCTCCTGCCATTCGGGTGCCGACAGGTCCGGTGCGTCGTCATCGAAATCGGGGGGCATAGGTATTTTGCTCTCTCGACCCTCAGACAGGTCGCGCTCGAAACACCTCGGCGGCGTCAACCATGTAATTATTGTAGTAACATTATATGCCTCTCGCGAGAATGCGCAACGGGCTTTCCGCAGGCCCACGGGGCAGGAAGTCCGCATCAGCGAGCCCTTGACGAGGTAACCCTTGCCACCAACCACACAATGGTGGCAAAGCCTCTGTCACTGCTTTATGCGCCCGGGTAACCGCGATGATACCTTCCCTCGACCAGTTTCGCCGCGTCGTGATCAAGGTCGGCTCCGCCCTGCTGGTCGACCGTGCGCGCGGGCGGCTGAATGCGGCCTGGCTGGCATCGCTCGCGGAGGATATCGCCGATCTGCATGCCCGCGGCATCGAGGTTCTGGTCGTCTCCTCCGGCGCGATCGCGCTGGGGCGTACCGTGCTCGACCTGCCCGCCGGCGCCCTGCGTCTGGAGGAGAGCCAGGCGGCGGCGGCGGCGGGACAGATCGCGCTGGCGCGCGTCTGGGCGGAGATGCTCGGCCATCACGACGTGCGCGCGGGGCAGATCCTCGTCACCTTCTCCGATACCGAGGAGCGCCGGCGCTATCTCAATGCGCGCGCGACCATCGCGAAACTTCTGGAACTGCGCGCCGTCCCCGTCGTCAACGAGAATGATACGGTCGCCACCAACGAAATCCGCTACGGCGACAATGACCGCCTCGCCGCCCGCGTCGCGGCGATGATCGGCGCGGATCTGCTGGTGCTCTTCTCCGATGTCGACGGGCTCTACACAGCGCCGCCGGCGCGCGATCCGCAGGCGCAGCACCTGCCGGTGATCGCGCGGATCACCCCCGAGATCGAGGCGATGGCCGGCGGCGCCGCCTCGGAACTCTCGCGTGGTGGCATGCGCACCAAGATCGAGGCCGCCAAGATCGCCACCCAGGCCGGCGCGCATATGGTTATCGCCGACGGGCGCGTGAAGAATCCGCTGGCGCGCATCGCGGAGGGCGCGCGCTGCTCGTGGTTCCTGACCTCCGCCACTCCGACCAGCGCACGCAAGGCCTGGATCGGCGGTAGCCTCGAAACACGCGGCACGCTGCATGTTGATGAAGGCGCGGCGCGGGCCCTGAGCAAGGGCGCGAGCCTGCTCCCGGTCGGGGTAACCCGTGTCGAGGGGGAATTTGCGCGCGGCGACGCTGTCAGGATTTTCGATCCGCAAGGCCGCCTGCTTGGGCGCGGGCTGGTCGCATTCGATCACGGTGATGCTGCGCGCGTGGCCGGGCGGCGCAGCGCCGAGATCGCGGATCTGCTCGGCTATAGCGGGCGCGATACGATGATCCACCGCGACGATCTCGCGCTCGCGGAGAACGACTGATCCCGCCCGACCCGGCACCGGATTGAAATTGGGGCTCACGTTCGCGCCCGATTTCGGTTATACGGGGGGCGCAATCAGACGCAACGAGGTTTCATCATCATGGCGACGGTGCTCGACATCGCCAATCGCAAGGTCACATCCCCGGCGCAGCAGCCTGCGATCGAGAAGACCGCGCAGGTCCCCATGGCGCCCGGCGCCCAGCCGACGCAGCCCTCGCTCGTCGGCCTCACCCGCGAGGAACTGGCCGAGCGACTGCAGGCGATCGGGGTGAGCGCGCGCGAGAGCCGCATGCGCGTGGCGCAGCTGTGGCACTGGATCTATTTTCGCGGTATCGACGATTTCGCGCAGATGACCAATGTCGGCAAGGCCTTGCGCGAGAATCTCGCCGCGCATTACACGCTTACGCGCCCGGAGGTGATCTCCGAGCAGGTCTCGCAGGACGGCACCCGCAAATGGCTGATGCGCATGCCCTCCACCGGCCCCTTCGACAAGGGCGCGGAGATCGAGTGCGTCTATATCCCCGAAACCGATCGCGGCACGCTCTGCGTCTCGAGCCAGGTCGGCTGCACCCTGACCTGCACCTTCTGCCATACCGGCACGCAGAAACTCGTGCGCAACCTCACCTCCGCCGAGATCGCCGCCCAGCTCGTCGTCGCCCGCGATCGCCTCGGCGACTGGCCCGACCGGGAGCCGCCGGAGGGCGCCTTCGTGCCCAAGGAGGGCGGGCGCTATGTCACCAATGTCGTCTATATGGGGATGGGCGAGCCGCTCTATAACACCGACAACGTCATCGCCTCGATCAGGATCCTGAGCGACAACGAGGGGCTCGGCCTGTCGCGCCGGCGCATCACCGTCTCGACTTCCGGCGTCGTGCCCCAGATCACCCGGCTCGGCGCGGAAGCCAACACGATGCTCGCCATCTCGCTGCACGCAGTGCGCGACGATCTGCGCAACACGCTGGTGCCGATCAACAAGAAATACCCGATCGCCGATCTGCTCCAGGCCTGCCGTGATTATCCCGGCCTGTCCAATGCAAGGCGCATCACCTTCGAATACGTGATGCTCAAGGGCGTCAACGATTCCAATGCCGATGCCCGCGAGCTGGTGCGGCTGCTCAAGGGCATTCCTGCCAAGATCAACCTGATCCCGTTCAACCCCTGGCCCGGCTCGCAATATGAGTGCTCGGACTGGGAGCGTATCGAGGAATTCTCCGAAATCGTCTACCGGGCCGGCTATGCCTCGCCGGTGCGCACCCCGCGCGGGCGCGACATCCTCGCCGCCTGCGGCCAGCTCAAGAGCGAGACGGAGAAGCTGCGTGCCCGCACCCG
>SL_7KL_010_BRINEDRAFT_10001607_pt1 | contig 10722 bp, 7 predicted proteins | sample SodLak_010_BRINE_FD_10663 | JGI IMG/M metagenome (IMG submission 10663)
ATCTTCTGGAGGATCACGCCGAGACGCTGGCGGCACTCGAACTGGCCAGCGCCGAGGCACGGCGGCTGCGCGGGTTCCTGCTCGATTACATCGCCGAGGACAATACCGCCGAGGCGGAATATGTCGCGCTTTCGCTGCGGCGCGCGGGTCTCGGCGACACTTATGCAGCCCTGCATGCCCGGATGGTGCCCAGCCTGCGCTGGATTCTCGACCCGCATGCGGACGGATTGCGGGTTGAGGATGCATTGAGGCAGGCCATCATCTTGCATCGGCGCGCACACACGCTACATACGGAACTGAAGGCGGCTGCCCGTGCGCTGGCCGAGGATGACAGCGAAGCCAATCTGGCCTGGATGCGCGACGTTCAGGTGCAGCTGTCATCGCTCGAGGGCGCGGAGGCCGACCGGGAAGACTGAATCGTAACGGCTGTAGTGAGGTGGAGGCGATCGTCGAAGCGAAGCGGATCCCATATGGGGCGATACGGGTCGGGACGGCGGCGGATAAATGCATCCGGCGCCGATTTTTCCGTTGGCCCGGCTTCCCGTCGCGGCATGGATTCGCTAAGCGGGTACGATGCTTAACGCTTCGACAAGCCGAATGGTGTTTCATGCTGGGTGATTCGCGGTGCGCCCGTGCGGGGGGCGTGCCGGGTTCGTCGAGCATCACCGCCGAAACGCCCGGCCCGGCGCACGGGGCTGGCGTGTGGGGGCGCGTTGCCGGAGCTTTGCATCCGGCCGAGATCTGTGGGAATTCCTGAATGGCGACCAAGGCAACTGAGACCACCGAAGCGGCTCCCGAGCAACAAACGGATGGTCCGCTGCTCGATCTGACCGATGCCGCGGTCAAGAAGATGATCAAGACCGCGCGCAAGCGCGGTTACGTCACCTATGACGAGCTCAACGACGTCCTGCCCTCGGAGGAGTTCTCTTCCGAGCAGATCGAGGATGTGCTCGGCCAGCTGAGCGAACTCGGCATCAATGTCGTCGAGGCGGAAGAAGTCGAGGAGGCCCAGGCCGACGGTGAATCCGGCGAGGAGGAAGCCGAAGGCACCGATCTCGTCGCAGCTTCGACCAGCCGCGCCGTGGCGACCAAGCCCGAGACCACCAAGGAGCCGACCGACCGGACCGACGATCCCGTCCGCATGTATCTGCGCGAGATGGGCTCGGTCGAACTGCTTTCACGCGAGGGCGAAATCGCCATCGCAAAGCGTATCGAGGCCGGTCGCGAGGCGATGATCGCGGGGCTCTGCGAGAGCCCGCTGACCTTCCAGGCCATCATCATCTGGCGCGACGAGCTGGTCGAGGGGCGCGTGCTCCTGCGCGACATCATCGATCTGGAAGCCACCTATGCCGATCCGGAGGGCAAGGGCGCCCCCGGCAAGGATGATGAGGAGGCCGGCGCGGGTGCCGTCAGCGGTGCCGTGAACGGGGCTGCCGGCGCAGCTGCCGGCGAGGGCGCGGCGGCGAAACCGGTCGGCGATCAGCCTCAGGCCGGTTCGGCTCCGGAGGCCGAGACGGATGGCGATGCCGATGGCGACGCCGATGACGACGATATGGACAACAACGTCTCCCTCTCCGCCATGGAGTCGGAGCTGAAGCCGCGCGTGCTCGAAACCTTCGACCGGATCGCGGATAATTACAAGAAACTCCGCCGCCTGCAGGTCGAGCATGTCGAGCAGCGCATGCAGAACTCGCAGCTGACGCCTTCCCAGGAGCGCAAGTACAAGAAGCTCAAGGAAGAGATCGTCGCCGACGTGAAATCGCTCTCGCTCAACCAGAACCGCATCGATGCGCTGGTCGAGCAGCTCTACGACATCAACAAGCGCCTGCTCTCGCATGAGGGCCGGCTGATGCGCTACGCCGAGAGCTTCGGCGTCGGGCGCGAGGATTTCCTGCGCAATTATCAGGGCTACGAGCTCGATCCGAAATGGCTGTTGCGCGTCTCCAAGCTGGGCGGCAAGGGCTGGAAGAACTTCGTCGCCGACGGCAAGGACCAGATCCACGACCTGCGCGACCAGATCCATAATCTGGCCTCCGAGACAGGTCTCGAGATCTCGGAATTCCGCAAGATCGTGCACATGGTGCAGAAGGGCGAGCGCGAGGCGCGCCAGGCGAAGAAGGAGATGATCGAGGCCAATCTGCGTCTCGTGATCTCGATCGCCAAGAAATATACGAATCGCGGCCTGCAATTCCTGGATCTGATCCAGGAGGGCAATATCGGCCTGATGAAGGCGGTCGACAAATTCGAATATCGCCGCGGCTACAAGTTCTCGACCTACGCCACCTGGTGGATCCGGCAGGCGATCACCCGCTCGATCGCCGACCAGGCCCGCACCATCCGCATCCCGGTGCACATGATCGAGACGATCAACAAGATCGTGCGCACCTCGCGTCAGATGCTGCACGAGATCGGGCGCGAGCCGACACCGGAGGAACTGGCCGAAAAGCTCGCCATGCCGCTCGAAAAAGTGCGCAAGGTGCTCAAGATCGCCAAGGAGCCGATCTCGCTGGAGACGCCGATCGGCGACGAGGAGGATTCGCATCTGGGCGATTTCATCGAGGACAAGAACGCCGTCCTGCCGATCGATTCCGCCATCCAGTCGAACCTGCGCGAGACCACCACCCGGGTGCTCGCATCGCTCACCCCGCGTGAGGAGCGCGTGCTGCGCATGCGCTTCGGCATCGGCATGAACACCGATCACACGCTGGAGGAAGTCGGCCAGCAATTCTCGGTGACCCGCGAGCGCATTCGTCAGATCGAGGCGAAGGCCCTGCGCAAGCTCAAGCATCCGTCACGCTCGCGCAAGCTGCGCAGCTTCCTCGACAACTGATCCGGGGGAGGGCGCGGCGATGGCGGCTGCTTCCGGGGACGACGGGAACGAACCGCGCGGCGAACTCACCGTGCGCACCATCGCCATGCCCGCCGATACCAACGCCAATGGCGATATCTTCGGCGGCTGGGTGCTCTCGCAGATGGACCAGGCCGGCGGCATTGCCGGGGTCGAGCGCGCACGCGGGCGCGTCGTCACCATCGCCGTCGAGGCGATGACCTTCATCCGCCCGGTGCGCGTCGGGGATGTCTTGTGCGTCTATACAGAGATCGAATCGGTGGGGCGGACCTCGATGAAGATCCATATCGAGGCCTGGGCGCGACGCTTCCAGAGCGACCTGCGCGAGAAGGTGACGGATGCCACCTTCACCTTCGTCGCCATCGATGACGAGGGGCGCCCGCGCCCGATTCCGGCAGGCTGATACGGCTCTTCACCCGCGATCAGCCGGCGGGTCTTCATAAGTATATGGCAAGAGGCGAGCGAAGGTATCGCGCATGAGCGCGTAGCATTCGCACGAGGTTTCCTGCAATCCGGCCACATCGGTGCATTCGATCACGCCACGGCGGTAGCGGATGAAGCCGCGCGCCTGAAGGCTGCGGGCCGCAGCCGTCACCGTGGTACGTTGTACGCCGAGCATCTCCGCGAGTGCCTCCTGGGTCAGGGGGACCGTATTGCTCGCGGTCCGGTCGCGGCAGATCAGCAACCAGCGGCACAGGCGCTGCTCGACCGAATGCAGCGTGTTGCAGGCAAGGGTCTGCAAGACCTGCGAGATCAGGGCCTCACCATAACGCGTCTTGATGTCGTTGAGGCTCGGTGTCTTGGGCAGGATCTCCTGCAGAAGCGCCGTGCGCATGCGCAGGGCGCGCCCGGCGATCTGTACGACCACGCGGCTGAGCGAGACGCCGGAGCCAAGCCCGGTGACGAGGCCGACGGCGCCTTCGCGCCCGATCGTGCAGGTTTCAACGAACTGGCCCGGTTGCACCATCGTCAGGAGTGAAATGACGCCGCTTTGCGGGAAATACACGTAATCGATTGCCTGCCCGACATCGAGCAGGATTTCGCCCGGAAGCAAGGTCACGGGTTCGAGAAACGGCTGTAATGTGGCGCGGTCTTGCGGATCAGCTGCAATCAACAATCTGTTTTGATCGTTGCCGAGTTCGAATATGCGCGTCCGTACGTTGCCGGACGTGTTGTTGGTGGCGGTGATGCCCGGAGATTCCCTGGTATTTTCCCGTCTGATCGACATGCCACCTGCCCCTCCCGGGCATCCTTCACTTCATGAGATTGTATTTTGTGTCCGATTACGCACAGACTTGTCCATACAATTCTCACTAGTGATTGGGAATGTCAATGATTGATCAGACCAATGAACCAATCCCGCCCCAAAATTGGTCGGCCATTCCGTATGATGGAACGGGCCCGATGAATCGTGACCTAATTGCTTATTAAATAAGCAAGTTCTCGCCGAAATCGATGTAATCTGCGTCAAAAATTCGATCGACCCGATGGAAGAGAAATGATCCGGGCGGAAGAGCGCGTCTTCCGTGTTTGTCGAGCGCTATTTCAGGTAGATTGAATTTGAGGGACAAGCATCATTTTCGGATGGCTTCCAGAGTTTATTGATAACTTTTAGTTGCATAACCGTGACGATGATTATCGTGCCGGTGAATTATTGCCAATGCTTTTTTCGTCTTTCCGTCCGGCCCGGCCATACTGTCTTGCGAACTGTCTTGCGAAGCCGAGCTCTGCGCCGTCACGGCGATGGCGCCCGCAGGCATCATTGACAAATTGGGCCCTCCGCAACCTGAATCCGTCCGGTCGGAACGCGCTTTAGCTGCGATAGAGCAATGAGCGGCCCTGGTGGAACAGGTGAAGTCGCTCCGGATCCGTCTTGAGGCTGACTTCCTTGCCGCGCATGCCCGAATGGATGCCCGGCAGTTTGGCGAGGATCTGCGCGCCGGAGGCATCGCGGGCGAAATAGAGCACGGTGAGTTCGCCGAGCGCCTCGGTGATCTCGACCTTGCCGCGATAGAGGTAATCCGCGTCATCGCTCGCGACGAGATCCTCCGGGCGCACGCCGAGATTGACCGGCATGTCACGATCCCCTTCGGTGGTGGGAATGGCGACACGCGCCGTGCCGCCCCCCTCCAGCGCGACGCGGGTCTGCGCGCCGGTTTCGGTGATGCGTCCGGGCAGGAGATTCATGGCGGGTGAGCCGATGAATTGCGCCACGAATTCGTTCTCCGGCTTCGTATAGAGCTCCATCGGCGAGCCGACCTGGGCAATGCCGCCATTGGCCAGAACGACGATGCGGCTCGCGAGCGTCATCGCCTCGACCTGATCATGGGTGACGTAGATCATGGTGGAATCAGGCATCGATTCCTTCAGCTGCGCGATCTCGATCCGCGTCGCCACGCGCAGGGCCGCATCGAGATTGGAGAGCGGTTCGTCGAAGAGGTAGACGCGCGGATCGCGCACGATGGCCCGCCCGATGGCGACGCGCTGGCGCTGGCCGCCGGAGAGCTCCTTGGGCAGCCGGTCGAGCAGGGGGTCGAGTTGCAGGATGCGGGCGGCGCGGGTCACCGCCGCGTCGATCTCGGCGCCGGTTTTCTTCGCGATCTTGAGCGCGAAGGCCATGTTGTCGCGCACGGTCATGTGCGGATAGAGCGCGTAGGACTGGAACACCATGGCGATCCCGCGCTGCGAGGGATGCACGTCGTTCATCACCATGCCGTCGATCTCAAGGGTGCCCCCGGTGATCTGTTCGAGCCCGGCGATCATGCGCAGGAGCGTGGACTTGCCGCAACCGGACGGCCCGACGAAGACGACGAGCTCGCCCGGATGGATTGCGAGATTGATGTCGGCGAGGACCTTCACGTCGCCATAGGCTTTCCCGACCCCGGTCAGTTTCAGCTCGGCCATCGACCAACGCTCCCCGTTCTCGCTCCGGCAGGATGCCGTTTCTATTTCACCGAACCCGCCAGCAGCCCTCGCACGAGGTATCGCTGCAGCGTGAAGAAGACGACCAGCGGTACGCCGATCGAGACGAAGGCGGCTGTCGCCAGAATGCCCCAGTCACCCCCGCGTGAGCCGAGCAGATCATCGGCGATCTTCACGGTCATGACCTGGAAATCCGGCCCCGATGGCAGGAACACCTTGGCCACGAGCAGATCGTTCCAGGTCCACAGGAACTGGAAGATCGCGAAGGAGGCGAGCGCCGGGAAGGACAGCGGCAGGACGATCCTGGTGAAGACCTGGAAATCCGTGGCGCCGTCGACCCGCGCGCTCTCGATAATGTCGCGCGGCAGGCCGGCCATGTAATTGCGCAGCAGATAGATCGCCAGCGGCATGCCGAATCCGGTATGCGCCAGCCATATCCCCATGAAGCTCTGGCCGATCCCGATGCTCGTATGCAGCCGCAGGAGCGGGACGAGCGCGAGTTGCAGCGGCACCACCAGAAGGCCGACGATCCCCGCGATCAGGAGCGCGCGCCCGGGAAACCGCATCCAGGCGAGTGCATAGGCGGCGAAGGCGGCGATCAGGATCGGGATGATCGTCGCCGGAATGGTGACAGTGAGCGTGTTGATGAAGGCCCGATCCATCCCGTCCGCCGTCAGCACCGTCCAGTAACTCTGCATCGTGAATTGCGGCGGTGTGCGCGCCTCGAAATAGATGGTCGGCCCGCGCCGCTCGAAGGCCTCGGGCGCATCCACGCGGAATGCACCGTCGCGCGCCACGGCGAGCGTGCCGCCGGTGCGCAGCTCNGCNTCGGCGCCTGCCGGGAATTCCGNNGGNGCGGCGCCGCGTATGCCGAATCGCACCACCTCGCCGCGCCCATCGGGGAAGCGTGCGGCATTGGCGGGATCGGCGAAGACGTTGCCCTCGATGATGAAGCGTCCGTTTTCCTCGCGCTGGTCACGGGGGTCGACCCGGCTGCGGAAGGTCAGCTCGACCGGCAGCGGCGCCACCCACCAGCCCGATTGCGAAATCTGGTCGCGATCGCGGAAGGAGGAGACGAACAGCCCGATGGTGGGAATCAGCCACAGGATCACGAGCAGCACGACGGCGATGTTGACCGCCCATGTCAGGCGCGATTTCTTGCCGGCAATCGAATCCATGTTCCCGCCTCCTCACCGCACTTCGCGCCGGGCCTGAACGATGTTCCAGATCATCACCGGCAGGACGAGGATCATGATCACGAAGGCCACCGCCGTGGCGCGCCCGTCATCACGGAACATGTAGCTCATCATGTAACTGGGCAGGATTTCCGTGCCGAAATTGCCGCCCGTCATGGTGTAGACGATGTCGAAAACCTTGAGCACGAGGATGGTGATCGTCGTCCAGACGACAACGATGGTACCCATGATCTGCGGCACCTTGATCCTGAAGAAGACCTGCCAGGGATTGGCCCCGTCGATGATCGCAGCCTCGATCGTCTCCTCCGGAATGCCGCGCAGGGCGGCAGACAGGATCACCATGGCAAAGCCCGTCTTGATCCAGATCAGGATCACCATCAGGAAGAAATTGTTCCAGAACGGTATCTGGATCACATCGACGCTGCGTTCGGCGCCGAAGGCGAAGCGGAAAGCGTTGATCAGGCCGATATCGGGATTGACGGCATAGACGAATTTCCAGATCAGCGAGGCGCCGACGAAGGAGATCGCCATCGGCATGAAGATCATCGATTTGGCGATATTGCCCCAGGTCAGGCGATCGGTGAGCTGCGCCGCGATCAGGCCGATGAAGGTGGCCGAGGCCGGCACCACGATGATCCAGAGCAGGTTGTTGAACACGCTGATGCGGAAATCGGAGGCATTGAACAGGGCGACGTAATTGCCCAGGCCGATGAATGTCTCGCCCGAGCGATCGAACAGCGAGCGATGGAACGAGCCGATCACCGGATAGACGAGATAGAGCCCGAGCACGAACAGGGCCGGGAACAGGAATATCCAGGGCCGGATCCGGTTCGCGCGGTTGATGTTGCGCCCGGCATGCGGCCCGCGGGCGGGCAACAGAACCTTGTCGAGAAACAGGTTTGCGGCGTAGAAATAACCCACACAGGCACTCACGCCGATGACGATCGTCAACAGGCCCTGCAGCATCGGTGTCATGACGCTTCCCCCTGAAGGCGGCCTGCTTCGTTTTTCTCATGCAGGCCGGATCAGCGGTGCGCGGATATCCTCCGCGCGCCGCATTGCGCGATCAGCGCATCGCGTCCCAGCGATCCTGGATCATGCGGGCGACATCCTCGGCATCGGCGCCGGTGGTATAGTCGACCATGCCGGTCCAGAAGGCGCCGGCCCCGATTTCGCCGGGCATCAGATCGGACGCGTCGAAGCGGAAAGTGGTCGCCTCGAGCAGGATCTCGCCCATGGCGCGCAGGGCATCGTCGCCGTAAGCCTCCGGATTGGCCTTGAGATAGGGGGTGAGGAAGCCGATTGTGCCATCCAGATCTCATGCGCGATCGGCGTCTGCAGGAACGCCATCAGGCCGCGCGCCGCTTCGGAATCGTCGGCGATCGCAAACAGCGTGCCCGCACCCATGACCGGGTTGCCGAGATCGCGATCCTCGAAGGCGGGGAAATAGAAGAAATCGACGTCGAAGCCGTATTCCGTGCCTTCGGGGAAGAAGGTCGGGATGAAGCTTGCCTGCTTGTGCATGTAGCAGCCGGGCGGGAAGGTGAAGAGCCCGGCCGGGCTGTCGCGGAAATCGGTCGTGGGGACGGCCTCGACACCGCCGGCGACGAAATCGTCATTGCGGGCAAACCAGCCATAGGCTTCGATCGCCTCGATCACGCGAGGATCGTCGAAGGGGATGGAATTGTCGACCCAGCCGTCATAGATCTCCGGCTCGTGCAGGCGCAGCATCAGATCCTCGACCCAGTCGGTTGCCGGCCAGCCGGTCGCGGCGCCGGCGCCGAGACCGATGCACCAGGGCGTGCCGCCATCGGCGACGATTTCTTCCGTGAGCGCCTTGAGTTCCTCCATGGTCTGAGGAATGTCGTATCCCGCCTCGAAGAACTGGTCCGGGCTGTACCAGACGAGGGATTTGACATCGACCTTGTAGAAGAAACCGTAGAGCGCATCATCGCCGTCCGGCCCGGTGAAACTGCCCAGATCGACCCAGGATTCCCCGGCGGAGTAGTTCTCGCGCACCCAATCCGCCGTGTCTTCGCCGAGCGGTTCGAGGAAACCCTGGGCGGCCATGTCGGCGGCCAGTCCCGGCTGCGGGAAGACGGCGATGTTGGGCGCCGAGCCGGCCTGGGTCGAGATCACGATATCCTGCTCGAAACTGTCGGAGCCGGAATAGACGACCTCGGCGCCCGTCGCCTCGGCGAAATAGGCCAGAACGCTCTCCACGAGCCGCGCATCGAGGCCCGTCCATGGGCCGGCGACGGTCAGGCGCTCGCCGGAAAAATCATGGGCTTCGGCGAATGCTTCGAAACTCGCCCAGTTCAGCCGTTCGTCCTCACCGGGCGCGAAGACCAGATCCTGTGCCAGCGCCTCGTCGGAAAAGGCGGCGCCGCCGGCGATGATCGCCGCGAGCGCTACGCCGGCGCAGAGCTTGCGTTGCATGAGCAAACCTCCCTGGTTTTGAGCCGTTCCGTCGGGCGTATCGGGCAATCTCCGCCATCCCGGATCGAGAAACGACTGCTTTTAGGTTGTTCTTACGCTCCCCCATCATGATGCGCGTGTCAATGCGGCAATGCGCGATTACGCAGATCTGAACAGGATCTGTACGGTATTGGATCTATCGGCCCGTGTTGAGAATCGGACAGGCGCGGCGATTTGCAGCAATATCGTTGCAGATGAATCGTAACGCTGCAGGGATGGCAGGCAGATTATTTCTTGCAGTGCAAAATAATATTTCAATCGTTGATTTGTAAGCTTTGTAGCGCTTTTTGTATCTTGATCCAGGCTGCGCGCCGGAGCCGATTATTGTGCATTGCGGCGAGGGAAAATGCACTTGTGATCGCTGTATGGTGCTTGCGACACGGCATCTTGCATGCACAATCTCGCGGCGACGTGGCGGGATTTCCGCCGCGTCGTGCCGGCTTGCCGTGATCGCCTTTCCGGGCGATCGCTCCCGCATCGCTCGAAGTTCGGACANNCATGATTCTNGTNTGTGGTGAAGCGCTCGTCGATCTTCTCGTCGATCCGCAGGGCGCGGATCTCGCGGCGCGNCCGGTGCCGGGCGGATCGGCCTTCAATTGCGCTGTCGGGCTCGCGCGGCTCGGNGCCGAGAACGGTTTCGAAGCGGGCTATCTCGGTGGCCTCTCCGCAGACGTGTTCGGGCGATGGCTGCGCGCGCGGCTGCACGCGGAAGGCGTNGTGCCGGCATCGGCGACCGAGAGCGCTCATCCCACACGCATCGTCGCCGTCTCCCGCGATGCGGCCGGTGAGCCGGCTTACGGGTTCTACGGCGAGCACGTCGCCGATCTCGACCTGCCCGCCGACGCGCTCATGCTCCGCGATGATTCGCCCGTGCGGGCGCTGGTCATCGGCTCCTTCCCGATTGCGCTGGAGCCCTCCGGCGACGCCTTGCGCAGCCTCGTTGCGCGCGAAGCGGGCCGGCGGCTGATCAGCCTCGACCCCAATCTGCGCCCGGCGCTCACGCCCCCTGACGCGGCCTGGCGCGGTGCCTTCGAGGCCTGTCTGGCAAAGGCCGACATCGTCAAGGCGAGCGCGGCGGATCTCGCCACGGGTTACGATGATCCGCATGGCTTTGCGGCGCGCGCGCTCGCCGGTCACGGGGGCGCCGGCCCAGCCGTCGTCATCGTCACCGATGGCGGCGCCGACGCGCGGCTGCATCATCGCGATTTCATGCTGACCGTGCGCCCGCCGCAGGTAAGGGTCGTCGATGCGGTGGGCGCCGGTGACAGTTTCCATGCC
>SL_7KL_010_BRINEDRAFT_10001609_pt1 | contig 10710 bp, 8 predicted proteins | sample SodLak_010_BRINE_FD_10663 | JGI IMG/M metagenome (IMG submission 10663)
ACTCCGAGATCATCACCGACACTGCGGTCGGGCCGGCCAACGCCGGTGACGGGGCCATGACCGGCCAGCTCACCCGCGACCTCGACCCCGCCGACGACACCGACGACGAGAACAACGACGACGCGGACAACGACGACGAGGACAACGACGGTGCAGGGTGTGGCGAGGTCCGCCGGCCGGCGGTCTATGGGGATGCGGCCTACGGCTCGGGAGACAACCTGACTAGGGCGCCCCGGCCTCCCCGGACGGCCCCAAGCCCTCCCCGAAGCAGCATGACGACCCCCAGGTACGTCACATGACCCGGATTTGAGCACGATAGTCGACGGATATCGGTGTGTTCAGGCCCGTCACAGATCGACCTCGGGGTCAGCGGGCGTCGCACACCATCCACCATGCCGGGGTACGGACAACGCGGGACGCTCGCACACGCCTTCGAGGCCCTTCAGGGCGCCAGGCCTCTGGCGCTGTGCTCGGTGAGGCTCGGCCGTGCCGAGCGGGAGGTGCGGAGAGCGGACGGAAGCGACACCGAGGTGGCGGATGGACGAGCCGCGCCCAGCTGGACAGGGAGACGTCGTGGTCCGAACGCCAGAGCACATACCGGCCGCGATCGGCGGAGTGATGGCACTGCTGTTGTGTGGGCGGAGCCGACCCCCGTGTCCGTCGATCCGTCAGCGGTAGAACAGGCATACACTGTCACCCAGCGTGGTGACTCACTTGAGAGTTACCTGACCGTGGAATTTGGCCGATGAGAGTGGCGCCGCACGACCGGAGCGGTATCAGCCCTATAGTCTGATGACCCTAGTCTCGAAGGCGAGGAACACGGCAAGGTAATGAGGCCATAGTCACGAGCGTGAACGCGAGCTTGGGAGCACACAGGACGGAGCGCAGGGACATCGGGGTCCGGTTCGGTACTGGCGCCACTGCGGCAGGGCCACCGCCGGTCGGGGAACGCATGCACCGCATGCCGCACTGTTGGCGATCGCCTGAGCCGGGACACGAGGACCCGCCGGAGATCGGCGGAGGGGGGGTAGGGATGTCCAGCGACGTCAGCTCACGGCTCCGCCGTAGCAGCGACTCAGCGTCGGCTGCGGGCAGGAACGCCGTCGGTCCGGCTGGGTCGAACCCTGGCGTGGCACATGCTGGCCTGGCGTTCGGCGCCGATCCAGGCGACACCCGGACCCAAGATGGGACACACCTCGCCCTCCAGCCCCTCGCGGAGCGCCAACCCGGCGAGGAAGCGCCTGTGAGCGCTCCCTCGCCACCGTTGCGGCGCATCCTCATCATGGTCGACGCCCTGGCGATCGCGCTCGGCTGGGCCGCCGCGTTCGCCGTGGCCTACACCGTGGGCGATCTGCGTTTCGGCCCGCTGACCGCAGCTGCGCAGACGGTGACGGTACTGGCTGCGGGCGGGCTGATCATCTCTGCCGCTGGCCTCTACCGTCGCAGTATCTGCGCTATCCGCGCGCAGGAGGTCGCGCGTATCGCGCGGGTGAGTCTTGCCATGGGTGCGGGGACCATCGTCCTGCTGGCTGCCGTCGGTCGGGACGGGGCGATCTTCGCCGGGCTGGTCGGTGGCGTCACCTGGTTCACGTTGCTGACCCTCGAACGCGGCGTGTTCCGCGAGTGGATCAACGGTCGTCGCGCCACGGGCGACTTCGGCGCACCGGTGGTGGTCGTCGGTGGAGCGGCCGAATCGACCCGGGACACGGCAGCGTTCCTGGCGGAGAACCCCGTGCTTGGCTTCAGCGTGCGCGGCATCATCTCGCCCCGGCCGGAGGATCATGACACCCGTGAGGTGGCGTGGCTCGGCCCCATCGAGGAGCTCGGACTCCACCTGCAGCGGGCGAGGGCGTCCGGCGTGGTGCTGGACTCCGCCAGCATGACCGGCAACGAGCTCAACGACCTCGTCCAGCAGCTCGCCGACACCGGCCTGCACATCCACGTCTCCAGCGGTCTGCGCGGCATCGACCGCCGACGCATCAGCGTCGCTCCCCTGGCCGACGAGACCTTTCTCCACGTCGCGCCCGTCGGACTGACGAAGCGACAGTTGCAGGTCAAACGGTTCGTCGACGTCACCGTCGGCGCCCTGGCGCTGCTGGTGTTCTCACCGGCGCTTGCCTTGTCCGCCCTGGGCGTCAAGGTGTACGACCGCGGTCCGATCCTGTTCCGCCAGCAGCGGGTCGGGTTGAACGGCGAGCACTTCAAGCTCTACAAGCTGCGCACCATGGTGGTGGACGCGGAGGCCAAGCGCGCCGAGCTCGAGGCCGACAACGCCCGGAGCGGCCCGCTGTTCAAGGTCGCCCACGACCCGCGGATCACGCCCTTCGGCCGCTTCCTGCGCGCCTCCAGCCTCGACGAGGTCCCCCAGCTGTTCAACGTGCTCGAGGGCACGATGAGCCTGGTCGGGCCGCGTCCCGCCCTTCCCGACGAGGTGGCGCAGTTCGACGAGCAGCTGATCGAGCGACTCAGGGTCAAGCCCGGCGTCACGGGGCTGTGGCAGGTCGAGGCTCGTGACCTGCCGAGCTTCGACCTCTACCGACGCTACGATCTGCTCTACGTGCAGAACTGGTCGGTCGGCGTGGACCTCGCGCTGATCGCCCGCACCGCGGCGGTGGTCGCGCTGCGCAGCCTGACCGCGGTCCTGCCGTCCAGGCAACGGGACGCACAGCGCGTGATGGAGTGAGCGGGCAGCGCGCCACCCGTTCCGCCGCCGACGATGCTCGGCCACCTCGACGTGTCCTGGCGGTGGCTTCCGGCGGCGGACACTTCAAGCAGCTCGTCCGGCTCATGCCGCGGCTGGAGCACGCGAGCCGGGTGACGTTGGTCACTCACGACACGGGCGTCGCCGAGGATGCACTGCGGACGGCCGGCACGCGGGACGACCTGCTGGGGCCAGTGCGCCATCACCCGCTCGGTATCGTGACGGTCTATGGCTGACACCCCGGGAAGTGACGTTGTCGGGGGTGGCAGTTCGTGGCCAGCGGCTGCTCTGGTTGTCGCGCTTGTACTCCTGCTCGTCTGGGGTGTCGTCGCGGCGTTGACCGGCTACCGCGCCGCCCAGGACCTCCAGCAAGCGCGCGCGGAACTCACGGGCGCAGAACGTCTCCTGCGCGACGCGGAGCTCAGCCTGGCTCGCGAGCAGCTCGCCTCTGCGGTCGAGGCCTCCGGCAGCGCCGCCGACCGCCTGACGGCGCCCTACATCGTGCCGCTGAGGCTCATCCCCTGGCTCGGATCGAACCTGCGAGCCGCCACCACGCTCAGCACCACCGCACGCGACGTCGGCAGCGACGCGGGCGAGCTGCTGGACGCCGCTGCGGCGATCGTCAGCGATGACCGCACCCAGGAGATGGGGGAGATCTCGCTGGAGTACCTCGCGGAGCTCGCACCCCCGACCCGCTCCCTGGTCACCACCCTGGAGGGAGCCCTTGACGAGGTCGCGGCCCTGGACCCGGAACCCCTGTTGGGCCGGATCGTGCGTGCCAGGGCACTGTTCCTCGATCTGGTCGAGCCCAACCTCGACCAGGCGACCGTGGCGGCGGATCTGCTGGAGGTGATGCCGGCGTTCCTCGGCGAGGACGGACCCCGCACCTACCTCGTCGGCGCTGCCGCGCTGTCGGAGTTGCGGGCCTCAGGGGGCCTCATGGGCTCCTGGACCCTCATGACCGCCGACGAGGGCCGGATGCGGTTCGAGGACTTCATCGCCACCACTGACCTCCCCGTGGTCGAACAGCAGGTACGCCCGCCGACGGAGGAGTTCGGCACGCGCTATGGCAGCCTCGGCGGGCTCTACAACTGGGCCAACGTCAATCTCAGTCCCGATTTCCCCGCAGTAGCACAGGTGCTGCTCGACCTGTACGAGCAGTCTGCCGACATCGACCTCGACGGGGTCATCGTCGCCGACACCGTTGTCTTCGAGCGACTGTCGGAACGAGCCGGCGGTATCGAGGTACCCGGTTTTGGCCGGGTCGCTCCCGAGGACACCCTGCGCTTCGTCGGACTGGACGCCTACGACGCCTTCGACACCGACGAGGAGCGCAAGCGTGTGCTCGGCGCAACCGCCACCGCCACCTTCGCCGAGCTGTTCCAGATCCTGGAGGACGGCGACGTCCCGGCGACGGTGGAGATGCTGGCCGGTATCGCGCACGGTGGACATCTGCGCATGTATGCCAGCGACGATCGCGTCCAACCGGTCTTCGAGCGGGCAGGGGTAGCGGGGCAGCTACCCACCGAGCCCGGGGAGAGCGTCGGCGTGTTTCTCAACAATTTCGCGCAGAACAAGCTGGACTTCTTCGCGGATCGGGCGGTGGAGCACCGGGTGCGTCTCGAGGATGACGGGAGCACTCACGCCGAGGTCGAGGTCAGCCTCCGCAACGGTGCGCCCAGCGAGGGTCACCGCCGCGCTGTGCTCGGGCCCTGGGTGGACAGGGTGGAGGCTGGTGATACCCGCTGGCACGTGCTGTTCACCTGCGGGATCGGCTGCGATCTCCTCGAGGAACCCGAGCTCGATCACGTCGGCGGGACCGAGCGCGGCAGGACCGTGCACGACCACCTCACCACGGTGCGCTCCGGGCAACAGGACCACCTGCGCTACGTGACCCGCACCCCCGATGCATGGTCGGAGGTCGACGGGCGCATCGAGGTCGAGGTCGAGCACCTGGTACAGGCCACGCTGCAGGGGAGCGCGGTGCGCCTGGTCGTCGAGGTGCCGGAGGATCATCAGGTGGTCGGGCACTCTCCCGAAGCACGTGTCGAGGACGGCGAGGTCGTGTTCGACGACGTGGCCTCCGGGCGGGTATCGCTCTTCGTGGTGTTCGAAAGGTGATGCGGCGTTGCGCATTCGTTGATGAGCGGAGCGTGAGCCGACCACGGGGTACGAAACTACCCTCGGCGCTGGGCCCCGTTGGTGCTACGCTCAGCGAGTACGGCTACGCTGCGCTTCATGCATCGTCCTCCGCTGGTGAGCGCCAATTCGGGTGCGAACCCGCTGAGCAGGGGAGTTGAAGGTATATGAGCAGGGTTCGTGGCACGCTAGCCGTCCTAGTTGCGGCGCTGCTGGTGGCGGGGGCCCTCGCCACCTCCGCCCTCGCTCAGACGGAGTTGGAGAGCAACTCGCCGTATGAGCCTCCGACCGAGGTCCTGCCTCAACCACCCGTCGAGCCCCCTCCGACCGTCGATCCGGAGCCTGAGCTGCCTGAGCCTGAACCAGAGGTGCCAGGCGAAGAGGTCGGTACACCTCCCGAGGTCATCGCCGCAACGCCCGAAGCGGAGACCACGACGGTCCTCGGCATCACCCTGCAGCGCACAGGCGCCAACGCGCTGTTTCTCGGTGTCGTCGGCCTGCTGGTGCTCGGTATGGGTGGCTTCCTGGTGCTACGTACCCGTCGGAGCACCGCGGGAGCCTGACGAACGATCGACGAGACCGCCAGCACACTTGCTGGCGGCTTCTCCGGAGCTCGGGCGTCGCTAGCCGGAACGTCGTCGAACAGCGACGGCAGATCGTGGGGCGACGCCGAGAGCACGTTGGTTTCTGAGAACGTGGTGGATTCCGTGCTCATGTCACCCTTGGACGCCTCACTCGGGCGGAACGTCTCGGCCGTCATCGTCACCCATAATGCGGAGGCTGACACCGGGCCGTGTCTGCGGTCGTTACGTGGCCAGCTTGTGGGGCCCGGCAGGATCATCGTCGTCGATAACGGCTCCACCGACGAGACCGTGGACCAGTTGCGGCATCTACCTGATGTCCTCTTGCTCGAGCAGCACAACACGGGGTTCGCGCACGGGGTAAACCGCGGTATCGCCGCCGCCCCGCTCGCGAACGACATCTTGGTGCTCAACGCCGACGTCGAACTCGACGCGGGGGCAGTAGCTGCGATGATCCGCGTGTTGGGCGACGAGCCGGGCACCGCCATCGTCGTGCCCCGCATGGAGGATGACACCGGTCACACCTTCCCATCGCTGAAGCGTGATCCTTCGGTCCTCCGCACAGCTGTCGAAGCAGTGGTGGGCGGATCGCGCGCCGGCCGTCTTGGCGAGGCCTACCTACCCGGTCGGGAGCGTGCAGACGTGCCCTGGGCGACCGGCGCCGCGATGCTGCTCAGGCGTGAAGCCCTGCTGGAGGTCGGCGGGTTGGACGAGTCGTTCTTCCTCTACTCCGAGGAGACCGAGCTCTGCCTACGCGTACGAGACGCCGGTTATCGTGTGCGCGTCGAGCCGGAAGCCGTCGTCCGCCATCGAGGTGGCGATCTGCCCACCCATCCCACGTTGTGGGCGTTGCGAGCGGTCAACCGTGTCCGGCTGTACCGCCGCCGCCACGGCCGTGTGGCAGCGGGATCGTTCCGACTAGCCCTGCTGTTGTTCGAGGGGAGGCGGGCCGCGATGTCCCGCGGCTCAGGAGCCCGCGCCGTGCGCAGCCTGCTGCGCCCCGACCTAGACGCGATGGCGATCCGGCTGACCGAAGAGCTCGATGGCGACACAGCAGTGATCCGGTCGGCGTCAGCCAGTGGGCGGTTCCGGTTGCGCAACAGGCGCCGGTGGCGTCCGGGGCCCCCGTGATGTCGTGGGCGGCCACGAGAGTCCGCCCTTCCCTATACGCTCTGTCAGCTGCAACAGCATCTGGATACGGCCGGTCATGCGGATCGGCAGCCGCCGCGACCAGAGTCCGTCGTGATGGAACCGGCGCCGTCGTCGATCGTTCGGGCAGGGATGCAACCGTCGAACCGCATATCTCAGGGGCCCGATCAGTCGTCGGCCGTCATGTCGCCGACGCCCTCCGAGCCGGGCGCACCGTCGGCGACCAGCAGCCGGTTGCAGGAGCAGCTACTCCGTGCGCTGGAGCGACCGTGGCCGAGGCGTCTGGTCTTCGGTCCGATCGTGCTTGCGCTCGTTGCCGCAGCTGCGCTATCGGTCGACATCGGCTGGAATGCTACGGGGACGCTGCTGTTCACCCGTGAGCCGGTGGATCTGACGCTCGACGCACCGCTCCGCGAGGAGGACCCGTCGGCGATCACCGCGGTGTTCGTTGAACGACTGATCGCCTCCACTGACGGCGGGCCGTGGGAGGCGGAGGTAACTGGTGAGACGCGCGTCTCCGTCCTGGTGCCCGGTGAGGAGGAGGTGGAAGCTCGGCTGAGCCTCGAAACAGCGGTCGAGCAGGTGCGGCAAGATCTGGAGCTCATCACCGTCCCCCGTGTGCTGATGCTGGGTGAGGGGCCGGGTGCTGAGGGCACGCGATTCAGGGCGGTCATCGAGGTAGATCCCCGGCAGATCGGTCCGCTGATGGGGCCAGGCTGGCAGGGCGCGAGGACGACCGGGTACTACGGGGAGCTGCTCGAGGAGCGTACGGGCGACCGGGCCTTCGTTGACCGCGCGACCGGGCAGCAGGGTGGAACCCTCTTCCTCGCACAGGAACGCTGGGATCCCGCTCCTGTCATGGAGTTGTTCGTCGGCGGTCCTACGTCGGAGATGGCCCTCGCTGCCTTCGACTCCTCAGTCGTGAACCTCCGAGAGGAGCTCTCCCGGTTGCAGAGGGCACACGGAGTGGCCGCCGAGGACGCGATGACGCTCGCCGTCGTCGGCCCGCCCGTCGCGCGGATCGATCCTGTTGGAAGCATGCGCTCCTTCTTCTTCGCGGTTGGAGCCGTCGTGGTATCGGGGATCTGGCTCGGTCTCGCCGCCGGGTCATCAGTGGGTCATTGGAGCAGGCAGCCGTGAGTAGTGGGATGGACGCACCGACGGCTCCTGGCGGGGCGGCGAGCGTGGGGCCCGTCGCCTTCTTGATGGCCTATGTCGTCCTGCTCTTCTTCCTACCCGCCCGGCTCGTGGTCGGCTTCCTCGGCGGGGTCGGGCAGCCGGCGCTGCTGCTCGGCGCGTTCATCGCGCTGGCCTGGGCGGTCTCCAAGGTCACCGGCGACCGCAACCTTGCACGCGACCCGAACCCGATCCGGTGGGCGTTGCTGGCGTTCGCCGGACTCCTAGCGGTGAACTACACGTGGCTGCAGACCCGGTCCCAGACGACTCTGGAGAGCACCTCCTCGACCCGGCAGTTGATCATCCACCTCGTCGTCATCGGGGTGGCCCTGGCCTGCTGTGACAGTCTGCGCACCCGCGCGGCAATCGATCGCGTGGTGCGCGCGATCGTCGTCGGGGCGGGCGTGTGTGCGGTCGTCGGCTACGTGCAGTTCTTCACCGGTATCGACCTTCCGGCGATGCTCGACCTGCCTGGGCTGGACTACGCGACGCCCTTCGGCGGCGTGTACGACCGAGCGGACCTGAACCGACCCGCCGGCACCATGCTCCATCCGATCGAGTTCGGCGTGGTCATGGGCGCCTGTTTGCCATTGGCGATCCACGTCGCCCGCCACAGTAGGGCAGCGTCGAGTTGGTACTGGTGGACCGTCACCGGGCTGGTCGCCGGGGCCGCATTACTGTCGGTATCGCGCTCGGGGGTGCTTGCCGCGATCGCCGGCGTCGCGGTGCTGGCCATCGACTGGGACTGGCGTCGGCGCCTCAATGGCGCGATCCTCGGGAGCGGGCTCGTCGTCGTCGCCTGGCTGACGGTGCCCGGGCTCATCGGCACCTTCCGGTACCTGTTCCGCGCCCTCGAGACCGACCCGAGTGCCCGGGCGCGGGTTGAGCGCTTCCCGATCGCCTACGAGGCGACCATGGAGGCACCGGTGCTGGGCCGCGGTCTCGGGACCTACACGGTGGAGGAGGGTACGTTGCTCGACCAGCAGCTTTACCAGAGCGCCATCGAACTCGGGCTGCTGGGGCTGGCAATCACCGTCCTGATCATGGGGGTTGGGATCGGTGTCGGGATCTCCAGCTATCTGCACCCCGCCGGCAGCGCCCAGGACCGGCACCTCGTTGCCGCCCTGGTCGGGATGATCATGGCCCTGGCCGTGACCACCGCGACCTACACGGCGTTTTGGTACCGGGTCCACCTGAGCCTACTGCTCCTCGCGCTGGGTCTGCTCGGGGCATCGTGGGCCTTGCGGACCGGGGCAAGTCCCGGCATGAGTGAGAGCACAGCGCCCGCTTGAGCCCAACGGCCGACAGCCGCAGATTGAACGCACGGGCCAGTGAGGTGGACACTCGACGAGTTTGGCACATGCACCCGTGCTCGCCGAGCGTTCTCTGCACGTGATCGATGTCGCGTGGCCACGAATGGCATAGTGCAAGTAGGCGACCGGGTTGACGGGTCAACACCGAGTGTCGTTAGACGGGGCCAACATCATCATCACAGTTCGTACCTGCAGATCACTGAAGGCCGCCGTGCTCACGGCTGGGGTGATGTGGGTGCTGGCCATGCCCGCATAGGCCGGCATCGACGTACCGCGGTTGGCGTGCGGTGACACCGTGTCTACGGATCTGGTGCTCGCCGGAGACCTTCACTGCGAGGGAGACGGTCTCGTCTTCTCGGACCTCGAGTCCACGACGATCAACGTGGACCTGAACGGCTACGCGATCCGCTACGTCGGGACTGCGGACGACACCCACGTCGGTCTGGATGTCCTCGGCACGGCGAAGATTACGAACGGCGCCGTCACCGGGTTCCCCTACGCGGACGTCAGTTCGCATGGCGTCGTCGAGCTGGAGCGCGTATCGGCTGGCAGCGTTTTCTCACACGGCGGTCACCTCACCGTGCTGCACTCGGACGTGACCTGGGTGGGGGTGTGACCGGGGTGCTGTACGTCACGGGAAGCCGTATAGGCGGTGCCTTCGTGGCCCAGGGTGTCTTGTCCCTGACGCGGAGTCGCGTCTCTGGGCCCGTTGTCTCATCTACCGGAGGCACACTTCGAGCGGAAGGCAACCGCTTTGAGAGTGCGGGCAATACGGTCCGCGACTACAGCATCAACACCTTGATCGTCGACAACCACTTCCACAGCTCGCCGGCCGGAGCGATCGCCTTCGACGGGGCCAACATGCGCTATGGCCACAACGACTACCCAGTCGTCGTGCGGGCAACCGCATCACGAATGCACGGTTCTTCGGCATCGGTGACCTCGGTGGTGCGTACCGAACGACGGCGACGATCCTCATCGAGGGCAACCGCGTCGTCAACCCGGAGGGCACGGGCATCCTGTTCGAGGACCCCTCCACCGACGTTACGCTGCGTCGCAACCACGTCGTTCGGACGAGCGGTCCCGCCGTCAACGCACCGGCTGCCACCGACGGTGGCGGCAACAGGGCGCACGCGTCCAGCGCGGAGGCAGCCTGCATAGGCTTCGTCTACCGGTGGCAGCGCGCACCGTGCGCCACCGCCGGGGTTCAGTCGTAGGTGGTGACGATGTCCCGCATCGTCTCCACGAAGCGCTCCTCGGAGAAGTCATGCGCGCGCTCGAGGATGCGGTCGGTGTCGAACCGCTCGCGTTCGAAGTGGTCGATGGCGGTAGCGATGGCAGATGGCGTGGGCTCGGGGAAGTACACCCCGGTCTCGCCCGCAACGACGGTGTCGAGCGCACCGCCACGACCGAGCGCGATCACCGGTGCACCGCAGGCCATCGCTTCGATCGGCACGATGCCGAAGTCGTCCTCACTCGGGAAGAGCACGGCCCGGGCTTCGGAGTAGGCGTGGGCGAGCTCTTCGGTGCCCAGGCTCCCGACGAAGGTCACGTTGGGCGGTGCTGTGGCACGCAGTCGCGGTCCATCGCGACCGTCGCCAATCACCAGGAGCCGCCGATCGCTGCCGCGGAACGCCTCGATCAGCGGCTC
>SL_7KL_010_BRINEDRAFT_10001610_pt1 | contig 10704 bp, 10 predicted proteins | sample SodLak_010_BRINE_FD_10663 | JGI IMG/M metagenome (IMG submission 10663)
ATGAGATTGATGCAGGCATCTCCGCACTGAGTCAGGTTGAACGCCTCACCGTTAACGCACTCAATGGTGGTTCAGGTGCAGACACAGACACAGAGACAGATGCAGATGCAGACACAGAGACAGTAGAGTCCGTAGAAGGCGGCACAGAGGTAGGTACCACTGATGCTGCAAATACCGATACGAGCGACGCTGGCAACGATGCCGATCGAGGTGGACCACAGAAAAAAAGCAAGAGTGATATCGCGTCTGTTCGCGTAGACGTAAATCAGCTCGACGAACTGTACAACCTTGTCGAACAGCTTGTGACAAGTCGAATTAAACTCCGGCGGGAGATGGAAGAGGCAGGTCTTGATTCGGATAATCTCGACGAACTGGACAAGATCACCGCAAATCTACAGAATACGGCGATGGATATGCGGCTCATCCCGCTCTCAAAAGTGGTGGACACCTTCCCACGACTTGTGCGTGATGTTGCCCGAGACACTGGCAAAGATGTCAACTTCACTGTCTCCGGTGCAGATATTGAACTCGATCGGACGATACTCACCGAGATTCGTGACCCGTTGATCCACATCTTACGAAATGCAGTCGATCACGGGATCGAACCGCCTGACGCGCGTGAAGACGCTGGTAAGACACCAACTGGATCTGTCTCACTGACGGCAACGCGCGAGCGCGATCATGTTACGATTGAGGTTGCAGACGATGGTGCCGGGCTTGATGTTGACGTGCTCAAGGCGAAAGCGATTGAAAAAGGCGTCAAAACCGAAAGCGAACTTGAGCTGATGGATGACAACCAAATATATAATCTCATCTTCCACCCGGGCTTTTCGACCGCCGAGGAAGTGACAGATGTCTCCGGCCGTGGGGTTGGGATGGATGTTGTCCACAATACGGTCAAGCAGTTGGACGGGACGGTTAATGTCGATAGCGAATTTGGCGAGGGAACCGTTGTTCGGCTGCGTCTTCCTGTTACCGTGGCGATCGTGAAGGTCATGTTCGTTGAAGTCGGTGGCACAGAGTACGGAATCCCCGTCAAGAATATCGCAGAAGTCACCCGTGCAAAAGATATCACGACAACGCATGGAGATGAAATCATCAAACACGACGATGATATCTACCCAGTACTTCGGTTGAGTGACGTACTTGATGAGCCGTCATCAGTCAACGGTAGTGGAATGTTACTACGTATTCGCGATGATAAACGGCAGGTCGCACTTCATTGTGACACCGTTCTCGATCAAGAAGAAGTTGTCGTCAAACCGCTTGAGGGCGTTTTAAGCGGCATCCCTGGCCTCAGTGGGACTGCTGTCTTAGGTGATGGAGACGTTGTTGCGGTCTTGGACGTGGTGACACTATGATCGGACACCACCAGGGGGTGTTGGTGTGAGCGAACTCGGCCGAGATTTTCAGCGGGTGCTCAACGAGATCGATGATTCGGTTGATTTCGAACCCGAATACTACAACGAGGCGTATTTAAATCGCCGAATTAGTGCGCGGATGCGTCGAAGCGATACTGAAACGCATGCAGAGTACCTCTCATTTCTGCAATCAAACCCGGATGAGAGGGAGGCACTCATGGACTCACTGACGATCAACGTCACAAACTTCTTCCGCAACCCAAAGATGTGGAATGCGTTGCGTCCTGTTCTTCAAGAACTTTCTGCAGAGAACCGGCGTGTAAAGGTTTGGAGCGCACCGTGTGCAGACGGGCGCGAACCATACTCGCTTGCAATGTTGGCGCTTGATGACCCAGAAATCAACGCTCGAAGAATTGAGATCTTGGGAACAGATATAAGTGATGAAGCGCTTGAACACGCCCGAGAAGGGACATACGAAACAACACGGACAACGAATATCGAAGAAGAACTCTCGTTGTTAGACAACCCGACAAAGTATGTTACCCAAGACGATAATAAATTCACCGTCACTGATTCTGTAAAATCAATGGTGTCATTCGAGCGGCATGACCTGATTGCAGACGGGAAAAAATCCGGGTTTCATCTTGCGTTCTGCAGAAATCTGCTCATTTATATCGATACTGAGTTCAAACTCCCCGTTTTTGAAGCCGTGGCTGACTCATTGGTTGACGGCGGCTACCTTGTTGTTGGAATGACTGAAACCGTTCCACCGGAGTGTCGTGATTCCTTTGATGCGGTAAACAAACGCTGTCGGATATACAGACGGGTGTCGTAATGTCATTATACCAACTTGCACGATCGGGTGACGTTGATTCGATCACGGATCGACTATTAAATAGCGAGAGCGCTGCTGTCAGAAAGCGAGCAGCCGAGCTACTTGGCGAACTGGTTGCTGTTAGCGACACAGAGGTTGTTGGATCGATCGTTGCCGTTGCTGTGAGTGATGACGATGAGGATGTCCGAGCCGCAGCGATCGATGCCTTGGACGATATTGGCTCCGGTGCAGTTGACCAACTACTTGTAAAAGTAACTGGTGCAAAAATTCAACAGGGTGCAGATTGGGCCACTGCAAAGCGATTTGCCTCAGCGCTCTCTTCGGATATTCCTGAACTCCGGATGGCCGCTGCAAATGCACTGGGCACACTTGGTGAGCCAAACGCAATCCCATCACTGCTGAAAACATTAACCGATGAGGATCCACGAGTTCGGATTCGTGTCTGTGATGCGTTGGGTAAGCTGGGTCATCCAGGTTCAGTCGATCAGCTCATCGGCCAACTGGACGATCCAAACGGGCGGATTCGACTTGCTGCAGCAAATGCGCTTGGAAATATTGGAAACGGCAAAGCATTGCAAGCGCTGCTGGATATGTTACATGATGAGAATCCGGAGATCAGGCGGATCTCAGCGGTTGCACTCGGGAACGCACGATCGGTTCGTGCAGTACAACCGCTTGCGGATGCGCTCTCTGATGAGAATGCACGGGTCAGGAATGCCGCTGTATTTTCGATTATTGAGCTGCTTTCGAATGCCCCAACACAGCAGAGTCACAAGATCAGAGAAACAGTAGTCACCGAACTCAAAGAGGCGGATACTGAGACAATTCTTGGCCCGCTATTGGAGATTATTACAGAGAGTAACCAGCGCCGGCAGCGTCGCAATGCCGTTTGGTTTATCGGTCGTGTCATTGACGAGGACCCACCGCAGCGTGTAATCGATGCACTCGTCGACCGACTTGATGATACGGATACACCAACAGCACAGTTTGCAGCGACCGGTCTCAGAGAGATTGGTGGTAAACGCGTCGAGTCTGCGCTTCTCGAGTTCGTTGATAGCGACGCCTCAGATGACGCTCGTGCAAAGGCGGTGTTTGTGCTTGGACACGTTGGCGGACAGAGATCAAAGGCAAAACTCGAAAAGCTCTCAGAAGATGAGAGCCAAGCCGTTCGAAAACGGGCGTTTGCGTCCATCTCGAAGCTTCGGGGGCGTGGTCAACGATGATCAGTGCGATGCTTACACATCTGACAATCGCACACAGTTGGCTCCCAGACAATGGAGGTGTCAAACTAACACATGAGTGAAGGCGAATACAAAGTTGCAGATACAAAAGGAAAGTTTGCACAGGCAGTCAAAGATGGACGAGCAGTTAATGACGTTTCATGGACACAGGGCCGGATCCTGCTATCGAACCGTCGTGTTATTCTCATTGGTAACAGCGGAAAACGAACCATACCGCTCTCAAAAGTCCAAGGACTCTCTGGACGACATGATCCGAATCAGACAATCGCACAGGTGTCTGGCTATGTCAGCCTCAAACTGGGTGAAGATGTCTTACTGATCTCTGCGGCAGACCACGAAGCATTTGAGACTGATATCTATCGGGCAGTTTTGGATCAGAAGGTGATCCAGGCGAAACATCCTGCTGTTGCAGGTGGTGTTGTCCAAGATACAAAATGGGAGAAAGCTCGACTGAAAGTTGAAGAGGATGCGATCGCAGCAGCCCTCGAAAGCGGCAAGTTCGTTCGATTCGATCTCGATGACATAAGCGGTGTTGGGACCGAAGAGCGAACAGTAAATGACGAGAAGCGAACCGTCATCGAAGTAAAACACACTGAAGGGCAGACAAACGTCCAGAGCCATCTCACTGGCGAGCGGCGCGTGCTGATGTTTCTCAAAGCATTCCTCCGAGAAGGCGAGCGCCGAAGCCGGGCAAATGTTGATCTTTCAGAGAGCGAAAAAGAGGTGTTGATGGCGCTATACTCGGGCGTCTCACCGTTTGAAATTCCCGCGTTTATTGGGATGGATGTCGATCGAGTCGAGGAAATCTTCGAGAAACTTGTCGAACTTGACGTATTAGAAGAGGTTCGTGTTCGAAGAGAAGTCGCACTTAATTCACGTGGCCGAAATATCGCNAGTGAGGCGATGAACCAGCAGTGAGTTCCGTATTCTCAGCCGCAACCAGTATCACATGTTGACATCTTCGATCTGTTCTGTGGCAACCACGCGACCTTTTGCAGTGAGCGATAGCGCTGACCCATTTTCGCTAATCAATGCGTTCTTCCGAAGCGTTTCAAGGACTAGCTGAACGGTTGCAACATCGCCAGTTACAATCTCGCCAAGCTCTGCTTGACCGCCGGCACTGTACAGAGAGACGAGGACTTCAGTCTGCTCCGGTGAGACCTCAATTTCTGCAATCTCTTCCATTACGTCTTTGTACTCTAACTGTAGGTATCGACCGAGAAGATTGAGTTTTCGATTGTTCGGAAGGCTAATGAACGTTGTTTTGGCTGTTCCATTATGCATATGTGTCACTTCGATCGTTGGACGTTTTTTTCCAGCAATATCGTACTGCCCCCGGCGGAAGTTTGTCACCGTTGAGAGGTCAATTGTTACACTACCATCTCGGGTTACAATTCGTAAGGAGCCTTTAGAGAGCTTCAATTTCGCAGTTTTTGTGCTTGCATCGGTCACTCGGCCACCAACCTTGGCTGGATGTTTAACCTTAACTTTGTGTCCACCAAGCAATGTTTTGAAAAGAACCGTTTTGAAGCGACCAACATTATCGCCACCGGATTCTATGACGGCTACATTTCGACCGTCATCGATCGAATATGCGAGTGTGATTGTATCACTAAAGAATTCAGAGAGCTTTGCTGGGACGGTTCCAACGTTGATATCGCTCACAGACGATAGTGGGATTGTTGTCTTCCCACCGTCGTGTGCGAGGACCAATCGCTTACGACTTAAAAGGACACGACCAGTTACTGGCTCGGTCCGTTTCATGTCGGCAGTGTGAAAACGTCCAACGAAATCTGCAACGACTGCCTCACCCATACACTCATTCTACGTAGTGGCATGATATTGATTGTTTCGTGGGCCGTCACGAACAGCAAAGTCTAATGGGGTGGGTATCCAACCGAAAGGTGATGCCCACGGTAGAATACCTTAATTACGAAGTACTTGATGACAACGGCTGGTCGCTCGACGACGATGACCTCTTCGACAGCGCAGCAGATGCTGGCCTTGATGACGAAGACTATGGTTCACTTGACGTAAACGAAGGCGAGTACATCCTTGAGGCTGCAGAAGCACAAGGCTTTGACTGGCCATTCTCGTGCCGTGCAGGCGCATGTGCAAACTGTGCAGCGATCGTCAAAGAAGGCGACATCGAGATGGACATGCAGCAGATCCTCTCTGACGAGGAAGTCAACGACAAAAACGTCCGACTCACCTGCATCGGCTCCCCAACAGCCGACGTTGTCAAGATCGTCTACAACGCAAAGCATCTCGACTACCTTCAGAACCGCGTTATCTGAACCTGAGACGATTTGCGCTCAGTTCTTTTTATTTATTTCTTCACCAGCAGTGCGTAGCCTATCAGTACGCAACGGCAACACCTAATTCCCCGTAGTTCGTGCTCACATGACAGTGACTGAGAGCATACTTGCCCTTGTAACGTCAATCTCAACATCGATTGCAACGACCTCGGATCTCCTCCGGCTGCTCGTGCTTCCGGTGTTTGCGTGGGCTGCGGTCCGAGACATCAAGACGCGTCGCATTCCGAGCAATATCTGGCTTCCACTGTTGATTGTCGGTGCGATCGCACTCAGTCTTGATGCGCTCCGGTTAGCTCCATTTGACACCTTCTTGGGGCGGCTGTTTCTCATTCAGGCCGGCATAAGCCTCTTTTTTGTCGCACCGCTTGGCTATTTGTTCTGGCGACTTGGTGGCTTTGGTGGGGCTGATGCGAAGGCGCTCATTACGATCGCTGTTATCCTCCCAACATTCCCAACGTATTTTATTGGGACCGCTGCATATCCGCTTGTTGACACTCCAACAGGTGTCTTTTCGTTCACCGTCCTCACAAATACGGTGATTCTTGCGGCTGTGATTCCGCTATCGATCTTCCTCTATAACGCAGCACAGGGTCGTCTCTCCTCACAAACTATTTTTGCACGCCCAGTCGATGTTGAGTCGCTCCCCGATCGGCATGGACGACTGTTTGAGACGCAATCGGGTTTCACTCGGAATGGGCTTGATCTTGATGCGCTCAGAATGTATCTTCGATGGCGCGGGATGACGCTTGCTGAGCTTCGATCGGATCCAGCACAACACCGAGATCCTGCCACGATTACCGAGACGTTCGAGCCAACGGATGGCGGGACTGCTGTTGGCCCGCAAACTGATGGCGGTGTCGTCGAAACCAAATCGGATGCTGTCGACAATAGCGCGGACGATCCGTGGGGGGCAGCACGGTTCCTCGAAGAGATCGATGGCACAGCATATGGGACCACACCAGCAATGCTTCGAGAGGGACTTGAAACAATCATCGATCGGGACGAAATTTGGGTTTCTCCGGGATTCCCGTTCATCGTTCCGATGTTCTTAGGGCTTGTTGTTTCGTTTACTTATGGTGATCTCCTGTTCGGCTATCTCGGATGGGTTGGGCTTTTTTGAGCATGTCCCACTGACTGCACATACACACAAGGCATATTCGGGGTGAACACATTTAGCGAGACAATGACGATCGGCGTGGATGTTGATTTCGGTGAAAACGGGTTGGTACCAGCGATCGCACAGGACGTTGAAACCGGAGTGGTACTCATGCTCGCGTATGTGAATGAGGAGGCGCTTTCGAAAACGGTCGAAACAGGCTATGCACACTACTACTCTCGCAGCCGCCAACAGCTGTGGAAAAAAGGTGGCACAAGCGGCCATACCCAACAAATCGACAGTATCCGAGTCGATTGTGACGAAGATACGTTGTTGTACCGTGTCGAACAGACTGGTGGCGCATGCCACACTGGCAAAGAGAGCTGTTTCTACCGGACGATCGATGGTGAGGCTGTTGAATCGGTTGAAACCGTTTTTGATCCAGATGAAATATACGACTAGCTATGTCAACAGAGCACGCTAACGGGTCGATCCCAACCGGTGTTGAAGCAAGAAACGCACTTACAGAAGCGACCGCTACTGTTGATGCAGTCCAAGCCGAGATCGACGAGCACGGTGAAGAACGCGTTGTTGCGACTGCTGACGCCTACCGGCGTGCGATTCGGCTGCTGGATCAGTATGAAGAGACCGCAACCGGGACTGGCGATTTTAAATCGTATCTCCAGTTCCAGAGCAGCTTTCTTGATTTTGTCTCGGAACTGTCCGAAGAGATTCCTGCATACGAGGGATTTTCGAACGCCAGCGATCGAATGGACAAGCGCCGACTCAGCCAGAAGGATTTTGACTATGCCCGAGACGAGGTTGCGCCTGCACGCACATTTGTTGAACTGCTTGAGCAACGCTCCGAGGCGATCGATGCATACCGAACGGCCCGCAGTGAGGCAAAAACACGGCTCAAAGAGCTGCGATCGGCTGAAAAAGAGTATGCACGGCTCACCGACCTCACAGACTACAATCTGGATGTTCCAATTGATGAGCTGAAAGAGCCGATCGAGGCATATAATAACGCAGTCACTGACGCGTTTACCCAGTTTAAAACGAACGAAAACGCACGCAAACTGTTCAATTTCATTCAGGCAACAAAATCATTCCCGCTTGTGAATTTTGAGCAACCACCACCGGAGCTTATCGAATATATACAGACAGAAGATGCGGGTGAGAAGCCGCTTCCCAAACTGCTTGATCTGGTTGATTACTCCTCGTCAAAGCTTGATCACTATGTCTCAGATCCGGGAGCGCTCCGGACAAACGTTGCTGTGCATCGAACATTTTTGGATCGGATCACTGCTGAGCCACTCACAATCGAGTGGCCACCGGCGGAAGCAAACGAACTCCAATTTCGGCTCAAAGAGCTTTCATCGGTGACGCGAAAACTTGGTGATGAATCGTTAGAGGGATATTTACGGACGCTCCGGCGGCTAACAAACAATCCGGATTTCACTACCCTACGAGACGCTGCTGCTGCCAAAGAAGAGCTGGATGACGAGACGCTTTCCCGAATTGTATCCGGTGAGATTGTCGATGACTACGAAGCGATCGTCTCTGCAATCGAGTCACTTGAATTGACACTCGAAGAAACAAAGCGGGACGTGTAGTACTTTCAGTGCTGGGCGCTCATGATCGCGTCGTGTATTCCGTCTGCAAGCGATTGAGCACGGTCGGCTTCGCGTCCCTCTGCGTAGATTCTGATCTTCGGCTCCGTTCCGCTTGGACGGACTAATACCCATGCGTCACCGTAATCAAGCCGGTAGCCGTCGATCGTATTTGGTGTTGCATCCTGTGATTCAACATATGTCTCTGCGGCTGCAAGCATCTTCGATCGCTGCGACTCCGAGCGGTATTCGATATTGTATCGGACATTGTGGTATGACTGATACGGTGCGACAACCTCGCTTGCGGTTGAATCAGCAAGTAGCTCAAGGAACTTTGCCCCAATGTACGCACCATCACGAACGAGCCGATAGTTTGGGAAAAAGATTCCACCATTGCCCTCTCCAGAGATTGGAACTGTCTGTCCTTCTGCCCACAGCTCTTTGATTCTCGTAATGATGTTTGTTGCACCGATCGGCGTCAGCTCAAGGGTTGCCCCAACATCGTCACAGACATCGACAAGCCGCTGTGAGACGTTTACTGCAGCAACGGTTGTGTCTCCTTTTGAAAGCGCTTCTGCGGCAAGTGCGGCAAGCGATGTGTCGCCATCGATATAGTTACCGTCCTCATCGATGAAGATTGCTCGATCGGCATCGCCATCGTGTGCGATCCCAACATCTGCATCAGTTGCTTCCACAAGCGTACAAAGATCTTCTAAATGCTCTTTAACTGGCTCTGACATTCGACCTGGGAAGTGGCCGTCCGGCTGTGCGTTCACCGTAATAACTGAACAGCCGAGCGCTCGATAGAACTCAGGGCTGGTGAGCGCCCCTGCACCGTGTGCCGGATCGAGTGCAACAGTCAGATTAGCATCCGCGATCGTCTCCCGATCGACTGATGCTAACAACTCTTCGACATAGTCGTCATTTACCGTCTCGATTTGGGTTGTCTCCTCGATCTCATTCCACTCTCCGATCGTGAACTGCTCAGTCAAGACGTGCTCTTCAATCCGTTCGAGCGTCCGGACAGGGAGTTCAATTCCATCTGTCCCGATCAGTTTGACACCGTTGTACTGCGGTGGGTTGTGTGACGCTGTAATAAGAATGCCAGGGAGTGATTCGACCTCACAGTAGCGTGTGACTGCCGGTGTTGGTGCAATCCCAAGACGGTCAACTGCAGTCCCAGTGCTTGCTGCACCCCCCGCAGCGATGTTTGCAAATAGCTGCCCGGTCGTTCGTGTATCACGTGCAACTGCAACTCGATCAACATCCCACACAGTCGCTGCTGCCCGTGCAATGCGTAAGACGAATTCCGGCGAGAGGCCCTTGCCCGCTACACCGCGGACCCCGCTGGAACCGAAGATATCCATACTGAACCTCACTCACGGCGCGGTAAAATCGTTTCCGACCCAAACCTCGTGTGTGTACGGTTCGCTATGTACTGTTCTTATGGCTCGCCAAGATACTGATGTCGCCGGTAAAGGTAGTATAGTGCAACGACCAGGCTCAGTGTGAATGCGGTCAAAAATGCAGAACCAGCAGCCATCAACCCATACAACACTGCATCGGGATCCCAGTCGACATCTGCGTCGGTGATTTCTTTTGCATCGAGATAAATCCCGATCGGAAACAGAAACAACAACGCAATGCCGAACAGTCCAAACGCTGCTGCGACAAGCACAACAATCACGGTGAATAGTCCGGTTGCAATCCCGCCAGCTCCAACGATATCGATCGTAATCGTGAACAGGAACAGGACACCAACGAGAATTGAGCCGACGATACCACCAATTACGTAGAGCGGTACCGCCGCAACCCAGTACCACCAACTTGAGTCTACGGCTAAACCCGTTTTATTCATCTCCGTTTCAGCGGCCTCTTCGATAACTGGGGGTCGTTGAGCAGAGGGTGGTTCGATCGCATCTTCGGGCTGCTGTGTTTCAACTGGAGCTGTTACATCTGTGTCTGTGCGTGTGCTTTCGTGAGCGTCACTCGGATCAGTTACGTCACTTCGTGTTGGCGGTGGCTCACTGACCGTTTCGGAGTGATCGGCTGACTGCGAGCTGGTATGATCCGTATTCTCATCAAATTCTGTTGGTTTATCATCAGTTGGCGGGGCCATAGCACACACCACGTACGCAACCATTGTAAGAATTAGTCGTCGCAGTTGACACAACTGCATCGGAAACGGAGGGGTTCAGTATCTGAATCGCCGTTATCTGTTCAGCGTGTGGATCGCTTGA
>SL_7KL_010_BRINEDRAFT_10001611_pt1 | contig 10687 bp, 11 predicted proteins | sample SodLak_010_BRINE_FD_10663 | JGI IMG/M metagenome (IMG submission 10663)
GTCTCACGATACCTGCCGATGTCAGCCATGATCTCATTCAGGGCCTCTTCGCTCGGGTCCCGCTGGAACTCCGAGATCCGATCCTGAATCTCCACCTGTTTGTCGCGTTGGGCCTTGGTCGTGGTCTGGGCACTGTCTCGGGCCGCACTGGCGCTCAGTTCATTGAACTTCTCAGGGAAGCTGTCAGCGAACGACCGGCCATTCACCCCCGTGCCATCTTTCTCGAGCATCTCGAGGACGGACGTAGCTTTCTTGGGATTCTGCCTCAGGGCGTTCTGCACCCGACCCATGATGAAGCCCCCGGCGTCCTCGGGATTGAGAGGATTGAGGGTCTCATACTTGGACATCCAGTCGGCCATTCGGTCGACCGTCACATCTCCTGCACTGATCTCGTCATGGATCATCTGGCCCAGCTCTTGGACGTCTTCATTGATCTGCAGACCCAAGGACGCTTCCTGATGGTCCGAGACGATCTTGTCGGTGGCCTCGTAGAAGTCCCCGAGGACCTGCGCCTCGACCTCCGGGTCATCAAAACCAGTCAGGTTTTCGCTGGCCCATTGGTCCCGAGCCTCGGCCAGATCGCCGGTCGGGTTCTGACGCATGAAGTCCGTCTGATACCACTCGAAGAACTCGCGGGCCGCGTCACTCGATGTATTGGACGCCTTCACGCCACTGTAAGCCCGGTAGTAGGCGTTCTCGTCGGCCAGATCTGGGTCCATCTCGTTGCCGCGAAGGGCGTCGGTCTGACCTTGTGCAGCCCGCTCGCGCTCGAGGGCCTCTTGTTCGTCCCGAGCTTGGATCTGTTCGTTGCGGTATCGCGCCTGTGCAACGGCCTCCAGACCCTGCTGGGCCTGCCCGAAGAAGTTATCGAAAGCCTGCGTCATGCCTTCCAGACCGGCACGGTTGGACTGCGTCTGCGGGACGGCCCGCTGGGCAGGCTGAGTTCGGACCTGCGGTCCCTCAGGACGGGGAATTGCCCCGATCTGACGCGGTCCTTGTCTCCGTGTCGCCATTCAGATCTCCTATGTATTCAGGCTTTCTTGTTGGGCTCTGTGTTGTCCCAAGATGCGAAGTCCGGTGCCGACCGTGTTGAAGAAGGCATTGGTGCTTGCGGCACGGGCCTCGTTCTTGGCCTGCGTCGTCCGAGCACGTCCTTCGACAACCTGAGCACGGACCTGACTATGTGCGCCTTGGCGCTGGGCCTGACGCGTTCCCTCGATACGGCCCATGTCTGATCCTTCGATCATGCCGATATGTCTGACGAGCGCGGATCGGGTTGTCCCACTCAGGCCCCGCTCGCCAGACATTGTTTGGGCTTGGGCGATCTGCTGGTTAGTCTGCCGGACACGGTCCGACCGGGCTTCTCGAGCCTGTCGATCCGAGTCACGGCCTTGTTCATGAGATTCCTTCTGCTGGAACTCAATGTTCTCTCGCTGGGCCTCTGCTGTCGCCTCAGCCTGCGCCCGCGCATGGGATGCCTGCATGACACCCTGAACAGCAGAGGCCCCGATCATCAGAAACTGAGGAAGTCCCATATTTACCCCTGTCTTGAAGTTTCATTGAAGAAGCCGATCCACGAAACGCTTGTGAGCGTGAACGGCAGGAAGGAGTCGGACTCGAAGATGATCCGAGTGCTGTCTGACCGGGACCCAACAAGGAACTGGAAGACACCTGAACCGATGTTGTGGTTCTGGATTTGGTTCTGGCCCGATCCTAGGATGCGGTTGTTGAACTCGTGGACCCTGTCTTCTCGTTGATGGGGCTTGATCCGGACTCGGAAATAGCCGGTGTCGTCATACCAGACCTCCATCCGACGCAGCTGGAGCCTCCCACTGATGATCGGCTCGTCCTGATTGGTCCGGACATACTGCGTAGACAGCTCGGCCATGGCTTCGAACTTCTGCCCGAACAGCAGGCTGGTTCCGATCCAGTCTCCATCGACAGCCCAGAACCCGTCGTCAGTCTGATAGAGATCAATCTCCAGCCCGCGATAGTCTTCCGGCCCGTCCTCAGGAACGACCGCAGTCAGGTCAGAACCTTTCTCACGGTCGTCTCCCGTCGGCGCAAAGATGGTCTTGTCCTCGTCCTCGTCATACGACGCCTCCATGCCGATCCAGTGTCGGTCCAAATTCGGATAGATCGAGAACTTCTCGTCACCGCTGTCGCGTGTCCTGTAGACCTCGAAATCGAGAATCTGCTGGGCTTCTCCATCCAGAACCACGGGACGCGACGTCAGGAAGACCACAGCCCCGTCGAGATAAGCCATGTCCTTGACCGACCGATCCTCGAACCGAAACTTGGTCCAGCTGGACTGAGCCCGTTCCCTGCCGTCGTAATACCAGCGATGGACATAGACCAGTGAAGGATCATCATCCGTCAGGATGAAGATCTCGTTGGTCAGCGGGTTCGACTCCATCTTCGTGACAGCGCCTGTGATCAGCCTGTCGACATGCTTGGAGACCTCTAGAGCTGTCTCGCTCGCCGTGTCTTCGGTGTAGGTGTAGGCATACAGCGCCACACGGTTGTTGAAGCCAGACACGAAATACAGCTCATCTCCCACGGCCAGAGGACGGACTTGGTTGTCAGTCGGATAGCGAGTGGCGATCTCAATGGCGGCGGTCGACGGAGTGAATGGCTGACCGAAGACCTCGAACTGTGCGTTGTCGGCAGTGATGTAGAGACTGCGGCGGAAGTTGGTGCCAAACGCGAACACGCTCGCACTGGCCGTCGTGTTGGTAAGGCCGAAGGGATCGTCATCGTTCAACGACACGCCACTGTCCGGCCAGAACCGGAAGTAGTCCCCGGACCCAGAGAAGAACACGGTCTCCCCGGCCAGAAACCCGAGACGGTTCGCGAAGAAGACGATATCCTCAATCCGCTTGCCGACGAAATCGGGCGGTGGGACCAGCTCATCTCCCCCGGCCTTCTTATCGGTCCAGTCCACACGCTCGAGGCGGAACTTTCCGTCCTCAGTGGGGACAAGAATCCTCGGCATGGTGCTGGTATCGAAACGCGTCAGGGTTCCGTCGGGAATCGTCTCATCCCAGAACCCGGACCCGCGCTCGTCGTCGCTGTTGGTGGTGAACTTGAGCCAATACCCTTCCGACTCGGTCGACGTCCGGATCTCAATCCTGTGGCCGTCCCAAGTCTTGGCAGGCAGCTTTTCAGTTGTGTCCACGCGGGACACAGCCGAACGCCATGCGGAAGATCCGAACGGGTCCTCCGTTTCGATAGAGAAGTCCTTGCCTTCGTGGTCCACAACGTAGACGAAAGACCCCTCGAAGTAGACATCCATCCGCTCCGGAATAACACCGTTGTCATCCCAAGAGGCATTCTCGAGATCGTTGATGATGTCTCTGGTTCCCTCGGAGACGTCCGAAACTGTCGTCGACTTGGTGTGTCGACTACCGTCTTCGGTGACGATGCTGATGGAAAAGGTGTCCTCGACGCCGGAGTTCGTTAGCTGCGCGGCTCCGTATGTGGCCCCGTCATCGACCTCGAAACGGTCGTCCATCTCCACCGTCTGGGTCCGGTCGACGACAAAGGTCGTATCCAGCACATTCAGAAAGACCAGCTCACCGGGCTTACGGTTCTTGAGGTCCTCATCCTCGGGAACCTCAAACTCGACATCGATCTCGTTGCCGAACCTCTCGTCCTCCATCCGGGTGAGATCGTGAACCTTGAGGCGTCCCTCTTCGTGGATCACCGCGTAGTTCTTGCCGCCGCTCTGGATGGCCTTCATGGTAACAGGGTCCGTCCCGGTGCCGTCTTTCGCGGTCCCTGCCGAGCCAAGAAGCTCAGTGCCGGGACGTTTGGACATGCCGCCCGTCTCGACTGCGAAGGTCATATTCTCCGCGTCCTCGAGCTGACCACGGAAACGAACCGTCGACGGCTGCTGGCTGATCCCTTGGAATAGGCTCGGGATCGACTGTTCTTGGAGCTGACCCATGTTACCTCCACCCAATCGGCTGGTTGCGGTGTGTCAGACGCGCCATGGTCGGGCTGTCGTGCAGAGCATTCAGGCCCGAAGCCTCAGCCTCGCTATCCATCAGACGTGCCCATGCCTCGGCCTCCTGCCGGGCGGTGAAGCCATCGAGAGCTTGGCTGCCCATGGCATTCTCTTGGAAGATCCGAGCGGCCCGCGCCGTGACGTAGGAGGCATGCGGGTGGGGGATGTTCTCAAACGAGTAGTCCCGCACGAGACTGAGAGTCACCGGACGTTCGAACTTGTCGGTCTTCTCGTCGAGATCGTAGAGATGAGGAGGCGTGCTTGTGCCAGACCGACGCATCGTTAAGTTGCGGTAGTAGTCCCGGCCCGATCCTTTGAGGGATAGAATGCTCTTGCTCAGGACAATGCGGCTGGAGCTGGAGCTGGGCTCAAACTCTACGCCTTGTTCAGTGTTGAAGTGCCATCCGCTACCCAAGACCTCGGTCACGGTCTCATCGATCAGAGCTTCCGCATCCGCCGCGTCGGGGACACCGCTGTCAAGCGAGTTGATGCGGGCCTCACCGATGGCACGGAGGCAGCGATTGACGGCATCCAGCTTTGTCAGCATGGTGTCTCCTGAAATTTACGAAAAAAAAGGCGCACCATCCGAAGATGGATACGCCTTTCAGGTTTCGATTGATGGTTCCTCTTAGGCGGGAACCTTGAACTCGGTCCCGGTCTCGGGACGAAGGGTGCCGTGACCCGCGAGCATGGTGCTGACCATGAAGTCCTCCTGACGGCGGACGTCACGGGTCTGCTCGAGGTTGATGTCACGCATCTTGACGTTCGCGACCGTCATCGGAGTCCACGCGACAGCCTTCGTGTTGCTGTAGTCTTCGCGATACTTCGAATAGACGTCGTCGTCGTTCGTCTCGTCGGTGTCCGGCATGTTCCGGGTCTTGTAGAGAGTCACACCGTCAATCGTGAGGGTTTCCTCACGCTGCGCCAGACCCCCGCTCGCCGGGATGCCCTGAACGAACTGATTGAGCACGAGGAAGTTGCCGTTGCTGTCCTTGGAGAACTTGATGGCATCGAAGATGTCCCACTTGACCGCCATGTTGCGCGGCTCGCTCTCGGGGACGTCCTTCTCGTGCAGCTTGCGGTTCATCGAGCGGATCGCATCGATCCACGCATGACCGTCATACTTCCCGTCGCCATCAGCAGCGAGCGCCGAGTCTTCGATCACGTTGCCGCTGGGGAACGGACCCGGCTGGCTCATCCGAGCCGACAGGATCATCTGACGGAAGTTGTTCTTGTCGTAGACACGGGCGAGGGCACGGCCCAGCTCGTTCGAGAACTGGCTGCGGACCTCGAAGTGGCTCAGCATGTCGTCGAGATCATAGATCGCAACGTGGGACACCAGCAGCTCGTCGGGAGTGATGGTGATCTCGCCGGTCTCGATCTCGTCACCGAGCAGCTCCTTGCCGCGCGTGTGGTATTCAGCCGTGGCTTTCCAGATCTTCGGGAAGCGGGCCGAACGCATACCGCCCGTGAGGGTGCGGGTCTGGACCTTGTCTGCGGTGATGGTCGCAAGGTCGAAAGCGGTAATGACCTCACCGCCAAAGACGTCCAGAAACAGCTCGCGCTGCTTTTCGAGCGTCGAACCGTCCGTTTGGCCTTTGCCGAAGACGACCGGGTTCGACACAACGTCGGAGGTAGACATTTTGTTGTTGTCCCTGTTATTCTTGTTTTTTAGGAATGGCTCTTTTCTTACTTGCGTCGTTCCTCAGCGGTTGTCCGTCGTAACGGGCCGCGAATACTGGATGCTTTCAGCGGAAATCGCGCAGTCCGATCTCCGGATGCCACCCCTTCGATCAGGGACACGGATGCGATTACCGAAGAACCCTACTGGCAATAAGGTTCTCGAATCTGTCCATAAGTAGAATTAATGCCGGGGCGTTTCGTCCCCCGGCTAGGCGCATGGCGCAACGGCGACACTTTTTCGGCAGTCGCCTGCCGTTCCCCGTTTAGTGGGAAGCCTTCCGGACTTCCGTCGGGGAGTTCGCGAGTTTCCGCATGACCTCTTCGCGATACTTCGCACCATCGGGCGTGTTCTTGAAGTAACGCTCGTCCTGCATGGCGGCACGCATTTCGTCCCGGCTGGTGAAACCATCCGAGCTGGTGGCTGTGTTGCCGGGCTGCTGGAGCTGCGGCTCATTGGCCGTCTTCGAGCTGAGTCCCCGGAGAGACTTGAGACGGTCGACAGCCTGCTTCCAGTTCTGGCCATTGAGCATCTGGTTGTAGGTGTCGATCTCCTCCTGCGTGAGGTTCTCGCCTGCCCACTGCATCAGATCCGTGGTCTCCTGCTCACCGCCGATGTATTCGACGGCTTGGGTCCGCATCTGATCCGCCTGCTGCTGGCGGAACTGGATGACCTCTTGGACGAGGTTCTTCGGGACGCCGATCTTCTCGAACGCCTCGTAGTCCGCTGCATCGATCTCGCCGTTCGTCTGGACCTTCTGCTTGAGCTGCTCGAAATCCAGACCGGCCTTCTCGGCCATCGACTGAGTGTCCTGATCAGTCTGCTCGAGGGCCTGCTGCTGATCAGAGTTGCCGCCGCTCGAGACCTTCGTCTCCAGCTCCCGGTAGCTCTTGGCGAGAGCTTCGACGTCGACCGATCCGTCTTCCTTCCTGAACTTGTCAGGAACCTCCGGCGCAGGATCTTGGCCGGTTTCTTGGCCGGTTTCCTGACCGCCCTCGGTACCCTCGGTGGCTTCTTCACCACGGGCCTCACGGGCCTTCTGGATCATCGCCTCGTTGTATTCCGGGGTTCCGGGGGACGGTTCATTCGCGGCCTCTTGGACGGTTCCGTCTTGGGTCTGATCGGTGTTCTCACCGCTCATTCAGCTGCTCCTTGCATTGCTTGCTGTGCGGCCTGCTGGCCGACTTCTTCGCCCGCACCTGCGGCTGCGCCGCCTGCGCCTTGGGCCATCGCCTGTTCCTGCATCTGCTGCTGACGTTCCTGCTGGACCTCTTCCTCGGTCTTCACGGCAGCCGGAAGATCGAGAGATGTCAGCATCTTCGTCAGGAGAGTATTCCAGTCCACGCGCTCGAGCGCCTGCTCAGGCATACTGGCGATCATCTGCATGGCCTGTCCGATGGACTCGACGGTCTTGCCACGTCCCAGAGCCTCGAGGCCCGTATTGATGAAAGGCTCGATGCTTTCCTCGGGCCAGTCAGGCAGCTTCTTCTGGTCCTGCATCTGCATCAGAAGACGACGGACACGCCACAGGGACATATCCACCGACAGCGTCGAGAAGACACCGCCAAGGATGTTGTCGATCTCCTGAGCAGCCATGCGGACCTCGGTGGCCGTCACACGCTCAGCGTCCCGTGTGTTGTTGGCCGTCAGCAGGAACGCCTGACCGAGCTGCTGATGCAGCATGTTTACGGCCTCGTTGACGATCTGGATTCCGTTGACGTTCTGGAACTGCTGCAGCTCGACGTCCTCAGGGTTCCCCACGATATACTCGCCGTTGCGGGCCTTCGAATGCCGACGCATGAGGTTGATGCCGCCTGCAGCACCGGGCCGGATCATGGTCACGTTGCGGCTGGCCATGGCCGCACCGTCGGACAGCGACTTGGACAGGCCATCGAGCTTCTGAATGTCAGCGATGTGCTCTTCCACCTTGCCCCGGCCATAGGACTCTGCGGGCACGCGCGACCAGCGCAGGTGATTGAACGGCAGGACTTTCGTCTTGTAGGTGCCCCGGCTCTTGGGGACCTCGGTGTCCATGAACTCCTGATAGACTTCGAACTCGTCCGCGTTCTTCCGGCTGACCACCGTGTAAAGCTCGACGGTGTCTTTCGACAGCGGGTTCTGCTGCTTCGACGTCGGGTCCTTCTGCTCGTAAATCGAGCGCAGGTCATCCGACAGGCTGTCAGGGAACATCGACTCACAGATGATCATCTCGCGGATCTGGTCCGAGGGGTCTCGGGAGACAACGAACTGATCCAGCCGATAGACCTTGATCGTGTTGTCCTCGAGGATTTGCTCGACAGCGTTCCCCGTCACGACCAGCAGCTGCGACGTGAGGTTGGTCGCCTGTCGCCAGTTCTTCCTTTCGATCTCCGCATCAGCCAGTCGGTTGGCCCGTCCCAGACGAAGACGGATCTCGTCAGGGACATCATCCATTCCCGACTCGATGAGCGCCTCGGGCGTGGCCGTCAGCTGCATCATCGACTGACCGGGAGGCATCAGTGTCGACGCCACTCGATTGGACAGAGTCAGGACCGCCTGCGCCGCAAAGCCTTGGTTCGGCTGTGGCAGGGGAGAGGTCCCGTTGTGTCCTTCGGGAGGCTGGATGGTGGGGATCGTGAGAGCGGACGCCATACGCGCCCGATCAAGGAAAGGCTGGCGACGGGTCGTGAGCTGCTGGTAACGCTCTCGGGCCGTCTTCTGTTCAGCCATAGTTGGTATTCACTCCGCTTCCTCTGGACGTGCGCTCGGGGATGCGAAGGGCGCTGCGTCCGCTGCGTCCCTTCTGCCTGCGCTGGTGTTCACGGGCCTGCGCTCCCCCGTCCTCCGGCACAGGGACCTTTACGTCGGTCACTGCCGGTCTCTCTCGGCGGGGCTGTTTAGGCTGCTCGATGTCGGGCGTGCCTCCCATGGTAATTCCTTCCTCATGATGTTGGGATTGTCGTCGGATTGAGAAAAGCCAGCCCTACGAACGATACGGCGCATGGCCTGAGGCTTCACGACATCGTCCAGATTGACGTGCATGGCATCAGCACCGACAGCATAAGAAAGAATGCCGCCCTCATGCAGGATCACGGGCCAGTCGATGCGCACACCGGGCCAGACAGCCGCGTGTATCGACACCGACCTGAGCGTATCAAAATAGGCCCACAGAAAACCCAAGGGCTCGCCGTTCTCGTCGATACGAGCGGTCAGGCAATAATCCAGATACTCCGGAACGACGATCCAGTCCTTGATGGGATAGTCGATCTTCTCCAGAAATCTCCGGATCATTGCCTTGTCGTCTTCAATCCGAAGATGCTGACCCATCGGCCCGTTCATCCTCGCGGCGGTGAAGAAGCTGATCCACCAGCTCACGGGACCCCGCATAGCGATGCGCCGATTCCGGCGTATCATGCGGATCGATGCACCGATGCGGGACCTGCTGGTCGAGCCAATCGATCAGGTCGTATGCTGTCATNCGCGACAGCAGAATGTCGTCTTCTCTGGTCATTTTCTCGAATCTGTCCTTACACGCCGTATTTCATCAGCGCCGTCCACGACGTGGGGAACAAACCCCCCATCACGTCATTGATCTGACGCGCGACTTCGGTGGATTCTTCCTGTGCGTGATCGTCGAGACGCAGAACGCACATCTTGGCGAAGGCCCCGAGACTCCCCGACCAGATCCACGTTGTCATGAGGTGCTGCGGCAGAACCCCACGAGCCAACTCAGGACAGACCCCGTCGACGTTGGTAATGTCCCGATACGCCTTCACCGCGTCGGTGGTGGCGTCTTCGTGTTGCCACTGGACTGCCCAAGCGTGTTCGACTTCCTCGGCTGAGCTGCCCTGCTTGACGTTCGCTGCAGCGGCTCGCCAGATCTTCGGCTCGAAGACCTCGAGATCGTCGGTGACATACCGACGCGAGACCTCGTTCCACGGAAGATACTCGTGCTTGACGAGCTGACGGGCCACGGTAATCGGAGCGGACACCCGGAACTTCGCGTAGCAGTGATTGAAAGGCGAGCGATGGGTCGGAGTGCGTCGATACTGGTTGATCAGGTGCTCGACGTCTTCCAGCCAAGAGCAGTTCATGATCTCATAGATCAGGCTTGTGTAGTCCGATAACGACATGCCCCGCGCGAGGAAGTTGATGAGACGCTTGTCCGCTGTTGTGGGTGCCCCGAGCTGCATGCCGCTGATGGCGTCGATCTCACCGTGGCTGTGGGCCTTGAACGACACCCGCGCCGCGTTGGCGACGTCGAGGTCGCTGCCCATATGATCGAGATACTCGACCTTGATCTGATCAGTCATTGCCGTGCTCCTGTTCATACCAGTCGAAGCCCATGATCACATCCCGGCACACTTCGGAGCGGACGATGTCGTCAGGGCTGTTGAAGGCGACATGCGGGAACGAGAGTGCCCCAGCGCCGATCATGTCCAGCAGTGCGCCCAGACCAGACGCTCTCGGAATGTCCGACTGCCGGATGTCTCCGTTGACCACCACCTGACCTTCCTCGTATCGACTGAGGAACATCTTCATCTCCGATGGGGTGGTGTTCTGCGCCTCGTCGAGNATAACGAAGCCGGTGAAGGACATACCTCGCATGGTCTCGAACGGCTCGATCTTGATGTTNCCGTTNCGGATNCCGGTGTCATAGACACCCGGACCGAGGTCGGCCCGGAGCCGGTCGACAAGCGGGCGCATCCACGGGTCCATCTTCTCTTCGAGAGTGCCGGGGAAGAAGCCGATGCCCTTCCCTGCGGACACGTTGGGCCGCGTCAGGACGATGCTGTCGACGATCCCTTCCATGTAGCATTGGGCCGCATACCGGGCTGCGATGAAGGTCTTCCCGGTCCCTGCATATCCCGTCGACACCACCACAGGAGATTGCTGCAGGGCTCGGATGTAACGGCGCTGTTTCTCGTTCAGTGCAGTGAGGGTGGGTGCGGCCCGGTCGTATGACCGAGCCTTTCCCTTGCGGTTCTTCGCCATGAATCTCCTGTTCAGCGGATGGG
>SL_7KL_010_BRINEDRAFT_10001612_pt1 | contig 10684 bp, 12 predicted proteins | sample SodLak_010_BRINE_FD_10663 | JGI IMG/M metagenome (IMG submission 10663)
GCGACGCTGAATGCCGATATCGTCAAGCAGAAAATGGCCGAGAACAATGGCGGCTATAATGCCATCGGCTTCGGCAAGACCCACAAGAAGGTCTACTCCGAGCTCACCACCGACCACCCGGTTGACCTGGTGCGCTATCAGGTGGCCAATTGCCTGATGGGTCGCGCTGGATTGATCAACTCCGGCGGTGGTTCCGGTGAAAACGATCTGCAGCAGGCCGTGCGCACCGCGGTGATCAACAAGCGCGCCGGCGGCATTGGTTTGATTTCCGGCCGCAAGGCGTTCCAGCGCCCGATGCGCGAAGGCGTCGAACTGCTGAATGCCATTCAGGATGTCTACGCCGATACGTCCATCACCGTGGCGTAACATGGCAAACTGATGATCCCCGGGCGGGGATCATCACTTAAGGAAACACTGATGTATTCTCGCGCAGGCGTGGGAATACGTCAGTGTTTCCTTAACATCCGGCCGGTTTCACATGCGCCGTCATGTGATGCAGTCAGTGTTGCCATAAACAACAGGGCGCTTATCCGACCATGCTCATAGCTGTCTTATCCGGATTCATCCTGGCCGCCGCTTCGCCGTGGCTGGCGCGCAGCGTTGGTGACAAGGCCGGCTGGCTGCTGGCCCTGCTGCCGGCGGCGCTGTTCGTCTACTTCCTCGGCTTCGTGCCGACGGTCAACGAATCCGGTGCGCAGGTCATCCACTACCCGTGGATACCTGCACTCGACGTCAACCTGAGCTTCCTGGTCGACGGCCTCAGTCTGCTGTTTGCCCTGCTGATCAGCGGTATTGGCACCTTCATCATCATCTATGCCGGCGGCTACCTGCATGGCCACCCGCATCTGCCGCGCTTCTACGCGATCATGTTCGCCTTCATGGCCTCGATGCTGGGTCTGGTGCTGTCAAACAACCTGATCACTCTTTTCGTGTTCTGGGAACTCACCAGCATCACCTCCTATCTGCTGATGGGGTTCAATCACGAGGACAAGAACGCCCGCTGGTGCGCGTTGCAGGGGCTGCTGGTAACCGTTGCCGGCGGCCTCGCGCTGATGGCAGGCCTGATAATGATCGGTGTCGCCGCCGGCAGCTTCGAGCTACATGAAATCCTCACCGACGGTGACGTACTGCGGGATCACCCCTGGTATATCGGCATCGTGCTGCTGGTGCTGGCCGGCTGCTTCACCAAATCGGCCCAGGTGCCCACGCATTTCTGGCTGCCGAACGCCATGGTCGCGCCGACGCCGGTCTCCGCTTTCCTCCACTCGGCCACCATGGTCAAGGCCGGCGTGTATCTGCTGGCCCGCCTGAACCCGGGTCTGGGCGGCACCGATCTGTGGCTTTACGCACTGGGAATAGTCGGTGCCCTGACCATGTTCACCGGCTCGTTCATGGCGCTGCGCAGCACCGGGGTGAAAGCGGTGCTGGCCTACACCACGATCATGGCCCTGGGCACGCTGGTAATGCTGATCGGCATCGGCACCGAGGGCGCGATCATCGCGGCCATGGCCTTCCTGTTGGCCCATGCCCTGTACAAGGCCGCGTTGTTCATGCTTGCCGGTGCGCTGGACCATGAAACCGGCACCAAGGACATGCTGAAGATGGGCGGCCTGAGGCAACTCATGCCGATCACCTTTCTTGCGAGCTGCGTGGCCGCCCTGTCGCTGGCCGGGCTGCCGCCGCTGTTCGGCTTCATCGGCAAGGAGCTGATGTTCGCGGCCACGGCGGGCGCCCCCGGTCTGGCCTTTTTCACCACCGTGCTGGCCGTGGCATCGGCCATGATGATCGCCGGCATGGCAGCGGTGTTCGCGATCCGGCCGTTCACCGGCACGCTGAAAGAGACGCCGAAAAAGCCGCATGAGGCGCCGCCCTCCATGCTGGCCGGCCCGGTCGTGCTGGCAGGCCTGGGGCTGCTCTTCGGCCTGATGGGGTTCATCCCGGCAGCCGCCATCGTTCAGAGCGCCGTGGCCGCAGTGCATGGCGCTCCGGTCGAGGTTCAGCTCTACCTATGGCACGGCATCAACCTGCCGCTGATGCTCAGCATCCTGGCCATTGCCGGCGGTGTGGTGCTGTTCCTGCGCTGGGAACGGGTGCTGGGCTTTTATCGTGAACGGCTTGGCTTCATCGACCGTTTCGGTGCGGAGCGCGGTTACGAGAAGGCCATGGAGGGGCTGGTCTGGATCGCCGAATGGCAGACCCGCGTGCTGCAAAGCGGTTATCTGCGCCGCTACCTGACCATTACCGTACTCTCCACCGTGGTACTGACCGGCTGGACCTTCTTTGGTCACACCGGCAGTTCGGTGCCACTGGGTGAGGTGGGCTTCACCTTCTATGAATTCGCAGTGGCCGCCCTTGTGGTAGCGGGGGCCATCGTTGCCTCGGTCACCAGCTCGCGCATCGGTGCGGCGGCAACCCTGGGCATGGTCGGCTTCGGCGTGGCGCTGATCTACGTCATGTTCAGTGCGCCGGACCTGGGCATCACCCAGATCATGATCGAGACACTGACCGTCATCCTGCTGGTGCTGGTGCTGTTCCGCCTGCCCGGCTTCCTCAAGCTCTCCAGCCCCACGGACCGGATCAAGGATGCCGCCACCGCCTGCTCCCTGGGCGCGCTGATGACCATTCTGATCCTGGCAGTGAACGGCGTGACCGTCACCGACCCGATCTCCGATCAGCTCACCGCGTGGAGCTACACCGAGGCCCAGGGCCGCAACATCGTCAACGTCATTCTGGTGGACTTCCGGGCGCTGGATACGCTGGGCGAACTGTTCGTGGTTGGCCTCGCCGCCATCGGCGTCTACGCGATGATCCGCTTCCGGGCGGAAGACAGGAGGCAATAAGCCGATGGGTTCCCTGATACTTCGCACGACAACGCGGCTGCTGCTGCCCCTGCTGCTGCTGTTCTCGGTGTTCATCCTGCTGCGCGGGCATGACGAGCCGGGCGGCGGTTTCATTGCCGGGCTGATCGTCTCCACGGCGTTCGCGCTGTACCTGTTTGCCTTCGATGTGGCACGCACGCGGCATCTGATGGGCGCCGATCCGCGCCTGCTGCTGGGGCTGGGGCTGCTGATCGCAACGCTCAGTGGCGTGCCGCAGATCTTCCTCGGTGAAGCCTTCTTTACCGGCCTGTGGTGGCCCATCGAGGTCCCCGGGCTGGGCGAAATCAAACTCTCCACGCCGTTGGTGTTCGATATCGGCGTTTATCTTGTCGTCCTGGGCGCCGTCATGACCATCGTGCTGGCGCTGGCCGAAGCGGAGGAATGACATGGAACCGGTAATGGCCGTAGTCGTGGGCGCGCTGTTCGCCGCCTCCGTCTACATGATGCTGAGACGCTCGATCGTCAAACTGGTGATCGGCCTGATCCTGCTCAGCAATGCAGCCAATCTGCTGATCTTCACGGTCTCGGGGCTGACCCGCGGCGCGCCGCCGCTGATCCCCGAAGGCCTGGAGGTGCCGCCGGATGCCTGGGCGGACCCACTGCCCCAGGCCCTGATCCTGACCGCGATCGTGATCGGCTTCGGCGTGCTGGCCTTTGCCGTGGTGCTGATCCACCGCGCCTATGAAGTGGTTGGCGAGGACGACATGGACCAGATGCGGAGTACGGATACGTGAGTGTTGCCGTCGCCCTCCCCGTACTGATTCCGTTCATCTTCGGCTCGCTGTCGCTGGTTTTCTTCAATTCCCACGCGGTACAGCGCTGGCTCGGCGTGATCGGCACCGGTCTTCTGTTCCTGGCCACCATCGTGCTGCTGCACAAGACCTGGACCGACGGCATTCAGGTGATGGCCATGGGCAGCTGGCCGGCGCCATTCGGCATCGTGCTGGTGGCGGACATGACCAGCGCCATAATGACGCTGATGGCCGGCATGATGGGCTTTGCCCTGGCGGTGTACTCCCTGCCCAGCATCAGCCGCGACCACGAGGCCTTCGGCTATTACCCGCTGATGCACCTGCTGCTGGCCGGCGTCAGCGGCGCCTTCCTGACCGGCGACATCTTCAACCTCTACGTCTGGGTGGAAGTGCTGCTGGTGGCCTCATTCGCCTTGCTGATCCTCGGCGGCGAACGCGGCCAGATGGAAGGCGCGATCAAGTACGTCACCCTGAACCTGTTCTCATCGATCATGCTGCTGGTGGGCGTGGGTCTGACCTACGGCCTGACCGGTACGCTGAACATGGCCGATCTGGCAGTGAAGCTGCCGGAAGTCGAACAGCAGGGTCTGGTCACGGTGGTGGGCATGCTGTTCCTGGTGTCGTTCAGCATCAAGGCGGCGGCATTCCCGCTGTTCTTCTGGCTGCCGGCCTCCTACCACACGCCACCGGTTGCCGTTACCGCGCTGTTCGCGGCGTTGCTGACCAAGGTGGGCGTCTACGCGCTGTACCGCTTCTTCACGCTGATGTTCGGCAATGACGTGGGCTATACGCACGAGCTGCTGCTATGGATCGGCGGCTTCACGATGGTGACCGGCGTGCTGGGTGCCGCGGCCTATTACGAGATCCGCCGCATCCTGGCGTTCCACATCGTCAGCCAGATCGGTTACATGATCGTGGGCCTTGCGCTGTTCACGCCGATGGCGCTGGCCGGCGGCGTGATCTACATCGTTCACAACATCATCGCCAAGACCAATCTGTTCCTGGTTGGCGGCGTTATCTACATGATGCGCGGCAGCTATGACCTGAAGCAGATCGGCGGGCTGTGGAAGACACGGCCCCTGCTCGGCGTATTGTTCCTGCTGCCGGCCATGGCCCTGGCGGGTATCCCGCCGCTTTCCGGCTTCCTCGGCAAGTACGTCATCATCCGCGCCGGTGTCGAGGTCGAGAGTTGGGGCATTGTCGCGGTTTCGCTGGGCGTGGGCCTGCTGACGCTCTATTCCATGGTCAAGATCTGGGCCGAGGCGTTCTGGAAGGCTCAGCCCGAGGAACACGCCGCCCGCGCCGAACAGTTCGAGCAGGCGCTGAGCCAGAAGTCCGTGGCCATCATGCTGTTGCCGATCATCGCGCTGGGTGTGCTGGCCGCCGTGATCGGCCTGGCCGCCCAGCCGGTCTACGAGATGGCCCTGGTGGCGGGGCATCAGTTACTGGACTCGACTGACTACATCGAAGCGGTTCTGGGGGTGACGCCATGACGCTGCTGGTCTGGAATCTCCTGCTGGCGTTCGCCTGGATCGCGCTGACCGGCAACTTCACCGGCAGCGGGCTGATCGCCGGTTTCTTCTTCGGTTATTTCGTGTTGTTGCTGATCAGCCGAGCTTCCGGCAAGCGGCCGACCTATCTGCGCAAGGTGCCGCAGACGATCAATTTCATGCTGTTCTATATCTGGGAAATCATCCAGTCGAACCTGCGCGTGGCCTACGAGGTGCTGACACCGACGCACAACATGCGGCCCGGCGTCATCGGCCTGCAACTGAGCTGCGGCAGTGACGCGGCCATCACGATGCTCGCAAACCTCATCACCATGACGCCAGGCACGCTGAGTCTGGACGTCTCCAGCGATCGACGCATGCTGTTCATACACGTCATGCACATCGACGACGAAGACCAGCTGCGCGCCGATCTAAAGCATCTGGAACGGCGCGTCATGGATCTGCTGGACGAAACGGGAGAGCAAGATGCCTGAGTGGGTAATCTCCGTGGTATTCCTGTTGCTGGTGGCCGGCCTGATCATGACCTTTGTACGCCTGGTCCGCGGCCCCAGCCTGCCGACCGCGTTCTGGCGCTGGAACTACTGGCCCTGATCACCGTGGCATTCATTCTGATCTACGCCATCGCCGTGGGCGTGCCCGCCTTCATTGATGTCGCCCTGGTATTGGCGCTGGTCGGTTTTCTGGCGGCAATTGCCTTCGCGCACTTCCTTGAACAGGGAGGTAGCGGCAAATGACGGTGGTCGTCTCCCTTTTCGCGTTAATCGGCGCGGGCTTCATCTTCATCGCCGGCCTCGGCGCGCTGCGCATGCCTGACATGATGTTACGCATGCATGCCACCACCAAGGCGGGCGCCCTGGGCGTGGGCCTGATTTCCATTGGTGTCGGCCTGCACTTCGGTGAGGCGAGCTACGTCGTCCGCGCCATCGCCATTCTGGTGTTCGTCCTGCTCACTGCTCCGGTGGCCGCACATGCCATCGGCCGTGCCGGCTATTTCACCGGCGTACCGTTCTGGGAAAAGACCCTGAAAGACGAACTTCGCGACAAGCTCGACACCAAGGGCAAGAAGCTCTACAGCGGAATGGAGCGGCCGGACGATGTCGACCGGGACGACCGCAGCTAAGCCCGCCCTGCCGGATCAGGCAGTAATCGAGGATGACGTCCGCCGCGCCCTGGCCGAGGACATTGGTACCGGCGATCTCACCGCTGATCTGATTCCCGCAGAAACAGAGATGCAGGCCACGGTCATCAGCCGCGAGACTGCCGTCATCTGTGGCATCGCCTGGTTTGATGCCGTCTTCCGGCAGGTCGACCCTGCAGTAACAATCGAATGGAAGGTCAGTGACAGTGCCAATGTCGGCACCGATCAACTGCTCTGCACGCTCAAGGGTCCCGCCCGCGCCATCCTCACCGGCGAACGCACCGCCCTGAATTTCCTGCAGACACTTTCCGGCACGGCAACCAATGCACGTCAGTATGTGGATGCCGTCGCCGGCACCGGCGTCGAGATCCTGGACACCCGCAAGACCCTCCCCGGCCTGCGCCTGGCGCAGAAATACGCCGCAGCCTGCGGCGGCTGCCACAACCACCGCATCGGCCTGTTCGACGCCATCCTGATCAAGGAAAACCACATCGCCGCGGCGGGCTCAATCACCAAGGCCGTCGCCACGGCACGGCGCCTGCACCCAACGGTGCACGTCGAGGTCGAAACGGAAAACCTGGAAGAACTCCGCGAGGCCCTGGCAGCAGGCGCCGACAGCATCATGCTCGACGAATACAGCCTGGCAGACATGAAAAAGGCCCGGCAGATTGCCGGGCCGGATTATCCGCTGGAAGCGTCGGGCAATGTCAGCCTGGAGAGCATTCGCACCATAGCCGAGACTGGCGTCAGCTTTATTTCGCTCGGGGCCATTACCAAGCATTTGCGAGCGGTGGATCTGTCGATGCGCTACACCTGAGTACGATTCCTCGCTCGGAAAACCAAAAATCTCGGCTATGCTTTGGCAAGGTGCAAACGCTTCAATGCCACCGGCAATCAGGTCTGCATGGACGCAGCCAACCGGATGCTTTGTCGCACCTTCCGCGAATACGATGACTCAGGGAGGAGTCCATCATGCGCGCATGCCCCGGATTTACCCTTGTCGAGCTGCTTGCCGCGCTTGCCGTAGCCGCCATTCTCGCCACAGTTGCCGTTCCCGGACTTGGCACCCTCATCGAGAACAGCCAGGTGACCGCCACCACCAATCAACTCATCAGAGCGGCGTACTTCACGCGCATGGAATCGTTGCGTCTGAATGAGACTGTCACGATGTGCCCTAGCCCCGACGGACGGCAGTGTGTCGACGATGCCTGGGAGCGCGGTTGGATCGTTTTCCGGAACCCCAGCCGCGAACTACAACCGGCCGATGCGGAGACCATTCTCCTGCGCGATACGCTCAGCCGGCGCCGCAGTCTCGACATCACTGGCAACAATCCACTACGCACCTATCTCAGCTACAACAGCATGGGAATCTCGCAACGCCACTCCGGTGCCATGCAGATGGGCAGCATCCTGATCTGTGGACGCACGACGGGGCGTCGTTTCGTCCTCAATGCTGGCGGCCGACCGCGAGCAGAGCTGGCTGATTGCTGACCGACAGCACCTGCGCGGATGCCGCTCGTCGCAATCTGCTTGCCGGCGATGGCAGGAAAGAATATCGATGGAATCTGGAGGCGGGAATGCTCGCCATGAAGGGCTTCAGCTTGATCGAACTTGTCAGCGTGTTGGCTATCATCGCCATTCTCGTCAGCATCGCCTATCCGTCGTACCAGACTCAGGTACAGCGGACCCACCGAGCGACGGTGCAGGGTGAAATGCTTGCCTATGCACAGGCCATGGAGCGGTGCTTTACGGCCAGGAATAGCTATATCAGCTGCGACCAGCAATACACCGCCGACATGGACGAAACGCGGTATGGGATCACCGTGGAGAACGTGACGCGTACCGAATTCGAGATCATTGCCACGCCGTTAAACGCCCAAGGCTCGGATCGATGCGGCATCCTGGCCGTTCGTCAGGATGGGACAATGACTGCCGCTCAAGCCGACTGCTGGTACTGACGCGATGAATCGCTCGACAGGGATGAGAGACATCCGCAACAGGCGCAGCCATCAAGGGCAAACACTGGTGGAGGTCCTCGTTGCCCTCCTCGTCATGTCCGTCGGGCTACTCAGCATCGCCTCGGTACAACTGCATTCCCTACGATTCAGTCAATCCTCTTTCGAGCGATCCATGGCGGTTCTCCAGGCACACACGGCAATCGAACGGCTCTGGGCAGGAGCCTGCGAACTCTATGAAGGGGTAGGCGACGACCGTCGGGTTAATACGCAAGCAGTCGAACGAATCGCCAGTGCATGGCGGGCAGACCATTCGCTTTCGGGCTCACCCGGCGATAACGCCGCGACCATCGAGACTGAAGGAAACGGCAGCAGCACCCTTTTCACGATTACCGTTCCGGAACCGGCGGCGGTTAGCAGTGAGACCGATCAGGCGTTCCGCTACCAGACGACGGTTCCCGACCTGAAGTGCGATACGCCATGAACCCAGCGCTGGCACCTCGGAAAACGTCACGCCCTCAAGACGAGAACGGGTTCAGTCTCGTCGAACTAATGGTCGCGATGCTGATTAGTCTGATCCTGATCGGTGGCGCCATCTCGGCGTTTCTTTCGAACCAGCAGACCTATCGCACGACCCAGGAACTGGACGATGCCCAGGAAGCGTTTCGATTCGCCTCTCAGACCATTCTGCGGGTTGTTCGCCAGGGGTCAGACTTCAGCGGCTCCGATGGCAACACACTTCGCGTGCGGATGAGCGGTTACCCCGGAAGCGGCCTGCGCGACTGCCTGGGTCGGGAAATCGTGGCGGCCGACGTCGTCAGCCAATTCACCCTGAGCGGGAACAACCTCATCTGCACCGTCACTGGCGAAAACGGAGCATCCGAGGTTCTCGCGACGAATATCGCCGACATCCGTTTCCAGTTCAGCGACGATACCACCGACTACTGGACATCTCCGTTTTCCACCTGGACCGCCTCGGCACCCGATGAATCTCGAAGCGTAGCCATCGCTTTGCAGACGGAAGGCAGCGGACTCTCGGTGCAATTTATCGCCACTCTGCGTAATGCGACCGTCAATCGGTAAATAGAAAGGAAAGTGCCGATGACCCAGAACCACACACAAATTCAGCCAGCAGGACAGAAAGGTGCCGCACTCATCTTTGGCCTGGTCTTCCTGTTGATAACGACTGTCCTCACAGTCGCTTCGATGCGCGGCAGCAATCTCCAGGAGCGGATGACGTCGAACCTGAATCACCAGACTATCTCCTTCGCAACTGCGGAGCGCGGTGCCAGCGAAGCGGTGCATCTCCTGACTTCCGAGCATTTCTGGAACGATGGCCCGGGAGTCAGGTTGACAACAGAGACGTCACTTGAAGCACAAACCCATAGCGATTCCGGATATCCGTTATCAAATGGCGATGACACGGATGCGAAGCTCCATCGGGATTTAACCGAATACCTGTACCCAGATTCGATCGGCGCCGACAGGAGTGCGCGACACTTTGTTGAATCAGCACACTGGAACGCCGAAACCGGACAACTCGACGTCTCCATCACCGGGGAATCGCTGACCGGAGATCAGGTTTCCGGCAGATCCACGATACGCGTCAACATTTCTCTGGTTCTTGAGGAGAGAACAGAAACGGTTTTCGATAAAGGGCTTGTGGCAGCAGGCAACATCGAACTCGAGGCTCCGATCACACTGCGGGGAAAAGCCCACACAAACGCCGACGTCATGACTTCCGGTCATCAGATAACTCTAGACGACACTGCGGGATTTAGAGCCGGGCTCTCCGCGGCTGGGCGCATCAGAGGGGTCGGGGACTGTGAGATTGACTCCGACAATTGCCTCGATCCCGAGCATGTAACGGATGGCGCCAAAAGCCTCCGCATTCCCTCAGCTCTTGAAGCCATCGCCTGCCTGGTCGATGACGCGTCACTGTCCAACGGCTTCAGACACTGGAGCCCGGAGGTCGAAAAGACATTCTCCGGCTATTGCAAAGTGATTCTCGAAGAGAAATCGTTTCGCATCTCGAGAAGCGGCATGACGGATATCGTGAAGCCCGAGGAGATCATTGTCCTCACGGATTGCGCTGTTGAACTGCTCGCCTCCGCCGAAGACAGCGATGAAAGCATTGATCTCCTCGGCGAGGTTTATTTCTGCGATGGAGACTTCCATGCAGAAGGCAGCGCTCTACGCAACGGAACCATACTGGCAACCGGCGATATGGTGCTCGAATCAGCGACGTCGATAGACATGACAGAAGAAATCGATACGGCATTTCTCGCTGGCGGACATATCACTATGGAGGGAGCCGGCACCGTAGCTGGAATTTTCTGGGCGGACGCTGGAATCACTAACGCCGACGGAGGGACTATCCGAGGTCAATTAATGGCAGGAGGCCACTATCCGGCCACCGAAGGCCAGCCACATCGGCATGGCGTAATCC
>SL_7KL_010_BRINEDRAFT_10001613_pt1 | contig 10680 bp, 11 predicted proteins | sample SodLak_010_BRINE_FD_10663 | JGI IMG/M metagenome (IMG submission 10663)
TGGAGGTCCACGTCGCCACGCCCCTGGAGACCTGCGAGGCGCGCGACCGCAAGGGCCTCTACGCCAAGGCTCGCGCCGGCCTCATCAAGGAATTCACCGGCATCAATGACCCGTACCAGGAACCCGAGCACCCCGAGCTGCGTATCGATACCCGCGACATGGCCCCGGACGAAGCCGCCCACCGCATCCTGCTCAAACTCGAAGCCATGGGCTTCATCCGCAACCTGTAACCACCTGTAGGAGCCCAACCCCCTGGGCGATAGGGCCTAACCAGTGCCCCAATCGCCGAGAGGCTCGGCTTGTATGTTTAACCCCGGCAGGCCTAGAAAGGGTCTGTCGGGGTGGAGGGACGAGGCCGGCATCTGGCCTGTGGCACAGACGGTAGGAGAATTCGTCCCACCCCTCACCTTAAACGCCGATAAGGAATCGATCGGCACGGGACCGACGATAGATGGCAAGCCAGCGTTCGGTGAGGCCCCGACAGACAACTCCAAGCTAGCTCGGGAGGTGTGATGATGGCAACGCATCGGATCGGGGTCGATGTCGGCAAGGCCGAGTTGTGGATCAGCATCGACGGTGAAACCGCACAGCCGTGTCCCAACGAGCTCCCGGCGATCCGCCGGTGGGTCCGTGGCTTGGAGGGTCCGGCCGACTTTGCCCTGGAAGCCACCAACGACTATCACTTGGCCCTGGCGCTGGAGGCTCATCATCAGGGCCACCGAGTGTATCTGATTAATGGCTATCGCCTCAATCGCTACCGCGAGAGCATCGGTGGCCGGGCCAAGACCGATGCCGGGGATGCTCGACTTCTGGTGCGTTATCTGCAACGCGAACAGGACGAACTGCGCCCCTGGACACCGCCACCCGAGGGCTACCGGACCCTGCAAAAGCTGCTGCGCCGGCGTGCCACGCTGGTGCGGGCACGGGTCATGCTGGAGCAGAGCCTGCGAGGCGTACCCGAACTGCAGTCCAATCTGAAGGATCTGCTCCGGGAGATCGGTCGGCTGGACGCTGTCCTCCAGCGTGTGCTGCGCGAGACGGTCGGTCGCGCCGGCTGGTCGGATCACGCCCGACGCTGCCAGCAGATCGAGGGTGTGGGCCCGCTCACCGCCACCGGCTTGACGATGGCGTTCCATCGCGGCGCCTTCCGCAGCGGTGATGCGTTCGTCGCCTTCCTGGGGTTGGATGTCCGCATACGCGACTCCGGCACGAAACGGGGGCAGCGAAAACTCACCAAACAGGGCGATCCAGAGTTGCGACGGCTGCTCTATCTGGCCGCGATGCAGGCCAAGTCGAAAGCCGCCTGGAGCGACTACTACCAGCGCTGCCTGGACCGTGGCCTGGCGACGACCCAGGCACTGAACGCCTTGGCTCGAAAGCTGGCCCGCGTCGCCTTCGCCTTGATGAAAAATCAGACCGATTACCAACCTAAGATCCCTTGTGGAGAGACATAGAATCTCCTACTTGTCCGGCATCTTCAGTTCTTCCTCGGTCTCGTCGGCGGAGGCGACTCCGCCCCCGAAGTTCAGGCGCCACTCGAGATCGGCGCGCGAATCCGCCTTGTTCAGGGCCTCGTCCAGCATGACGTCGCCGGTCTTGAACAGCTTGACGATCGCCTGATCGAAGGTCTGCATGCCCACGGAGCTCCCCTTGGCCATGATCTCCTTGATCTCGCTGATCTTCTCGTCGCGGATCAGCTCGGAGATGTAAGGCGTGTTGACCAGGATTTCCAGCGCGGCAACGCGTCGCCCGTCCTTGGTCTGCAGCAGGCGCTGGGCGACGATCGCACGCAGGTTCAGTGACAGGTCCGACAGGATCTGCGGGCGGTTGTCCTCGGGGAACAGGTTGATCACTCGATCCAGGGCCTGGGTGGCATTGGTCGCGTGCAGGGTGGTCAGGACCAGGTGCCCGGTATCGGCATAGGTCAGCGCCGCGCGCATGGTCTCGCGCGAGCGGACCTCGCCGACCATGATCACGTCCGGGGCCTCGCGCATGCCCTCCTGCAGGGCGTGGTCGTAGCTGGGGGTATCGATCCCGACCTCGCGTTGACCGACGATAGAACGCTTGTGGCTGAACAGAAACTCGATCGGGTCCTCGACCGTCAGGATATGCCCACTCTGGTTCGTGTTGCGGTGATCGATCATCGACGCCAGGGTGGTCGACTTCCCGGTGCCGGTGGCCCCGACAATCAGGATCAGCCCGTCGTTGTAGGCCACAAACTGCTTGAGCACCTCGGGCAGCCCGAGCTGCTCGATGGTCGGGATGGAGACCCGGATGAAGCGGATCACCATCGCGACCTCGCCGCGCTGGCGATAGACGTTCACGCGAAAGCGCCCCAGGCCCTCCCGCGACAGGCCGAAGTTGACGGCCGTCTCGCGCTCGAAGATCTCCGCCTGATGCTCGCTCATCATCTCGCGCGCAATATTCTCGGCCTGACCGTGCGCCAGCGCCTTGCGCGAGATTGGCTGCAGCGCGCCGTCGACCTTGATACTGGCCGGCGCGCCGGTCAGAAAAAACAGGTCCGAGGCGGCCTTCTGGGCCATCAACTTCAGGTAGGGCTCGATCTGCAACTGGCTCATGTTTTCTGTTTCCCCAACGACTAGCGCAGGTTGAAGTCCTCGGCGCGCTCGTCCACGGACAGGCCTTCGCCCTCATCCGTTACGGCGGGGGCTCCGTCGTCCTGGGCTCGCTGGCTGTCGAGCTTGATGCGCAGGCGCAAGTCGTTCACCGAGTCGGCGTTGCGCAGGGCCTCGTCGTAACTGATGTGGCGATGCTCGTAGAGGTCGAACAGGGCCTGGTCGAAGGTCTGCATGCCCTGTTCGCGGGAGCGGGACATCAGCTCCTTGATCTCGTGCACCTGGCCCTTCAGGATCAGGTCGGCCATCAGCGGGGTGTTGATCAGGATCTCCACCGCCGGCACCCGGCCCTCGCCGCCTTCCTTGCGTACCAGGCGTTGCGAAATCACGGCCTTCAGGTTCAGCGACAGGTCCATCAGCAGCTGTTCGCGCCGGTCCTCGGGGAAGAAGTTAATGATGCGGTCCAGTGCCTGGTTGGTGCTGTTCGCGTGCAGCGTGGACAGGCACAAATGACCGGTCTCCGCGAAGGCAACGCCGTAGTCCATGGTCTCGCGGTCGCGGATCTCGCCGATCAGGATCACGTCCGGCGCCTGGCGCAGGGTGTTCTTCAGCGCGATCTCGTAGCTCTCGGTGTCCACCCCGACTTCACGCTGAGTGACGATGCTCATCGCGTGCTCGTGAACGAACTCGATAGGGTCCTCGATGGTGACGATGTGGTCGGCTGTCGTGCGGTTGCGATAGCCGATCATGGCCGCCAGCGAGGTCGACTTGCCCGAGCCGGTGCCGCCGACAAAGATCACCAGGCCACGACGCTCCTGGGTAATCTTCTCCAGCTGCGGCGGCATCTGGATGTCCTCGAACTTCGGGATCACGGAATTGATGGTTCGCAGCACCATGCCCGGGCTGCCACGCTGGGTGAAGACGTTTACGCGAAAACGCGACACGCCCTGCAAGCCAATCGCGAAGTTGCACTCCTGGTGGCGCTCGAACTCGGCCGACTGCTTGTCGTTCATCATCGAGCGAACCAGTGCCTGGGTATGCGAGGGCGTCAGGTTCTGTTCGGTCATCCGCACCACGCGACCGTCGATCTTCGCCGCCGGCGGCATGCCCACCGTGATGAACAGATCCGACCCGCCCCGGTCCACCAGGGCCCGTAGCAGGTCGTGCATGTACTTGATCGCCTTGTCACGATCCATGGCGTTCTCCCTTGGTACCCGGTCCGACGGTCAAGCGCATCGGCGGCGTGTGGTCAGATGGAATCCGGGTTGCTGGCCTTGCGGCGGGCGTCCTCGCGGCTGATCACGCCCTGCGCGAGCATGTCCTTCAGGCACTGGTCCAGCGTCTGCATGCCGGAGCCGGAACTGGTCTGGATGGTCGAGTACATCTGCGCGATCTTGTTTTCGCGGATGAGGTTCCGGATCGCCGGCGTGCCGAGCATGATCTCGTGCGCCGCGACGCGCCCGCCGCCAATCTTCTTCATCAGGGTCTGCGCGATGACCGCACGCAGCGACTCCGACAGCATGGCCCGCACCATATCCTTCTCGGCCGCCGGGAACACGTCGACGATGCGGTCGATCGTCTTGGCCGCCGAACTGGTGTGCAGGGTGCCGAACACCAGGTGGCCGGTTTCGGCCGCGGTCAGGGCCAGGCGAATGGTCTCGAGATCACGCAGTTCGCCGACCAGGATGGTGTCCGGGTCCTCGCGCAGGGCCGAGCGCAGGGCCTCGCTGAAGCCGTGGGTGTCGCGGTGTACCTCGCGCTGGTTGATCAGGGACTTCTTCGATTCGTGCACGAACTCGATCGGGTCCTCGATGGTGAGAATATGCCCGTAGTCGTTTTCGTTGCGGTGGTTGACCATGCCCGCCAGCGTGGTGGACTTGCCCGAACCGGTCGGGCCGGTCACCAGCACGATGCCGCGCGGATAGTCCGAGATCTCCTCGAAGATGCGCGGGGCACCCAGCTCTTCCAGCGTCAGGACCTTGGAGGGGATGGTACGGAAGACCGCCGCTGCGCCCGGTCCTGGTTAAAGGCGTTGACACGAAAACGCGCCAGCCCCGAGATTTCGAACGAAAAGTCTGTCTCCAGGAACTCTTCGTAGTCCTTGCGCTGGCGGTCGTTCATGATGTCGTAGATCAGGCCCTGGACCTCCTTGTGGTCCATGACCGGCACGTTCACCCGGCGCATGTCGCCGTCAATACGTACCATCGGCGGCATGCCCGCGGAGATGTGCAGGTCCGAGGCCCCGTTCTTGACCGAAAAGGCCAGCAACTGCGTGATATCCATGCATCCCCCTGTTGTCGGGCGTAAGGCCGACCCGCGCCAACGCCCTGGTGGCAGCCACGACCACCACCCCCTGTCGCTTATGAAGGCCCGCGCGAAAATCCGCGGTGACCTTGTGTTCTTCCGGACTATATCATAGGGAAATGACCACACCAGACCATGCCCTGAGCACCGTTCGAGCCCGTATCGAGGCCGCCTGCCGCGAGGCCGGACGCGACCCGGATTCGGTCCGTCTATTGGCCGTCAGCAAGACCCGCGGTGTGGACGAGATCCGTGCCCTGCATGCGCTGGGACAGTCCGCCTTCGGCGAGAATTACGCCCCGGAGCTGGTGGACAAGTACGACACCCTGGAGGCCGCACCCGCGCCACTCGGCCTCGAGTGGCACTTCATCGGCGCGCTGCAAGGCAACAAGACCCGCGCGGTGGCCGAACGCGCCGCCTGGGTGCATACCGTCGACCGCGAGCGGATCGCCCGGCGCCTGTCGGATCAGCGTCCGGAGGGCATGCCGCCGCTGCAGGTATGCCTGCAGGTCAACATCAGCGAGGAACCGCAAAAGGCCGGCGTCGCACCCGGGGAGGTCGCCGCCCTGGCCGCCGCAGTGCAGGACCTGCCCGGTCTCGAACTGCGCGGACTGATGGCCATTCCGGCCACCGCCGACAACATCCCGCTACAACGGGAACCCTTCGCGCGCCTGCGCGCCCTGCGCGATACCCTGAACGCGGGTGGCCATTCGCTGGATACGCTGTCCATGGGGATGTCGGGCGATCTCGAGGCCGCCATTCTCGAGGGGGCAACCATCGTGCGCATCGGCACCGCCCTGTTCGGCCCGCGCCAATCCAAATCCAAGGAATCCACATGACGGAACACCGCTTCGAGGTCGGCTTCGTCGGGGCCGGCAACATGGGCGAGGCCCTGCTTCAGGGACTGGTCCAGTCCGGCCATGCCGCCGAACGCATCGCCATCGCCGACAAGGGCGCCGAGCGCGTACGCGATCTGCAGGCGCGATACCCGGGGCTCGCCAGTGGTAGCGCCACCGAACTGGCGGCCCAGAGCGCCACCCTGGTGCTTGCGGTGAAGCCACAGACCCTGCCGGAGCTCGCCCCGACGCTGCGCGATGCGGTGCAGCAGGGTCAGCCGCTGGTGATTTCGGTAGCCGCGGGCATCACCTCCACCCAGCTGGCCGGGTGGCTGGGCGACGCCACGCGCCTGGTCCGCGCGATGCCGAACACCCCGGCCCTGGTCGGCGCCGGGGTCACCGGACTCTACGCCGCCCCCACCGCAAGCCCCGAGGATCGCGCCACGGCCACCCGGCTGCTGGAGTCGGTGGGCCGCGCGATCTGGGTGGAGGACGAAGAGCAGATGCACGCCGTGACCGCCACCTCCGGCAGCGGACCGGCCTACGTCTTCCTGATGATCGAGGCGATGCAGGAGGCCGCGAAGTCACTGGGGCTGCCGGCGGATACCGCACTGGAACTGACCCTGGGCACCCTGGCCGGGGCCACCCGTCTGGCCGCAGAGGGCGACGAGAGCGCCGCGGAGCTGCGCCATCGCGTCACCTCCCCGGGCGGCACCACCGAACGCGCCCTGCAGGTCCTGGAAGACGGCGACCTGCGCGACCTGATGCGCCGCGCCATGACCGCAGCCGCCGAACGCTCGCGCGAACTCGGGCGTTGAAACCCTGAGCCCCCACGAAACGCACGAAGGAAGGGCCGCCCAAGAGCGGTTGGTGGTGGGGCAATCAGCGCAGTTCGGCCAGCAGCTGGCGGATCATGCGCTCGGCCTGGGGGCCGTAGCCACCGCCGAACAGGTGGTCGTGATTGAGGATGTGGTAGAGGTTGTAGAGTGTGCGCCGCACGCCATAGCCGGGGTCGATGGGCAGGATCTCCTCGTAGGCGGCGACGAAGTCCTGGCCCGGGTGACCGAACAGTTCCATCATCGCCAGGTCGGCCTCGCGGTCGCCGTAGTACACCGCCGGATCGAAGATCGTCACACTGCCATCCGCCAGGAACCCCCAGTTGCCGCTCCACAGGTCGCCGTGCAGCAGGGAGGGTACCGGCTGATAGTCGCTAAAGAAGCCGCCCAGCGAGGACTCCAGCTCCTCCAGGGCCCCCAGTAGCGATCCCGCCGCCCCACGCTCCCGCGCCAGCCGGCGCTGGAAGCCCAGACGTTCATCACGGTAGAACGCCGCCCAGTCGTCGTGCTCGGTATTCGATTGCGGCGTACTGCCAATGAAATTGTCGTGATCCAGCCCGAAGCGCGGACGGGTCTTCTGGTGCATGTCGGCAATCCCGTGCCCCAGAGCCACCCCGTCGCGGGGGCCGCCCAGCGCCAGGTTCTCCAGCACCAGAAAGTGCGTGCCGCCCGCCGATCCGGTGCCGACGACAGCGGGGATTTTCAGGCGTTCGCAGCGCGCGAGTTCTTCCAGGCCGCGCGCCTCGGCCGCGAACATCGCAGCGCCGTCGCCCCCACTCAGCTTGACGAAGAACGCCCGCCCGTCGCTTCCGGTGAAACGCTGCGCCTGATTGATGGAGCCCCCGGAACAGGCCTGGCTTCCTGTTGGCTCGAAGGGCGTTCCGGTATGGTCGGCAATACACTGGGCCACCGCAGCCGTCACGGCATCGGGGCCCGTTGAATCGAATTGGTTCATCCTTGGCATCCGGGTTCCATGTCAGTGTGCAGGTTACCGGCTGTCGCAGGATCCGTCAGGAGACCCCCATGGCCTTTCGCAAGCTCGAACCTCTGTGCGACAAGATCGGCGCCGAGCGCATCCGCGCGGTGATCGACGACTTTTACCGCCGCCTGTCGGCCGACCCCCAGATCGGCCATCACTTCGAGCGCATCCAGGATTTTCCGGATCACGTGAAGCGCATCGCCGATTTCTGGTACATGAACCTGGGCGGGCGCCTGGAACAGCCGCCGACCATCGACATGGTCGGCAAGCACGCACCGCTGAATCTGACCGAGGCCGACCTGGCCGTCTGGATGCGCCACTTCAAGGCCACCACCGAGGAGCACCTGGAGCCACCACTGGCGGCCGAATGGCAGCAATTGGCCGACGGCATCGCCAGTCGCATGCGCGAGGACATCATCCGCGGCTGACCCGCCTTTGTTTGCACCACGAAGCACACGAAGGCACGAAGAAGGGCCACGTCCAGGTCAAGCACGGTTCAGGGGAAGCCGGGAGCATTGTGGCGTGGCGACGGGCGAGCCCCGTGCCTGGAGCCTTTGCGATCGCCGTTGGCGATGCCCTGCGGCGAGGGCCCGTGGCGGATGTCCGTCACCAAATCGGCTCCTGACAGGCCGTCGCGCCAGGGGTCGGCAGAGGCCTCGGCCCTCCGGGCGATCGGCCGCCTGCCGCTCTTCAAGCCTTCCGGTTGCAAACCGCCCTTGGCCTTCTTCGTGGCTTTGTGCGCTTCGCGGTCGGCGGACTAGCAGGCGTTTTCGGTGTAGCCCGGGGCGTCGCAGAAGGCGCGGCTGAGGGTGATGCCCGCCTCGCCAGGCAGGGTGGCCAGGTGGCGTTCGCGGCTCGCGGCGAGGCCATCCTGCGGCGTGACCGGATACAGCAGGGTGGCCAGCGACGGCGGCTCCTGCCCCAGGCGGACCGCGTACAGGATGCGGTAGGCAAACACACGGCGGATGTAGTCGCGGGTCTCGGAGAACGGGATCAGTTCGGCCCAGATATCCGGATCCATCGCGCGGTCCTCCGGCAGCCAGGAACTCACACGGTGGGCGCCGGCATTGTAGGCCGCGGAGGACAGCATGCTGTGGCCTCCGAAACGATCGAGATTGCGCCGCAGGTAGTAGGTGCCAAGCCGGGCATTGGTCGCCGGGTCGAGGATGTCCCAGTCGGAGTTCACGCGCACACCCGCCGCCGAGGCGATCGACCGCCCCGTCGCGGGCATGACCTGCATGATACCCAGCGCCCCGGCACCGGAACGGACGTCGTAGAGGAAGGCACTCTCCTGGCGTGCGATCGCCATGGCCCAGGCCGGATCGATGCCCTGTTGGCGGGCGCCGGCCACGATCAGGTCATCAAAGGCGAGCGGGAAGCGCAGCTCGATGTCGTCCCAGTTGCGGGCGCGCGCCGCGGTGAAGATCGCGCGATCGTGCCAGCCCCAGTCGGCGAAGGTGCGCGCCGCCCCCTCCAGCTCTGCGGTATCCATGGCGGCCACCGCGTGCGTCCATTCGCGGCGGGCCTCGGCGTTACGGTCCAGGCGGACCAGTTCGCGCATGCGCTGCATGCCGGCGTGCGTGCGCATGGCGGCACGCTGCCCGTCTTCCAGCACCAGGGGCTGATGCCCGATGCGATAGGGCTGCCCCAGGCGGTCGGCCGCCAGGAAGCCGTAGAAGTTGCGTTCGCGGGCCGCGCGCTCGTAGAAGCCGCGTGCGGCCTCCAGCGACTCGATCTGCTCCAGGGCGCGGGCATACCAGTACTGCCACGCCGCCTCGTCGCGCACGTCGCGATCCATGGCGCGGATCGCGTCCATCACCACCTCCCAGTCGCGCTCGTACAATGCCGCGCGCACCTGCCACTGGCGCAACTGGGTGTCGAACACCTCGGGCTCCAGGGCCGCCATGAAGTCCAGCGCCTCGGGGCGATAGCGCAGCGCGAGGCGCAGGGCCAGGGCATGCTGCACGCGCCCGGCCGATTCGGAAGACAGTCCGAGATCACGCCCGTCCTTCTCCCAGCCTTCCAGGGCGGCATCCAGGTCCTGGCGGATCCAGCGGGTGAAGGCCCGCTCCATCAGCGCCTCGGCCGAGCGGTGAGCACCGGCGTCGAAGTCGGCCTCCACAACCCGTGCGGGCTGGCTGGCCAGATCCAGCCAGCGCTCCGCCCACGGGCGGTCATCGCGGTCAAGGTAGCGGCGCAAGTAACGAGCCAGACCCGTCTGTCCCGCCTCGACGGCCAGCACGAATCGATCCCAGGCGAGTTCACCGGTCAGCCCCCCGGCATCGCGCCAGGCCTTCAGGGCCGGGTCGCAGGCCGAAGGGCGCGACTGCCCGTGCAGCCAGATGGACTCCACGTCCTCCAGGGCCGCATCGCGTTCTCCCGTCTCCAACAGCGCCTGGCGGCGATTGCAGTCCTGCTCGACGGACAGCGAACGGTCCGAATCGAGGAATTCGAGATACGCCCCCCACTGCTCTTCGCGCGCGAGATGCGTCAGATAGCTCCCGTGCAGCCGGGCTGCCAGCGGGGTGTCGTCATGCTCGCGTACAAAGCGGCGCACGGCATCCGGGTCGGCGCGATTGAGATTGCGCGCCAGATCGCGGTAATCCAGGTAAGGGGTCAGTGGGTAGCCGGTCAGGGTGCTGCGCGCGGCGCGGTAGGCCGTCATGTCGCCGCGGTTCAGGGCGCGCTCGGCGAGCAGGTACAGGCTGCGCTCGAAGACATAAAGGTCTTCTTCGCCAGCGGCCGCCGGCAGCGCCGCGGCCAGGAGCAGCAACAGGCCGGCCAGCCCGGCGATTACGTTCCTGGAATGGCGCATGTCCTGCCCTCGTATCAATGGTTTCCCATCATCGGCCTGCACCGGGGCGCTTGCAATGAGGATCCTCCGGTTTCGCGCGACGCGGGCGGCAGTTCCGGCATTCCGGGGTTTCAAGAGCCCCCTAACCCGTCTCCAGGGTGCGAAACTCGCCCCGCGCGAGGCCATCGAGGGTCCAGGAGGCGACCCGGTAGCGCACCAGGCGCAGGGTCGGGTGACCCACCGCCGCGGTCATTCGGCGAACCTGGCGGTTGCGCCCCTCGCGCAGGGTGAGCGCCAGCCAGCGGGTCGGGATATGGCGCCGAAAACGCACGGGTGGGTCGCGCTCCGGGATGTCCGG
>SL_7KL_010_BRINEDRAFT_10001614_pt1 | contig 10677 bp, 14 predicted proteins | sample SodLak_010_BRINE_FD_10663 | JGI IMG/M metagenome (IMG submission 10663)
GATGAAGAAGAAATGAGCGCGCTCGCCCTCTCCATCCCGGTCATCGAGACCGAGCGCCTGATCCTGCGCGGCCCGCAAGAGCGCGATTTCGAGGCATTCGCCGCCTTCGCCGCGTCCGAGCGTGCGAAGCATGTCGGCGGCCCCTATCCGCGCTTTCGCAGCTGGGGCGCGTTTCTGGCCACCTTCGGCCATTGGGCATTGCGCGGCTTTGGCATGTGGATGCTGGAGCATCGCGCGACTGGCGCCACTGCGGGCCGGATCGGCATGATCTATAATGACGGCTGGTCCGAGCCCGAGCTTGGCTGGCATATCTATGAGGGCCATGAAGGGCAGGGGCTGGCCTATGAGGGGGCGCTGGCCGCGCGCGCGTATGCCGCACGGCATCAGGGGCTTGACCGCGTAATCTCGCATATCGATCCAGCCAATACCCGCTCGCGCGCCCTGGCCCGCAAGCTCGGTGCGCGTTTCGAGCGTGACGGCATATTGATCGAGTGGCCGATGCAGATCTGGCGCCATCCCTCTGCGTCGGAGGGCGCGGCATGAGCCGCCCCACGCTCCGCCCCAACACCATGCCACCGAGGGGTGTCCCGGCGGCGCTGCCCGCTGATCTGAACGTGTTCGCCTGCTATATCGACCGTGCCAACACGGCCGCGCAAGCGCGCATCGCAGCATGGGACCCGGTACCTGTCACTGTCTGGCGCCATGGGCCGCAACCGGGGGGACAGTCATGATCCATTTCATCTTGCCCCAAATACTCTCGGGGGGGACCGGCCCGCAGGGCCGGTGGGGGGCAGACAGCCCCCCTTGCGACGCCGCCCCCATGCAGACCGGAGGCGTATATGCCTGACGACATCAGCCGCGCAGCCGAGGTTCTGGCCAGCCATCGCGACAGTATCGACCGGCTGGACGCGATCCTTGTCTACACACTGGGTGAGCGTTTCAAGCACACGCAGGCCGTGGGCAGGCTCAAGGCGCAGCACGATCTTCCCCCGTCCGATCCGGCGCGCGAGGCGCGCCAGATAGAGCGGCTGGAATGGTTGGCCAAAGAGGCCGATCTTGACCCGGAATTCGCCAAGAAATTCCTGAACTTCATCATCTCGGAAGTGATCCGTCACCACGAGAAACTCCAACGCTAGATCCGGCGGGCCAAGCCCCGCCTCCGCCATCGATAAAGGAGAAACTGACATGGCAACCAAAATCCGTCTGGCCCGTGGTGGGTCCAAGAAGCGCCCCCATTACGCGATTGTCGCTGCTGACTCGCGCATGCCGCGCGATGGCCGCTTTCTGGAAAAGCTGGGCACCTATAACCCGCTTCTGCCCAAGGATGACGAGAACCGCGTGAAAATGGATGTCGAGCGCGTGCAGCACTGGCTGGCGCAGGGCGCACAGCCCACCGACCGGATCGCGCGCTTTCTGGAAGCGGCCGGTGTGCGCGACAAGGCCGTGCGCGCCAATATGAAGAAAGCCCAGCCCGGCAAGAAAGCGCAGGAGCGCGCCAAGGAAAAGGCTGACAAGGCCGAGGCCGCAGCTGCCGAGTAAGCGGTGCAAAGGGGGCGCTCGCGCCTCCTTTCCGGCCCTTTGGGCCAATTCACTCCCCTGAGCGTATTTGGGCAGGAACATGAGCCAGTCGCGTGTCTGTGTCGGGGCCATTGCCGGGGCCTATGGTGTGCGCGGCGAGGTGCGGCTGAAAAGCTTTTGCGCTGATCCGCGCGCGCTGGCGGAGTATGGCGCGCTCTGGTCCGAGGACGGGGCGCGCAGCTTTGAAGTGACGCTTGGCGCGCAGGTGGCGCAGGGGTTTGCTGCGCGCCTGTCGGGCGTGCGCAGGCGCGAGGACGCCGAAGCCTTGCGCGGGCTGCGGCTGTTTGCGGATCGCGACCGTTTGCCCACCCTGCCGGATGACGAATTCTATCACGCCGATCTGATCGGGCTGGAGGTGTTCGACACCGGGGGGGGGGCGCTGGGCCGGGTCAAGGCCGTGCTCAATCATGGGGCGTCAGACCTGTTGGAACTGGTTACGCCGGGGCAAAAGGGGGCGGTGCTCTTGCCCTTTACCCGCGCCATCGTGCCGACGGTTGATCTGGGTGCGCGGCGCATCATTGCCGACCCGCCCGAGGGGCTGATCGAATGAGTGCCCCGCGCCGGTCTGCCGGGCGGCTGTCCATCGCGCCCTCGCTCGCCCCGCGCGATATCGAGGCGCCCAAGGCCTCCGCGCGGGCCTGGCAGGCGCGGGTCATCACGCTGGTGCCCGAGGCGTTTCCCGGTGTGCTGGGCCATTCGCTGACGGGTCGTGCGCTCAGGGACGGTTTGTGGGGGCTGGAGGCGATTGACCTGCGCCCCTTTGGCCTGGGCAAGCATCGCAATGTCGATGACACCCCGGCCGGGGGCGGCGCGGGCATGGTGCTGCGCGCCGATGTGCTGGGCCGCGCGATCAGCGTGGCGCAGCGCGGGGCAGGGGGCTGGCCGCTGGTCTGCCTCAGCCCGCGGGGGCGACCCTTTACGCAAGCCATGGCGCGCGACTGGGCGGCGGGCCCCGGTGTGGTGATGATCTGCGGTCGGTTCGAAGGTGTGGATCAGCGCGTGATCGACCATTTCGGCCTGCAAGAGGTCAGCCTGGGCGATTTCGTCCTGACCGGTGGCGAGATTGCCGCGCAGGCCATGATCGACGCGACTGTGCGCCTGCTGCCCGATGTGCTGGGCAACGCCGCCTCGGTCGAGGAGGAGAGCTTTTCGACCGGCCTCCTGGAACACCCGCAATACACGCGCCCCGCCGAGTGGGAGGGCCATGCCATCCCGCCGGTCCTGATGTCGGGCAACCATGCCGAGATTGCGCGCTGGCGGAAGGAGCAGGCCGAGGCCCTGACCCGCGCGCGCCGCCCGGATCTGTGGGCGGCCCGCCAAGGCAAGGCGACGGACTAGGCGGTCAGTCCTTTACCTTGCCATCCTTCAGCGTCTTCATCAGCCGGGCATGCGCGCGTCCGATCATATGCGCGGCGATGGGGGCTGTCAGCAGCAGGAACAGGATGGTTGCGACCACCTTGCTGACAACCTCGCCGGACCCTTCAAACAATGCCAGCCCCACCAGCACCAGCAATGCGCCCAAGGTCCCTGCCTTGGTCGAGGCATGCATCCGCGTCAGCAGATCGGGCAGGCGCACGATCCCGATGGCCGCGATCAGGACAAAGGCCGCGCCCGCGATCAGGAACAGACCAACCAGAACATCACTCATGTGTCGTCTCCGCGTCCTTGGCCGTGTCGTGATCCTCGCCTTCACGCTCCAGCCGCTTTTCGGCGTAGCGGGCCAGCGCGACAGTGGCCAGAAAGCCCACCAGCGCCAGCACGATGGCCACATCGAGGAAAGAGGGTTCCTCCATGAAGACGGCATAGACCCCGCAGAACGAGATGATGGTGACCGTCATCATGTCGAGCGCCACGACCCGGTCGGCCAGCGAGGGGCCTTTGGCCAGCCGGATCACGGCCACGGCGAGCCCTAACAGGATCAGCAACAAAGAGACCTGCACGGCCCCGGCAAGAAAGCCAGCGGAAGTCATTTCTCGAATACCCCCATGATCAGGCGCTCGAACCCGTCCTTGATGTCGCTGCGGATCGCCTCGGCGTCATCGGCGAACATGGCGTGGACGATCAGCGTNTCGCGGTCCTCGGTCACATCGACACTCAGCGTGCCGGGCGTCAGCGAGATCAGATTGGTCAGAAGCAGGATCTCGAAATCCGATTTCACCGTCAGCGGAATCTCGATCAGCTCGGGTTTGTTCTGTGGCACGGGGCGGATGACATCCCAGGCCACGGCGATTGAGGACAGCAGCAATTCCCACAGGAAGAACAGCGCCAGATAGACCGTGCGGTAGAACCGCTTGAAATACAGCCCGTCAATGCCCGTCAGCGGCTGCGACAGCCACAGCGCGAAAAAGCCCAGCACCGCACCGGTCGCAAGCGAGGCAAAGCTGAAATCGCCCGTCATCGCGGCCCAGGCAAAGGCCAGAAACAGGTTGATGACCAGTCCGTTCATGGCTGCACCCCCAGAACAGTGGTGACATAGTCGGTCGGGTCCAGCAACTGCGTCGCGGCGGTTTCGGCGAATTGCACGAAAGGTTCAGGGTAGAAGCCGATGATGATCGTCATCAGCGCCAGACCCGCTATCGGCACAATCATCGCCGCTGTTACCCGTGCGGGCGCGCGGTCCGGGGTCGGGTCGATCCCGTCAGGATGCGGTTTCCAGAACGCCATGCCCCAGATCTTGGTCATCGAATAGATGGTCAGCAGGCCGACCAGCAGCGAGACGAAGGTCACGAACCACATGTTCAGCTCCAGCGCGGCCTTGACGATCAGGTATTTCGCCCAGAAGCCCGAGAGCGGCGGAAACCCTGCCAGCGAAAAGGCCGGGATGATGAAAAGCGCCGCCAGCAGGGGCGCGGATTTGTAAAGCCCGCCGATACGGTTCAGGTCCGTATCGCCCGCATATTGCTTGGCCAGTCCCGCCACGAAGAACAGGTTTGCCTTCACGATGATATGGTGGACCAGGTAGAACACGCCCCCCATCAGCGCCAGCGGGGTGAACAGCGCCAGCCCCAGCGTCATGTAGCCGATCTGGCTGATGATGTGGAAGCTCAGGATCTTGCGGAAATCGGTCTGCGCGGCCGCGCCGATGACGCCTGTGAACATGGTCAGCAGCGACACCCAGATCAGGATTTCGTGCGTAAAGCCCACATCGCCCACGAAAACCAGCGTGAACATGCGCATCAGGGCATAGACACCGACCTTGGTCAGCAGCCCCGCAAACACGGCGGAAATCGCGAAATAGGGCGTGTGGTAGGACGCCGGCAGCCAGAAGAACAGCGGGAAGACGGCGGCCTTGACGCCGAAGCCCACCATGAACATCATCGCGATCACGGTGATCAGGCCCTGATTTTCAGCCTCGGCCACAGCGTCGCGCATATCGGCAAGGTTGAGCGTGCCGGTAACACCGTAGAGAAGCCCGATCCCCGACAGGAAAATCAGCGTCGAGACAAGGTTCAGCGCCACATATTTGATGCCCGCGTCCAGCCGTTCCTTGCCGCCCCCGATCACCAGAAGCGAGAAGGACGCGATCAGCATGACCTCGAACCAGACATAGAGGTTGAACAGGTCGCCCGTCAGGAACGCGCCGGTCACACCCGCAATCAGTGTCTGGAACAGCGCGTAAAAGCCGAGCGCCTCGGTTTCCTCGGGGATCTCTCCCAACGCATAGATTGCCGTTGCCAGCCCGGTGATCGCTGTGATGACCACCATCACCGCGCTCAGGTAATCCGCAACCAGCGTGATGCCGAAGGGTGCGTCCCAGTTCGACATCTGTGCAGCAATCACGCCTTCATCCAGCACCGCCGCCATCAGCACGGCCGAGGCGACCAGCGTCAGGACCGACCCCGCCAGCGAGATCCAGCGCCCCGCAGGTAAGCTGCGCGCAAGAAAGGCCACCACCGCCGTGAGAAGGGCACGGCGATGGGCATTACCAGAACCCAACTCATTTCGTTGCTTCCTCCTTGGGTTCGGCATAGCGCATTTCATCGGTATCCACGCTGCGCAGGCGGCGATACGCTTCAAAGGCCAGAGCAAGCGTGAACGCCAGCAGGCCAAAGCCGATGACGATGGCCGTCAGCACCAGCGCCTGCGGCAGGGCATTGCCCACCACGCCCAGCGGCGCATCCTCGCCATAAGGCACCAGCGCGGGCGCGCCCTTGGTCATGCGGCCAGAGGCAAAGATCGTCAGGTTGGCGGCATTCGACAGCAGCACCAGCCCGAACAGAAAGCGCATGAAATTGCGCGCGAGCATCAGATAGACCGCCGCAGCGGTCAGCGCACCAATCACGATCGCGGTCAGGGCTTCCATGATCAGGTTTCCTCCTCGAATGCGTAGGCCAACGACAGGATGCCCCCCAGCACAACCAGATAGACGCCGACATCAAAGACCAGCACCGTGTTGATCGAAAAGACAGAGGTTTCATAGCTGTCGCCGCCAACCCAGTACCACTGACCGGTGAACAGCGGATCGCCCATGAAGAATGCGAACATCCCCGCCAGCAGCGCGATGCCCAGACCCAGCATGGCGATCACCTCGGGGCTGACGCGCAGCGCCTTGCGGGCCTCGGCCGGGCCGCAGGCCAGCGAATAGACGATGAAGGACACCGCCCCGATCAGCCCGCCGATAAAGCCGCCGCCCGGCAGATGGTGCCCGCGCAGCAGCATGAACAGCGAAAAGACAAACATCAGCGCGACCAGCAGCCGCGCGGCGGCGGTGAAGATGACGGAATTCATTTGTCGCCTCCTTTCGCGTCACGCGCCCGCGCAAACCCTTGAGCAGCGCGAAGGCCCCAAGCGCGGCCACCGCGACCACGGCGATCTCGCCGAATGTGTCAAGCGTGCGGAAGTCCACCAGGATCACGTTGACGATGTTGCGGCCAAAGGCTTCGGTCCAGCTTGCCGCCTCGAAGAAGTCGGTCAGGCGGCGGTCAAAGGGCTGATCGACAACCAGCAGGACGACAATCGTCGTCACCACGCCCACCGTGACCGCCAGCACCGCGTTGGGAAAGCTGTGGCTCTGGCTGCCCGACGGGTCGAGATTGGGCATTTTCAGGAAGGCCAGCGCCAGCAGCACCACCACCAGCAATTCGACCAGAAGCTGCGTGATCGCCACATCCGGCGCCGAGAACATGATGAAGATCAGCGCAACCCCGATCCCCACGACCCCCAACGCCACCAGCCCCACAATCCGCGACGAGGTCAGCACCACCAGCACCGTACCAGCAACAATGAGGAGCGCGACGCCCCATTCCATGAAGCTCAGCCCCGCGAATTGCAGCGTGACCCCGCCCACATCGCGCGCGATCAGCGTGACCAGAACGGTCGCGGCAAAGACGGCAAAGGTCGCGAACATGTACTGGCGCAGAACGCCGGTCTGGATCAGCCGGGTCTGGGCCTTGGTATAGGTCACGAAATGCTCCAGCAGCCGGTCCCAGCCTGCATCCAGATCCGTGGCGCGCGCCTCGATCCGCGCCAGTCGTTCGCGCAAGGCAAGATGGCGCTGATACAGCAGAAAGCCCAGACCAAAGGTGATCAACGACAGCAGTAGCGGCAGGTTGAACCCGGCCCAGAGCTTTACGCGACCGCCTTCATCCGGCGCGCCCATGACAGCGGCCACAGCCGGTTCGATCAGGTAATAGGCGCTGACCCCCGGCAACAGGCCGAACAACAGTCCCAGCACACCCAGCACGACAGGCCCCAGCAGCATGGGCCAGGGGCCCTCATGCGGCTCATGCGGCAACGCGCCCTGCGGTCCGTAAAAGGGTTTGTAGGCCACGATGCCCGCCACCGCGAACATCAGCGCAAAGGCGATCAGCGACATCGGGACCACGAACAGCCACAGATGCATCTCCAGCGCGCCCGCATAGGCGACTTCCTTGGCGATAAAGCCCAGGAAGGGCGGAATGCCCGCCATCGCCAGCCCGGCGGCGGCAGCGGCGGCGGCCGTGATCGGCATGGCGGATTTCAGCCCACCCAGCACATTCGCATCGCGCGTGCCGGTCCCATGATCGACCACGCCGATCATCAGAAACAGCCCCGCCTTGTAAAGCGAATGAACCAGCAGGAACGTCATGGCGGCAGTGATCGCATAGCCCGTGGACCCGGCCAGAAACATCGTCAGCGTGCCCAGGGCCATCAGCGTGGTGTAGGCCAGCGTCTGTTTCAGATCCGTCTGGCGCAGCGCCATGAAGCTGGCGAAAACGGCCGTGACGGCACCAAAGATCGACAGCGTCCAGACCCAGACATCACTGCCGGACAGGCTGGGGTGCATCCGCGCCAGCAGATAGACGCCTGCCTTGACCATCGTGGCAGAGTGCAGATAGGCCGAAACCGGCGTCGGCGCGGCCATGGCGTTGGGCAACCAGAAATGAAACGGCACCTGCGCCGATTTGGTAAAGGCGCCGGCCAGCACGAGAATCAGGATCAGCAGATAAAAGGGCTGATCTGCCAGACTGCCCGCGGCGTTGAGTTCCGACAGTTCGAACGTGCCTTGCGTGATCCCGATCAGGATGAAGCCCGCCAGCATCGCAAGCCCGCCCGTCGCCGTCAGCAACAGCGCCTGCAGCGCGTTACGGCGCGATTTCGGGTCCAGATGCAGAAAGCCGATCAGCAGATAGGAGGTAAAGGTCGTCAGCTCCCAGAACACAAACAGCGCGATCAGATTGTCGGCCAGCACCAGCCCCAGCATCGACAGCATGAAGCTGAACAGATACAGCGCGAAGCGGTCATAATGGTGATGCCCGGCCAGATATTTCGCCGCATACAGCATGACCATCGCGCCGATGCCGGTGATCAGCAGCGCGAACATCAGGCTCAGCCCGTCTATGTAGAAGGACAGGCTGACATCCAGGCTGGGGATCCAGTCCCAGACAAAGCGCACCGGCTCGCCTGCGGCCACAGGGGCCAGGAATTGCAGGAAATACAGGAACAGCAAGGCCGTCAGGCCGGAGGTGCCCAGACCCGACAGGGTCTTCCAGGGGGCGTTGGGGTCCGAATTATCCGCCATTGTCGGGGTCGGGCTCCTTATTTTATTCTGATACGACTGCCGTGGTCTGTTGACGCGCGGTCAAAAGTTCGGCGGCTTTTTCACATCTTGTGACAGGATACACAATTCGATTCGGCAGGTTTTGGGGTAAAATCGGCCACAGCGTGGCGGCAGAGTTGCAAGAACGGGCATCGCGGCGCATAACATCAGGGTGTTTGACGGGCCTGCGCGCGACGCTTCGGCCCTGCGCATGTCTTGCCTGGCAGGCGGGGGTGCACCAGTTTTTCAGGATAGATGTGATGAGTGAGAAGAGTACAGAAAATGATGGCATGATCCCCGGTGCGCTGCTGGGGCCAGAGGCCGATAAACGCCTGGAACAGATGATCTCGCATGCAAGCGCGGTGATCTGCGACAATGCACAGCCCCTGGCGGACCTGCCGAAATCGCTTGCGCGCTTTGCCCCCGATGCCCCCGCGCTCGAGGTGACGCTGGCGCTGGCCTCGGCGGCGAATGCGATCCAGTCGGTGCTGGGCACAAACGGCGATAGCGGGCGGCGCGCGCAGGGTGTCTGGCGGCAGGCAGCCATGGTCGCGGTCGAGGTGCATTACCTGACCGTCACCGGCCTTGCAGAGCCGCGCGCGGCGGATCTGCTGCGCCACTGGGCGCAGGATGGTGACGGGTCGGACCAGCCATGACTGCGCCCCGGCCCGGCCCGCGCAACCTGATCACCGATATCGCCGGGTTGCGCCTGGGCCATGCCCATGACGCGGATCTGCGCAGCGGTGTGTCGGTCCTGCTGGGCGCGGGGCCGTTGCGTGCGGGCGTGCATGTGATGGGCGGCGCGCCCGGCACGCGCGAGACGGATCTGCTGGCCCCCGACCGGCTGGTGCAAGAGGTGGACGCGCTGGTGCTGGCGGGCGGATCGGCCTTCGGGCTGGATGCCGCATCTGGGGTGATGGCGGGGCTGCGCGCGATGGGGCGCGGCTTTGCCGTGGCCGGGACCAGCGTGCCCATCGTGCCCGCCGCGATCCTGTTCGATCTGGCAAATGGCGGCAACAAGGACTGGCAGGACAGCCCCTATCCCGCGCTGGGGGGCGCCGCGCTGCGCGCGGCGGATGCGGATTTCGCGCTGGGCAGCCATGGCGCGGGGTTTGGTGCGACGACTGCACGGCTGAAAGGGGGGATCGGCTCTGCCTCTTGGGTGCTGGGATCGGGGGTGCGGGTGGGCGCGCTGGTCGCGGTCAACCCTGTAGGGTGCGTGACCATGGGCGCGGGGCCGGAATTCTGGGCCGCGCCCTTTGAGAATGGCGCAGAGTTCGGGGGTCTTGGCATGGGGCAGGCGGCCGCGGTGCCGGTGACGAAACTGGCGCGCGAGGCGACGACACTGGCCATCGTGGCGACGGACGCGGCGCTGGATCAGGCGCAACTGACCCGCATGGCGGTCGCCGCCCATGACGGGATCGCGCGTGCCATCGTGCCCGCGCATACGCCTTTTGATGGCGATATCGTCTTTGCCGTTTCCACCGGCGCAGGACAGGTCGCCCTACCCGAGGGGCTGCTCGAGATCGGCCATGCCGCCGCGACCTGCCTGTCGCGCGCCATCGCGCGCGCGGTCTATCAGGCCGACGCGCATCCCGGCGATCTGCTGCCAAGCTGGGCGTCGCTTTACGGCGGTGGCACCTGAGCCCTACGCCAGCGCGTCGATCAGGCGCGCGCGCGCTTCGGGCAGGGGGCGGCCGATGGCATGGGCCAACCGGTGGTGCAGGAAATACCCGCTCAGATCCAGCGCCTGCACCAGTTCGGCCTTGTCCATCGCGCCATTGCGCAACAGGCCCTGCGGCAGGGGCAGCAGCCGCGCGGCATAATCGCCCGCACCGTCGCGCGTGACTGCGCGCCCGCTGCGCGGGCTGACATAGGCCAGCCCGTCCTGTGCGCCCGTGACCGCGCATTGGCTCAGGTCCAGCCCGAAACCCGTCGCCTCCAGCAAATGCAACTCCCACAGCGCGTAACTCGGCAGCCAGCCCGGCTGTCCCAGCCCGTCCATCAGCGCGCAGGTCGCGGTATAGAGGTCCGGCATCGGCTGGCGCTCTGCCAGCGCGAAACGGCACAGCGCGCAGGCC
>SL_7KL_010_BRINEDRAFT_10001616_pt1 | contig 10672 bp, 9 predicted proteins | sample SodLak_010_BRINE_FD_10663 | JGI IMG/M metagenome (IMG submission 10663)
GCATCACCGAGGAGGTGATGGAAATGCCGCGCTCTTGTTCCATCGCCATCCAATCGGAGGTGGCATGGCGTGAGGCTTTGCGTGACTTGACCGAGCCGGCCAACTGAATGGCCCCACCGAACAACAGAAACTTCTCTGTCAGTGTGGTCTTGCCGGCATCGGGGTGCGAGATGATGGCGAATGTGCGGCGGCGGGCCAGTTGCTCGGTCAAGGTGCTCATGCTGGGTATCGTGCGGATTAGGCCTGCATTATACGGGGGTGGTCAGCACTCAATCACATTGACGGCCAGGCCACCCCGCGAGGTTTCTTTGTATTTGGTTTTCATGTCACGACCGGTGTCGCGCATGGTTTTGATGACCCGATCAAGGCTGACCTTGTGCTTGCCATCACCTGCCAAAGCCATGCGGCTGGCGTTGACGGCTTTTACCGCACCCATGGCATTGCGCTCGATGCAAGGGATCTGCACCAAGCCGCCAACGGGATCACAGGTCAGGCCCAAGTTGTGCTCCATACCGATCTCAGCGGCGTTTTCGATCTGACTTAAATCACCGCCCAAAGCCGCCGCCAAGCCACCCGCAGCCATCGAGCAAGCCACACCGACCTCGCCCTGACAGCCCACTTCTGCACCCGAAATGGAGGCATTTTCCTTGTAAAGAATGCCGATGGCGCCAGCGGTGAGTAAAAACTCAATGATGCCGTCTTCGCTGGCACCGTCAATGAAGCGACGGTAGTAATGCAGCACCGCGGGAATGATGCCGGCCGCGCCATTGGTCGGCGCCGTCACCACACGACCGCCGGCCGCGTTTTCTTCATTGACGGCCAGTGCGTAGAGGTTGATCCAGTCCAGCTGATCGAGCTGGTCGACTTTGGCGCGTTGGCTGAGTTTGGCGTACAGGGCTGGCGCCCGACGCGCCACTTTCAAACCACCGGGCAACACCCCGGGGCTGGCAATGCCACGCTCAACACAACCCTGCATGGCGGCCCAAAGCACCAATAAACCCTCGCGCACGGCACTGGCGTCACGCCAGGCCTGCTCGTTGGCCAGCATTAATTCACTGATACGCAGGCCATGCTCTCGACAAGTGGCCAACAACTCATCGCCGCTGGCAAAGGGATAAGGCAGTGGCGTCTGATCGGCGACAATCCGATCCTCCGCCGCCTCATCATTGTTGACCACGAAGCCGCCACCGACGGAGTAGTAATCGCGGCGGATGATCTCTTCACCGCCTGCATCGTAGGCAATAAAGCGCATGCCATTGGAGTGATAGGGCAGCATTTCGCGCTTATGGAAAATCAAATCACGACGCAAGTCCATCTGCACCGGATGGCGGCCAGCCAAGCGCAGGACGGGCTCGGCGACCAACTCATCAAAGCGCTGAGCCACATGATCAGGATCGACCTGATCTGGCACTTCACCCTCCAGCCCCAGCAACACGGCGCGGTCGGTGCCATGGCCGCGGCCGGTGTGCCCGAGCGAGCCGTACAGCTGGATGTGCAGCCTAGCCACATCGGTGAGCCGACCGCTCTGCTCGGTGCGATCGGCAAACAAGGCGGCCGCTCGCATGGGCCCCACCGTGTGTGAACTGGACGGACCAATGCCGATTTTGAATAAATCGAATACACTCACTGCCATGCGTCTTATTCTACTGGCATTGAATGCGCATCCATGGAATACTTCGTCGATAACTATAAATACCCAAATACTTAATAAACACCTAAACTCTGATGGGTTTGACACTCTATTCAAGACAGGACTGCGGGCTGTGTGATGAAGCTGCGGAGATGCTGGATTTGGCCGGTTTGGCGGGCCAGTATCAGGTGGTCGACATTGACACCGATTTGGCGCTGATCCAGCGCTACGGCACCCGCATCCCGGTGTTGCTGGACGAGTCCAGCCAACAGACCCTGAACTGGCCCTTCACGGCAACCCAAGTCAAGGCGCTGCTCGATGACTAATGCTCATGCCATCACCCACCTCGACGCACCGCGACTGCAACAGGCCTTGCTGGCCGGCATCGCCAATGTTCTGAAGCGCCGAGATTTCATCAACAGCATCAACGTCTTCCCTGTGCCCGATGGCGACACCGGCACCAACCTGGCGTTCACCTTGGCAGAAGTGCGCGAGGCCCTGCTGAAAGTGCAACCCAGCAGCTTGCCCGACCTGCTTGAACGCGTGGCAGAAGCCGCCCTCGATGGCGCACGCGGCAACTCGGGCGCCATCATGGCGCAGTACTTTCAGGGGCTGAGTGACAGCAGCCGGGACTATCAAGTGCTCGATGCTGATCGCCTGGCCGTGGTCTCTGGCGCCGCTGCCCAATCGGCTTGGGGCGCCATGTCTGAACCCGTGCCAGGCACCCTGCCCACCGTGCTGGAAGATTTTGCTGATGAGCTCAGCCAGCGCGCGCAAGAGGGTATGGAAGATCTGAGAGAGGTGTTTCGACGGGGCCTGCGGCGCGCCAGGCAGTCGCTGGCCAATACCCCCAAGCAGCTGGACGTCCTGCGCCAAGCTGGCGTGGTTGATGCCGGTGGCCAGGGCTTTGTGGATTTGCTGGAGGGCATTGGTCGGTTTATTCGCTGCGGCAAGGTGCCGGAGCTGCCAGCACTGACTGAGAACGATACCCAGCACGCCATGGCGGGCGCCGACAGCGCCGCGCCAGAACAGCACCGCTTTTGCACGGAGTGTTTGCTCGAAGGCGACAACATTGATGTCGCCACACTGCGGCGAGAACTTGAAGCGTTGGATGCCAGTTCATTGGTGGTGGCCGGCAGCACTAAGCGGGCCCGCGTCCATATTCACATTGATACGCCGGGGGATGTTTTTCGTCTCTGTGCCAACCATGGCGAGATTCGCCAACAAAAGGCCGATGACATGAGCCGCCAGCACGCGTTGATGAACCAACGCGGTCAGGTGGCGGTGGTCACCGACTCCTCAGCGGACCTACCGCAGGCGGAAATTGATCGGTTAGGCATTCATGTGGTTCCGGTGCGGCTTAACTTTGGTGACGACACCTTCCTCGACAAGCTGACCATCACCCCGAGCGAGTTTTATGAACGCGTCGCCAACAGCGAGGTGTTCCCGCAAACCTCCCAACCGCCGCCTGGTGATTTCCGCCGTCAATTTGAGCTGCTGACCTCGCACGGCTTGGATGTGGTGGCCATTCAGATCTCCAGAAAACTCAGTGGCACCCTGCAAGCGGCCGAGACTGCCGCCCGCAAACAGGGCGAACGCATCAGCGTGGTAGACAGCGGCTCCACCGCCTGCGGCCAGGCCTTGATGGTGTTGTACGCCGCCGAGGCGGCTGCCAACGGCTGGGAGCGACAAGCCATTGTTGCCAAAGTCCAAGAGATGGCGGCCAACACCCACACTTTTGCGTTGGTTCGCGACCTCTCCTGGGGCGTGCGCGGTGGGCGGGTTAAACCATGGATGCAAAAACTGACCCAGTGGCTGGGCTTAAACATCATGCTGACCACGCGGGATGGACTACTCAAACCCTGTGGCGCTGCCCGCAGTGGGCAGCAGGCGGTAGCACGCTTTGCCAAGTTCTTGGGCAAACGCATGCAGCGTGATCAAAGTTATCGCCTGATCATCAGTCACAACAATGCCCGCGACGATGCCCGACACTTGCGGGACTTGCTGTTGGCGGCGCACCCTCATGTTGACGCCTGCTGGATTGAGGAAGTCAGCCCAGCGGTGGGCTGTCATTGCGGCCCTGGCTGCTTGGTGGTTGGTCTGCAGCCTTGGCATCCACCGGGCCGACCCTAGTCATGACCGTCCTCATTTTGATCGCATCGGTCCTGTTGGGCTACCTGCTGGGCTCAATCTCAGGCAGTTTGGTGTTGGGTCGTTGGCAGGGCGTCGACATTCGCACGCAAGGCTCGGGCAACGCCGGTGGCACCAATGCTTTGCGCACTCGCGGTTGGCGTTTTGCGCTGGCGGTGGTCGTGATTGATGTTGGCAAAGGGGCGCTGGCGGTGTGGCTGGCGATGACGCTGGTCAGTGCGTTGGCCGTTGATGCTAATCCTATGGTGGCCGGCGTGGGCGCTGGGCTGGCGGCTTTTGCTGGCCACGTGTATCCGGTGTTTTTTGGCTTTCGCGGTGGCAAAGGTGCGGGCACGGCGGTGGGCGCGGTGGCGGTGCTGGCGCCGTGGGCGATTTTGCCCATGTTTGGTGTGTGGCTGTTGACCGTGCTGGCCACGGGTTATGTCGGCCTAGCCACCATTTTGGCTGGGCTTGTTTTGGTGCCGACAATTTGGTGGTTGGGGCCTGAGCCAGTGCCCATGGCCTTGGTGGTGTTTGCCCTGACGCTGGCGGTGCTGATTGTGTTCACCCACCGCTCTAACTTGGCGCGGCTGCGCGACGGCACCGAGAACCGATTTGAGAAAGCACGGCTGCTGCGCCGCCGGCGTTGATGCGGCCGCGCCTATGTCCGACCTGCCATTAATGCAACTCGATCGCGCCGCCATTGTGGCGCAGCTAACAGACATCCTCCCCCACCTCGAGTTGGTCAAGACGGTTGATTCAACCAACGAAAGGCTGAAACAACAACTGGCCCAACTGCCCTCGCCCAGTGTGCTGATTGCCGGCGAACAAACCGCCGGGCGCGGGCGACGCGGCCGGCCGTGGCATTCACCGGCCGATCAGGGTTTGTATTTGTCCATGGCCGTGCAGTTGGACGCACCCCTAGCCACCCTCAGCGCCCTGTCATTGGTCACTGGCTTGGCCGCAGCGCAAGCGATTGAAGCCTGCAGCGGCGCGGCACTGCAACTGAAATGGCCCAATGACCTGTGGCTAGATGAACATAAATGCGGCGGCTGTTTGGTTGAAGTGATCAGCGAGGCAGCCCAAGCCAGCACCTTGCCTTGGGCCGTCATTGGCGTCGGCATCAACCTAGCGTTGACCGACGACTTAGGCATAGAACAAGCCTGGACAGACCTCCAACGTGCGGGCCATGGCGTCAACGTCAACCACTTGGCCGCCGAGCTGATCACGCAACTGGGCCACCATGTGGCGGTGTTCTGCCAGTCGGGCTTTGCCGCCCTGCGACCGCAGTGGCAGACGCGCGACGCGTTTTATGGGCAAGCCGTGGTGGTAGAGCAAGGGTCCAATCCCAGCGTGCACGGGCAGGCGGCCGGCGTCACCGACACCGGTGCCCTGCGACTGATCACCGCTGCTGGTGAGCAACACATCAGCAGCGGTGAAGTCAGCCTAAGACGCGCTAACGACTGAGCTTAAGCACCTCGGTCAAAAATAGCGTTTCTGATGCGCGCTGAAAATCGCGGTTGGACTGGCGCCTAAAGCCATGGCCCTCATCCAGCGCCAACAGGTACCAAGGATCGCCGCCAGCAGCGCGCACTGCCTCTAAAATCTGCTCNGCCTCTGACGCTGGCACACGCGGATCGTTGGCGCCTTGGATGATGAACAGCGGTGCGGTGATGCGCTCAGCATTGTTCGAGGGCGAGATCGACTCTAAGAACGCACGCACNTCAGGATCGCGCTCNTCACCGTACTCCGCACGGCGCAGATCCCGTCGATAGCCAGCCGTGTTNTCNAGNAAGGTCACGAAGTTGGAGATGCCAACAATATTAATGCCACCCGCCAAACGGTCGGAGTAATGCATCAAGCTGGCCAGCACCATGTAGCCGCCATAAGATCCGCCATAGACAACAACCCGATTTTCATCGAGATTTGGCTGCTCAGCGATCCAGTCCAATAAGGCACCAATGTCACGCACCGAGTCCTCGCGCAGGAAAACATTGTCCAAGTTGACATAGGCGTTGCCATAGCCAGACGAACCGCGCACATTGGGTACCGCCACCGCTGCGCCCAACTCATGCACCCAATACTGGAAGACGCTGCTAAAGCCCGGCCGCGCTTGCGCCTCTGGGCCACCATGAATCGAGACAATAACCGGGTGCGGACCATCACCGGGTGGACGATGAATAAACGCGGGCACCTCTAGGCCATCGAAGCTCTCATAGTGGATCAGCTCCGGGGCCTGAAAGCGCTGCGTGTCCAAGCCACCGACTTCTGACTCGGTCCAGCGCGTTAGGGTGTTGGTCTGCAAATCCCAACTCCACGCATCACCCGGTGAGCCGGCCCAGCTGTGGCTGAAGCCCAGATAGCGATCGCAAGGGCTAAATTGCACACCGCCAATTAAACCAATCGGCAAGTCAGGTGTCGGCAGGGCCTCACCCGTATCGAGGTTGATCAGGTGCAACTCGGCAACGCCGCCGGCGTTGATGGTGTAAGCCAAACGCTGGCCGTCAGAAGACAAGTCCATGGCCTGCACATCCCAGGGGTGCTCGGCCACCACACTCATTTCGCCGCTGGCCAAATCCAAGCGCAGGATGCGACGAAACTCGGCCTCATGATCAGCGACCACAATCAAGCTTTCGCCATCTGGCGTGAAGCGTGCCGCGCCATAGGCGATTTGTTTGTCGGGATGAATTTGGGTCAGCTGCTCAGACTCTAGATCAAACAAGAACAGTCGTGTTTCATTGATGGAGATATAGCGGCCCAGCAATAACTGGCTGCCATCGGGCGACCAACTGCGCGGCGCCATGGCACCCTCGGCCTGGAACAGCTTCTGGCGGCTGCTCGGGTCGGACGGATCGGCCGCCCAGATGGTGTAATCAGGCTGCTCCCACGTGGTCGATGCCCAGGCCACGCTTGCGCCGTCAGGTGACCAACTAAAACCTTGATTGCGGGTGCCCGATTCGGTGAACTGCACCGAGCGAGCGGTCTCAGGATCAAACAAAAAGCCTTGGAAAAACTCGTCCCCGCCAACATCGCGCGAGAACATGAACTGACCAGAGCCGTCGGGACGCACTGAGGCGCCACTGGTGCGTTCGTCATAAAACGTCACTTGACGACGCTTGGCCATGGGCTCGGCGACATGGTGAATCTGCGCCGTCTCGCCAAAGCGCGTGACGATATAGATCCCACCGCCTGGCGCAAAATCAGAGAACCCTGCAGAACGAATATTCTGATACTGACGCAGCCGCTCGCGCACCTCAGCCGGAATTTCTGGGATGTTTTCCATCACCAAGTTGCCTTGTTGCACGCGCTCCACCGCTGCGTTGGCCAAGCTTGTGGCGGCAGTCAGTGCCAGGGTTAGGGCCGATAGGGTGATTACAACTCGTCTCATTGCTGGATCCTTGCATTATTCATGAAAGAGAGAGTGTAGCGCACCCGAAGCCCAGCTGACATTGACCGCGCTAGAGCCCTTACACTACAGCTCACATGCGTGAATTCCGTCTCCATGCCCAGTTGTTTTCTGGCCCAGCCGGCCCCTGGCTACGGCTGATGCGCTTTGATCGGCCAATCGGCATTCTGTTGCTGTGGTGGCCGACCTGGTGGGCGCTGGTGTTGGCGGGCAATGGCTGGCCAAGCATCAAGAATGCGTTGATTTTCAGCCTCGGTGTGATCATCATGCGCGCCGCAGGCTGCGTGGCCAATGACCTCGCCGATCGTAATCTTGACGGCGCTGTGGCCCGCACCCAAGACCGGCCGCTGGTCAGTGGCGAGATCAAACCGCGACAGGCAGTGGCCTTGCTGCTCGGATTACTGATGCTGGCTCTGGGATTGGTGTTAATGACCAATGCGCTGACCATTTTGTTGGCGTTTGGCGCCGTCATGACGGCACTCAGTTATCCATTTTTCAAGCGCGTGGTGCATTGGCCACAAGTGGTGTTGGGGCTGGCCTTCAGCTGGGCCATCCCGATGGCTTATGCCGCGGAGCTTGGTCATTTGCCGACCGTGGTCTGGTGGTTGATGGCCATCAACCTGCTCTGGGTGCTGATCTATGACACGCAATACGCCATGGCCGACCGCGCCGAAGACCTCAAAGCCGGCATCAAATCCATGGCGGTTGGCTTGGGTAGACGCGACCTGCCCGTGCTGGGTGTGCTGATGGGGGTAATGGCCGCGTTGATGTGGCTGGTGGGCTTGCAGTTTGTGCCGCACTGGGCCTGGTTTGTGGCCACTGTTATGGTCATGCTGATGTTACAGCGCCAGCTGTGGCAGATTCGCAGTCGCGAACCAGCCGCCTGTTTCAGGGCTTTTCTGGGCAATCATTGGGTGGGCGCGGTAATCTTTCTGGGTGCGTTCATTAGCCAGTATTGATTGCTCAGCATTAACTGCGCGCCACCACCCATACATCAACGCGCATGGCGCCAGCGTCCAAAAGCACGCGCGCACACTCATGCAATGTGGCGCCGGTGGTCATGACATCATCCACCAGCGCGATGTAGGGCGGCACCCGCCGACCGCGGCGCACTGCAAAGGCGCCAATCAGATTGGTCATGCGCTGCGAAGAAGCCAGCCCTACCTGAGGATGGGTGCGGTGCTGGCGTTTCAGCAAGCGCTGCCACCGTAGCCCAGGAGTGAGCTGACACAAGTCGTGGCACAGCCACTCGGATTGATTGAAGCCACGTCGCAGGTGACGCCACCAATGCAGTGGCACCGGCACCAAACAGTCGGGCATGGGTGCACCCAAGCCATCCAGCCGTTGTGATAGCCAGCCCGCCAGCACCCTTCCAGCGGCCAGATCCGATTGAAATTTAAAACGCTGCACCAGCGTCTGGATGGGCGCAACATAGGCAAACCCGGGCCAACAAGTATGGAAAGCCGGCCTAGCCATCAGGCAACGATTGCACAGCGCAACCTCGGCCTCCAACGCCACGCCACAGCAGCGACAGCTGCAGTCGATCAGCGGCCAAGTGGGCTGACAGCTTGGACAACACTCAATCAGACCCGCGCTAGAACAATCCAAACTGCGCTGACGACACAGCACACAGGTGGCTGGCCAGTGTTGCGCGATCAATGCTTTGAATGCGGTTATAGGCATGGCTCAGCTAGAATAAGTGGCTCACCCCCCTCCTGCATCCGGCTTAACCCATGTTCACAGTGTGGTCCCGTCAACGCCTCACCGCCCACCCACTGCGCATGGAGTGCGGGCAGCGACTGTTGGAGCGGTTAGATGGCTTGCGCCTGACCCCGCGGCACATTCTTGACTTAGACAGCGCGCCAGCGGCGGGCGCACGTCAGCTTGCCGAGCGCTTTGTCAATGCCCAGGTGACAGCCATGGAAGCGCGTGAGGCACAACTGCAATCGCTCAAGCGCGAGCGCGGGTGGTGGCCACGGCGCTATGCCATCCAGCAAGGCTCATTGCTGACACTGGCAGGGACGGCGCAGCAGTTTGATTTGATTCACGCGCCGCTGGTGATGCCGCGTCACCGGGAAGTGGAGGAAGTGCTGAGGACCTTGCGCCAAGCCTTGACGCCCGGGGGGCTGTTGTTGATTTCAGCACTGGGGCCAGACACGCTCAATGGTCAAGTCGGTGGTGGTGATGCGCAGCGCTTGGGTTCGGCGCTGACGCGCGCAGGTTTTATGGAGCCGGTGTTGGACACCGACTGGATCACGGTGCATCATCCAGATGAGGCTGACCTTGCACAATGTATGGGTGACATGGGCGTCAATGCCAACGCACACCCCGCCCCTGAGACGCCCTGTTCAATGGTCTGGGAAGTGGTTCAGGCCACCGCTTGGGCCCCAGAAGATGGCATGCCCGTGCGCACCGACCATGGCGAAGAAGCCAGCATGTCCATTGATCGCATCTCGGTACGACAGCGCAACAACACTTAAACTACTGATCACACCATCATTGAGATGACTCGGATTGCGCCGCAGCGCGGTAAGCCTGTGGCGAGACCCCCTCTGCCGAACCGAAGGCGCGTGAGAAATATTGCAAGCTGCCATAGCCGCAGCGTGCGGCAATCTCTTGTATGGGCAAATTGGTTTCTGTCAGCATGCGTCGCGCCTCACGCAAGCGCACAGAATTCAACAGGGTAATAGGGCTGTGGCCAATTAAAGTTTGCAGTTTGCGTTGGAAGGCATGCAGTTCAAGGCCTACAGCGCCTGCCATGTCTGCTGCCTTAACGCCCTCTTTGCCGTAAGCGGTCACCAGCCACCGCTGCAACTTGGCCAACAACTGCTGATCAGCCTCCGACATATCCTGCGCCACAGTGGTCCGCTTTGGCATCGGCACGGCACCGGCCTGCTTCAGGGGTACGGCAAGCTGCCCAGCGTTAAACTCTTTGCGCAAACGAAGACGAAGACGCCGCTGCGCATCCAACATGCGTGTCAGCCTCAGCCGCAACTCCTCTTCGCGGAATGGCTTGCCCAATACATCATCAGCTCGCAATGCAAAGCTGCGCATACGTGTGTCAACACCGTGACGTGCGGTCAAAATCAACACCGGGATATGGCTGGTGGGGGCGTCTGCCCTCAAGCGCTCTAGCATTTGAAAGCCATCCATGCCCGGCATCATCAAATCAGTCAAAACCACGTCGGGCATGATCTGCCGCGCCTTGAGCAAGCCAGCACGGCCGTCTGCGGCCTCCACACACTGCCATTGGTCACACAGCACCTCCACCAAATGCGCCCGCAAATCGGCCTCGTCTTCGACGATCAAAAGCGTCGGCATGGTGTCATCGGTCGTTCCGTCCGTTTTTGAAGTCTGTTGGTCCACCTCATCATGCTCGCTCGAAAACACGCCGAGCTCCAACTCAGACCGCGCTGCGTTGCGGATCTTCGGCAATGGCATTGGGCCCGCAGCCTGCTTGGCTGGCAGCCACACTTTGAAGCTTGCGCCCACGCCGATTTGGCTAT
>SL_7KL_010_BRINEDRAFT_10001617_pt1 | contig 10670 bp, 11 predicted proteins | sample SodLak_010_BRINE_FD_10663 | JGI IMG/M metagenome (IMG submission 10663)
CTGGCACCGCTGAAGGACTACGCGGCGCAGCATGCGGGCATCGTGAATGCCTCGATGCAGTTCGACGCGGACACCCTGTCGCCCACCTACCGGCTGCTGATCGGCGAGCCGGGGGTCTCCTTCGGGTTGACCATCGCCGAGAAGAACGGCCTGCCACCGCAGCTGGTGGCGCGGGCCCGCGAGCATTTCGCCGAGCTGCCCACCGCGCAGGCCGGGGGCGAGCACAGCTGACCTTGCCGCGCCCGCTCGGTTTGACGTCGGGGCCGCCCACGGAGATTACTCGCTGCGCTCGCCCTGCGGCCGTTCAACGCGCTCCGCGCTTTTGTGCCACGGCGCTTCGCGCCTCGCGATGACGGTGCTTGTTGCCCCCGTCATTGCGAGGCCCCGCAGGGGCCGTGGCAATCTCGCGGGACCGGCAGGCCGGCGGGGTCAGCCAGCCCCGTTTGCAGGTGGCTACATCGCTGGCTCCTCGCGACGTCTGTCGCGTGCCCATCCGCTTTATGGCGTGAAATGGGGGCGATTTCATATTAGAATGGTGGGCTATTTTGATTTGTGGTGCGTGATCGCCCGACGATCGTGCACAAGCCCCCGGTAAGGAAGTCGACCACCATGTCCGAGTCCGCAAGCTCCGCCACCGCCATCACCGGCGCCGAAATCTTCTGTCGCAGCCTCCAGGCCGAGGGCGTCGAAGTCGTATTCGGGTATCCCGGTGGTGCGGTACTGCACATCTATGATGCGCTGTACCGGCAGGACAAGGTCTCCCATGTGCTGGTGCGCCACGAGCAGGGTGCGGTGCACGCGGCCGAGGGCTATGCCAAGTCCTCCGACAAGCCGGGCGTGGCCCTGGTCACCTCGGGCCCCGGCGCGACCAACGCGATTACCGGGATTGCCGATGCCTACATGGATTCGGTGCCGCTGGTGGTGTTCACCGGCCAGGTGCCGACCAGCATGATCGGCAACGACGCCTTCCAGGAAGTGGATACCGTGGGGATCACGCGTCCCTGCGTGAAGCACAACTTCCTGGTCAAGGACGTGAAGGACCTGGCGTCCACGATCAAGAAGGCCTTCTACGTGGCGACCACCGGGCGTCCCGGCCCGGTGGTGGTCGATATCCCGAAGGACGTGACCGCCGATACCTGCGTGTTCGAGTACCCGGAGAGCATCCACATGCGCTCCTACAACCCGACCACGAAGGGGCATACCGGCCAGATCCGCAAGGCGGTGGACCTGATCCTGTCGGCCAAGCAGCCGATGATCTACACCGGCGGCGGCGTGATCCTGGGGCGTGGCTCCGAGGCCCTGACCGAGTTCACCCGCCAGCTGGGCTATCCGATCACCAACACCCTGATGGGGCTGGGTGGCTATCCGGCGTCGGACAAGCAGTTCCTGGGCATGCTGGGCATGCACGGCACCTACGAGGCCAACATGGCCATGCACCACGCGGATGTGCTGATCGCCATTGGCGCGCGCTTCGATGACCGCGTGACCGGCAATATCGAGAAGTTCTGTCCGCATGCGAAGATCGTGCACGTGGACGTCGATCCGTCCTCCATCTCCAAGAACGTGAAGGTGGATGTGCCGATCGTCGGCGAGGTGGAGCCGGTGCTGCGCGAACTGATCAAGGGCCTGAACGAGGCCGGCGGCAAGCCGGACGCCGAGGCCCTGGCCACCTGGTGGAAACAGATCGCGGAATGGCAGGCGCAGGACTGCCTGAAGTACGACCAGACCTCCGGGCTGATCAAGCCGCAGTACGTGGTGCAAAAGTTCTGGGAACTGACCGAGGGCGATGCCTACGTGACCTCCGATGTCGGTCAGCACCAGATGTGGGCGGCGCAGTTCTATCGCTTCGACAAGCCCAATCGCTGGATCAACTCCGGTGGCCTGGGCACGATGGGCGTGGGTCTGCCGTTTGCGATGGGCGTGCAGTTCGCGCATCCGGAGGCGACGGTGGGCTGCATTACCGGCGAGGCCAGCATCCAGATGTGTATCCAGGAGCTGTCGACCTGCTTCCAGTACCAGCTGCCGCTGAAGATCCTGAACCTGAACAACCGCTACCTGGGCATGGTCCGGCAGTGGCAGGAGTTCTTCTATCAGGGCCGCTACGCCATGTCCTACATGGATGCGCTGCCGGACTTCGTGAAGCTGGCCGAGGCCTATGGCCACGTCGGTATCCAGATCACCCAGCCGGGCGACGTCGAGGGTGCGATCAAGGAGGCCCTGGCGCAGAAGGACCGCCTGGTGTTCATGGACTTCATTACCGACCAGTCCGAGAACGTGTATCCGATGATCCCGGCCGGTGCCGGCCAGAACGAAATGATCCTGGTCTGAGCCGGGTACAGGGAAGAGCCGTATGCGTCATATCATTAGTGTCCTGCTGGAAAACGAAGCTGGTGCCCTCTCGCGGGTGGCCGGACTGTTCTCCGCACGGGGTTACAACATCGAATCACTGACTGTCGCGCCGACCGACGACCCGTCGCTGTCGCGCATGACCATCGTCACCAGCGGTTCCGACGAGATCGTCGAGCAGATCACCAAGCAGCTGAACAAGCTGATCGACGTGATCAAGCTGCTGGACATGACCGCCTATCCGCACATCGAGCGCGAGATGGCGCTGGTCAAGGTGCGTGTGCCGGAGGCCGCCGAGCGCGAGGAGGTCAAACGCCTGGCGGATATCTTCCGCGGCCGGATCATCGACGTGGCCCATGACAGCTACGTGATCGAGATCACCGGCGAGGGCTCCAAGCTGGACGCCTTCCTCGTGGCCCTCGACGCGTTTACTGTCCTGGAGGTCGTGCGCTCCGGCGTGATGGGCATCGCCCGGGGCGACGTCGCCCTGCAAATCTGAATCCCCGGGCCCGGCCCCCGTTGCGGGGGCGGGGCTCGTTTGTTTGCCATGGGCCCCGCTGGGGGCTGATATCAAGGAAATTGCGATGAATCTTTACTACGACAAAGACGCCGATCTCTCCATCATCAAGGGCATGAAGGTGGCCATCATCGGCTACGGTTCGCAGGGCCACGCCCATGCGAACAACCTGAAGGACTCCGGCGTGGACGTGACCGTCGGCCTGCGCGAAGGCTCCAGCTCGCGCGCCAAGGCCGAAGAGGCCGGCCTGACGGTGGCCGATGTCGATGCCGCGACCGCCGGCGCCGACCTGATCATGGTGCTGGCCCCGGACGAGTACCAGGCCGCGCTGTACCGCGATGTGCTGGAGCCGAACCTGAAGCAGGGCGCGACCCTGGCCTTCGCCCACGGCTTCGCGATCCACTACAACCAGATCGAGCCGCGCAAGGACCTGGACGTGATCATGATCGCGCCCAAGGCCCCGGGCCACACCGTGCGTTCCGAGTTCGTGCGTGGCGGCGGCATCCCCGACCTGATCGCCATCCAGCAGGACGCCTCCGGCAAGGCGCGCGACATCGCGATGTCCTACGCCTCGGCGATCGGCGGCGGGCGTACTGGCATCATCGAGACCAGCTTCAAGGACGAGACCGAAACCGACCTGTTCGGCGAGCAGGCCGTNCTGTGTGGGGGTGCCGTGGAACTGGTCAAGGCNGGCTTCGAGACCCTGACCGAGGCCGGNTANGCCCCGGAGATGGCCTACTTCGAGTGCCTGCACGAGCTGAAGCTGATCGTGGATCTCATGTACGAGGGCGGCATCGCCAACATGAACTACTCGATCTCCAACAATGCCGAGTACGGCGAGTACGTGACCGGCCCGAAGGTGATCAACGAAGAGTCGCGCTGGGCCATGCGCGAGGCGCTGCGCAACATCCAGAACGGCGAGTACGCCAAGCAGTTCATCCTGGAAGGCGCGATGAACTACCCGTCGATGACCGCCAACCGACGCCTGAACGCCGCCCACGAGATCGAGCAGGTCGGCGAGCGTCTGCGCTCCATGATGCCGTGGATCACGGCCAACCAGCTGGTCGACAAGTCCCGCAACTGATGCGAGGCCCTGCGATGGACATTCCGGTCTGTCGCAGGGCGTCCTCTCTCTCGAGCACCCGATGCTGTTTCCGCTAGCTCCCGAAGGCCGTCTGTTCGTCATCATCGCCGCGTGGATGACGGTGATTACGCTGCTGGTCGGGGAGGCGGAGCTGGGCCTGTTCATGGTGATCCTCACCGTGGCCCTGATGGGGCTGTTCCGGAACGTGCGGCGCAAGGCCCCGGCACCGGCCCTGGGCGTGATCGCCCCACGATCGAGTCGATTACCGAGACCCGGGATCCGTTTACGAAAAAGCCGGCGGTCTGCATCCGCCTGCGTCAGCGCCGCCTGGGCGAATACAACGTGCACGCCCCGCAGGAGGCCGAGATTCGCGAACGGGTCTGGCCCGGCAAGGAGACCGACGAGGTGCCGGATGCCCAGCTGGAGGGGCGTCTGGCCTATGCGCTGGAGACCGACGAGGGCACCCGGCTGACCCTGGCACTCAGCGTCGATCACTGGCCCCGCATGGTGCGCATGCAGAACAACGTCCCCGGCAACCGCCTGGGACGCGGCAAGCGCATGGGCTTTGCCGGCTTTGGTGGTACCTTCGAGGTCTGGCTGCCGGTCGGCGCGCAGGTGATGGTCGAGCCGGGGCAGCGGGTCCTGGCGGGTTCGGCCTTGCTCGGCGGGTTACCCGAATCCGAGGCGACCGGGGACGACGAGAGCGCGGCGGAGGTGCTGCAATGAGTGCAGGGGACGAAGGCGACCGACGGACGGATCCCGAGCCGGACTACATCGAGGGCGAGGATACCGTCGCCGACGACCAGCCGCCCCATCGCCGGCGCCGGCGCGGGGTGTATCTGCTGCCCAACCTGTTCACCACCGGGGTGCTGTTCTCCGGATTCTTCGCCATCGTGTCCGCAATCAATGGCGAATACATCACCGCCGCCATCGCGATCTTCGTGGCCATGGTGCTGGACACCCTGGATGGCCGCGTCGCGCGCATGACCGATACCCAGAGCGAGTTCGGCGCGCAGTACGACTCGCTGTCGGATCTGGTGTCCTTCGGTGTGGCCCCGGCGCTGGTGGTCTACCTCTGGCAACTGCACGACCTCGGCAACTTCGGCTGGGTGGCGGCGTTCTTCTTTGCCACCGCCGCGGCCCTGCGCCTGGCGCGCTTCAACAGCCGGCTCGCGGTCAGCGACAAGCGCTTTTTCCAGGGGCTGCCAAGCCCCGCCAGCGCCGCGATCCTGGTGGGCATGGTCTGGGTGCTGGAGGACTGGGGTATCCCGGCGGAGCTGGCCGACCCCTATCTGGTGGGCATCCTGGTGGTCACCGTGCTCGCCGGGGCGGCGATGGTCAGCAACCTGACCTACTTCAGCTTCAAGGACATGGACTTCAAGCATCGGGTGCCTTTCCTGGCGATTGTCGGGGTGGTGCTGGCCCTGATGCTGCTGGCCCTGGATCCGCCCAAGGTCCTGCTGGCGGCCTTCGTCATCTATGCCCTGTCCGGGCCGTTGCTGACCCTGGAGCGCTGGCGCCGGCATCGTCGCCGGGCGCCGTCGGGGGAGTAACCGCGTGTCGCTGTCGGTGCGCCAGCGCCGCATCCTCGCGGACATGGGCATTCCGGTGTGGCGCTCGCGCATTGCGCTGGAGGACAAGACCGAGGCCGCGGCGCCACCGGCGGAATCCGCCCTTGTGGCGGGCGAGCACGCCGAGGTCGTGGATGCCGGGGCGCCGGACGCCGCGGTCGATACCCTGGACTGGGAGGCCCTGGAGGCGCGGGTGCGTGGCTGCCATGCCTGCGCCGAGCTGGCCCGCGAACGCACGCAGACCGTGTTCGGGGTGGGCGACCCGCGCGCGCGCTGGCTGTTCGTCGGCGAGGCCCCGGGTGCGGAAGAGGACCGCCGTGGCGAGCCCTTCGTGGGTCGTGCGGGGCAGCTGCTGGACAACATGCTGCGGGCGCTGGGCCTGGACCGGAGCCGCGACGTGTTTATCGCCAACGTGTTGAAGTGCCGCCCGCCCGGGAACCGCGACCCGAACCCCCAGGAGTCCGCGGCTTGCCGCGGGTTTCTCGATCGCCAGATCGAACTGATCCAGCCAGAGGTCATTGTGGCGCTGGGGCGTGTAGCGGCCCACGCCTTGCTGGCGACGGACGAGCCTCTCGGTCGGCTGCGTGGCACGGAGCAGCGCTACCAGGGCGTTCCTCTGGTCGTGACCTACCATCCGGCCTACCTGCTGCGAAAGCCGGGCGACAAGGCGCGTGCCTGGCAGGACCTGCAGCGCGCCCGGACCTGTCTGTCAAAACCGCTCACTGATTGAGGGATTGGGAACCTTGACCGAGTCGCAGGGTTCCGAACCAACGACACCTCGCCCCGTCCTTTCCTTCACTGCTGCTGGAGAAGCCTGCGTCATGAGTGCCGAACCCCGCGTCCAGCCCGAGTTGCGCCGCATGCAGGTGGCGGATGTGGAAGGCGTGATGCGCGTGGAGCGCGAGGCCTATGCGTACCCCTGGACCGCCCGCATCTTCGAGGACTGTCTTCGGGTGGGTTACGACTGCTGGGTGCTGGCGGTGGATGGTCGCCAGGTGGGGCATAGTGTACTGACGGTGGCCGCCGGCGAGGCCCACCTGCTCAACCTTACGGTGGACCCGCGCTGGCAGGGCAACGGGCTTGGCCGTTTCATGGTCCGTCGCCTGTTTGACTATGTCTGCAGTCAGGATGCAGAGGCGTTGTTCCTCGAGGTGCGCCCATCCAATGTGGCGGCGGTGCAGCTCTACCGCTCCGAGGGCTTTGAGCATATCGGTACCCGTCCGCGCTATTACCCGCTCCCCAGCGGCCGCGAGGATGCCTGGGTGCTGACGCGTCGCTGCGCCGCACCCGCCGGGGCATGATGTGTCGGTTCGGCGCCGGAGTGTGAAGTCAGTCACAGCGTCGGGTGCAAAATCCGTAACCCGGTCGGGTTTTGCCGCCTTGGGTTCTCGTCCCGGGATCTCCGCGTTGTGGCGGTCACCCCCCGGGTCTATGATCGAACTCGGTATTGGCCCCGACTCCGGATGAGGTAACCCATGTCCCGATCCCTACGTGCATTGTTTGTTTCGCTCCCCCTGGCGCTGCCGCTCCTGGCTACCGGAGGGCTTGCCCATGCCCAGCAGGCCTTCGGCTATGACGAGGCCGAGCGCCAGCAGGAGCTGCTGGAAGTCTGGTACGAGATCCGTGAAAGCAACGCACAGAAGGGCAATACGGCGGCGATGTTCGACGTGGGCATGGCGAACTACGCCGGGCGCGGCACGGCGGTGGACTACGATCAGGCCCTGCGCTGGTTTGCTCGCGCTGCGGATGCCGACCACGCCAGTGCGCATTACTATCTGGGTTACCTCTTCGCGACCGGCAAGGGCACCTCGGCCGACGCCGAACGCAGTCACGAACACTACTCCCGCGCGGCGGAACTGGGTCATGCCGATGCCCAGTACTGGCTGGGCAGCCATCTGGCCAATGGCGAGCAGGATCCGACCGCCGCACTCGAGTGGTTGGGCAAGGCGGCAGATCAGGGACTGCCTGCCGCGCAGTATTATGTGGGGTTGATGCACGAGAATGGTCAGGGCACCTCGCGTGATCCGGCCGCCGCCGCGCGCTGGTATACCGCTGCAGCGGAGCAGGGCTACCGGCATGCCCAGATCGGGCTGGGTCGCCTGCACCAGAACGGTCGCGGGGTCGAACGTGATCTGGTGCAGGCACATGTCTGGTACAGCATGGCGGACGACCGGGAACGCCTGGCCTCGCTGGAGACTCGCATGAACAACCGTGACCTGGTGACTGCCCAGGGGCGCCTCAAGGAACAGAACGCCGCGCTTCAGGCGGCCTCGGCGCGCTGATCGGGCAGCGCCGGAACCCATGCAAACGGCCCCGTTTTTCGGGGCCGTTTGCATGTTGGGCACCCGGAAAGATGAACCGGACCCGCGCTTTCGCGTTAAACTGACGGGCTTGATTCAAGCGGCCCGTATTCATGTCCTTTATCGAGGAAACCCGCCGACGCCGGACCTTCGCGATCATTTCGCACCCGGACGCCGGCAAGACCACCATGACCGAAAAGCTCCTGCTGTACGGCGGCGCGATCCAGCTCGCCGGTACGGTCAAGGGGCGCAAGTCAGCGCGCCATGCCACCTCCGACTGGATGGAGATGGAGAAATCGCGTGGCATCTCGGTCACTTCTTCCGTCATGCAGTACCCGTACAAGGGCCGCATGGTGAACCTGCTGGACACCCCGGGACACGCGGACTTCTCCGAGGACACCTATCGCACGCTGACCGCAGTGGACTCCGCGCTGATGGTGATCGACGCCGCCAAGGGTGTCGAGGAACGGACCATCAAGCTGATGGAGGTCTGCCGGCTGCGCGATACGCCGATCATGACCTTCGTGAACAAGATGGACCGCGAGGGCCGCGATCCGATCGAGTTGCTGGACGAGGTCGAGGAAGTGCTGAAGATCCAGTGCGCCCCGATCACCTGGCCGATCGGCTCGGGAAAGCGCTTCCGTGGCGTCTATCACCTCCGCCGCGACGCGGTGCATCTTTACGACCCCGAAGAGGGTGGCAAGAAGTCCACCGGCGAGATTATCGAGGGCCTGGACAACCCGCGCCTGGACGAGGTGCTGGGGCCGCAGGCCGGGGAGCTGCGCGAGGAACTGGAGCTGGTGCAGGGCGCCTCGCACGCATTTGACCCGGAGGCCTACCTGAGCGGTGCGCAGACCCCGGTGTTTTTCGGCTCGGCGATCAACAACTTCGGGATCGAGGAACTGCTGGACGACTTCGTCGAGTATGCTCCGGGCCCGTTGCCGCGCCCGACCCACTCGCGCAAGGTAGAGCCGACCGAGGAGAAGTTCACCGGCTTCGTGTTCAAGATCCAGGCGAACATGGACCCGAACCACCGCGACCGCATCGCCTTCATGCGCATCTGCTCGGGCACCTTCGACAAGGGCGCCAAGCTGCGCCACGTGCGCATCGGGCGCGACGTGAAGATCCCGGACGCGCTGACCTTCCTGGCCTCCGACCGCGAGCATGTGGAGACCGCCTATCCCGGCGACATCATCGGCATCCACAACCACGGCACCATCCGCATCGGGGATACCTTCACCCAGGGCGAGGACCTCACCTTCACTGGGGTGCCGAACTTCGCCCCGGAGCTGTTCCGCCGCGCGCAGTTGAAGGACCCGCTGAAGATGAAGCAGCTCGCCAAGGGGCTGCAGGAGCTGTGCGAGGAGGGCGCAACCCAGCTCTATCGCCCGTTGACCAACAACGACCTGATCCTGGGGGCGGTCGGCGTGCTGCAGTTCGAGGTGGTCGCCGAACGCCTGCGCACCGAGTACAAGGTGGAGGCACAGTTCGAGAACGTGAACGTCCAGACGGCGCGCTGGGTCGAAAGCGATGATCCGAAGAAATTCGACGAGTTCAAGGAGAAGGCGGCGACCAACCTGGCCATCGACCACGGCGGCGATCTGGTCTATATCGCCCCGACCCGGGTCAACCTGCAGATGGCGCAGGAGAAGTGGCCGGAGATCCGCTTCCAGTCGACCCGCGAGCACGGCCAGCCGACGGAGTAACCTCCGCGCTCCTAACTACTCCCTCGGCGCGCGGGACATTGGCCCGTCATTGCGCGGAGCGAAGCGACGAAGCAATCTCTCGTGGGCCATCGGATCTAGCTGGGGTGCGAGCTTCTGGAGGTTGCCGCGGCGCCTTCGGCGCCTCGCAATGACGTTGCATCTTGCCTGCGCAGGAGGAGGTTTGCATGGCGTTGTATTTCCGATGGACCCCGGCCCTTGTGGTTGTAGTGCTGGCGCTGGGCGTTGGTGCCTGTTCGGTGCACAAGACCGAGACCCGGGGTGACGGGCCCAAGCCGCGTCCGGGCACGGTCGAGCAGATGAACCCGTTCCTGCATTTTCTCGAGAGCCGCCCGACACCCGCGGAATTCGGGCGCGTCTACCCCGACGTGATGCTGGTGCTGCCCGGCGACATCGTGACCCAGGAATACCGCACCGATCACAGTCGGTTCTTCGCCGATCTGGACGACGACGGCCGGATCCGTGGCGGCGAGTTTCGCTGATCCCGCGATGCTGCAAATCTCCAACAGCGTGAGCGTCCCCGAGCACGAGATCGAGCTGATTCCGATCCGTGCCCAGGGGGCTGGCGGCCAGAACGTCAACAAGGTCGCTTCGGCCATTCACCTGCGCTTCGATATCCGCGCCTCCGGCCTGCCCGATGTCTACAAGGAACGCCTGCTGCGCCGCCGCGATCAGCGCATCAGCAAGGAGGGCGTGATCGTCATCAAGGCGCAGCAGTACCGTACCCAGGAGGCCAATCGCGAGGACGCGCTCGAACGCCTGGCGGAGCTGCTGCGCGAGGCGGGCCGCCCGATCAAGGCGCGCAAGGCCACGCGGCCGACCCGCGCATCCAAGCTGCGCCGCCTGGAGGGCAAGACCCAGCGCGGCCGCAAGAAGGCCCTGCGCGGCCGCGTCGACCCGGACTGATTCACTTCTCGGTTCACCACGAAGCGCACGAAGCAATGAAGGAATTCAAGGGCGTATTCAGCACGAAGGACAAGGAGAAATTCGAAAGGCTCTGATGTGCGTGATCCGTCAAGGGTGCGGGGTGCCGCCAAGCGCACGCAGCAGCGGCGGTTAACCGGCAGTAATCCGGGCTGCAATCAATACCCGTATCTCACTTCCACTTCCACTTCGCTGTTTTCTCTG
>SL_7KL_010_BRINEDRAFT_10001618_pt1 | contig 10665 bp, 12 predicted proteins | sample SodLak_010_BRINE_FD_10663 | JGI IMG/M metagenome (IMG submission 10663)
GAACCGTAAATCTGAAATTGCCAGACGCTGTCAAATCCGGTAGGTGTTGACAGGTCTTGGAATCGACCTGCAAGCGTCCGTCAGGACCTGGCAGCGTCAATAATATAGGTCGGTGTTGACAGGTCTGATCAACCCTGATTCTCTTTTAAAAACTGAGTGGTGGTCATTCCGGTCTGTTTTTTGAACAGTTTGCTAAACTGTGCCGGGTCATTATATCCAAGCTCGTAACCGATCTCCTTCGCGGTTTTGTCCGTATAGAGCAGCATCCGTTTCGCCTCCATAATCACTCTTTTGTGTATCACTTCGAGGGGAGTCAACTCTGAATTTTTACTGAATACGTTGGCGATCGTTTTGGGTGATTTAAAGAGCATTTCGGCGTATTCAGACACGCTCTTTTTGGTTTTATAGTGCTCCTCAACCAAAACGTTGTAGTGACGTATCAGATCAATTTCGGTCTGATTGTTTCCATCATTCAATAGCTGCTTATTGGCCAGGCGGGTACACCGGATGATAAAGCGCTTAAGCAGTATCCGAAGCATCTCCTCCTGGCTGGTCTCCTTCATATCAAACTCTTCGGAGAGTACATCAAAGAGCGTTCGGAGCCTTAATGATTCATCTTCATTCAATTCCAGGACAGGGGAGAAGTCAGACCCGAAAAAGAGCAACCCGTTGCACGAAACCTCACTATCATTGGTATGGACGCAGTAGAACTCCCGGTTAAACCGTAAAAACTTCAATGCTTCCGGCTGATCAAAATCGGTAAAATCTACTTGTTGGATATAGGTCGTACAGGTAATTTGCCCAGGTTCTAGTTCAACAGATCGTCCATCCACGGAGAAGCAGACAGTACTGTCTCCGTCGTTCCAGATAAACATGAGAAAACTTCCTTCATCGCGAAAGGAGTCAGATATCCCCCGGGAGATTATAAACTCCGCATCAATGTCACCGTTTTTGAATCTCTTTTCCATCATCACAAAATATTAGATGAAGAGGGAGGAAAGTTTCTTACCGTTTCGGTTTTGTGCTCATGAATAGATCAAAGCCGGTCATCGGGATCGGTTTGCCGTGGTAGAGAAATCCTTCGGCATATTCGAATCCGCCGAGATGTCCATAATATTTTGCCCGCGCCCTGAGTGCTTCGAAAAATTTGGGATCGGAGATATAGGTCTCCGGTTCATCACCGGGATCGGCTACGTTAAACTGGGTGGCAAATGCCTTAATGGCATCTTCCTTCAGGTCAATGGTATCTGAAATATCAAAAACAAAATCGGGTTCAAATGGACGGTCCTGCATATAGTGGATAACATGCGCGGGGCGATGCGGATCCTGAAGATCTCCATTCTCGTCCCGCGTTTCAATTTTCATCAGGCCGCTGTAAAAAATGGCGTCAACAAGAAGTCGGGATGCGTCACCATGATCGGGGTGACGATCTGAGGGAGCGGTGATCAGGCAGATATGCGGACGAAACTTTCGCACTGCCTGTATAATGGGCAGATGAAATTCACGGGTATTATCTAACTGAGTGTCGGGCAATCCAAGATTTTCCCTCGCCTCAAGCCCAAGGATCTCTGCAGCCTTAGCAGCTTCCTGCATTCGTATTTTTGGTGTACCGCGCGAGCCCATCTCACCTCGGGTCAAATCCACCACAGCCACTTTTTTTCTCTGTTTGACCAGCGCAGCCAGGGTGCCGGAACAACTGAGTTCTGTGTCGTCGGGGTGTGCTCCAAAAGCTAAAATATCTACCATAAAAGGTTAACTTTCTGTTTGATTTAATTTTTTTCAAATATAGTGAAACGAAAGCAGTTAATTTGCGTATCGTCTGCAAATTGTGTTATTCAGGATAACTCATGTGCATCCCAGACGTCTTCATTTGCTGGATGCGTTTACAAATAAAAATCTATGTACCGAATATTTACCAGTTTTACCGAGGGGTTCAAAATTGCGCTTTCATCTTTGTGGGCCAATAAGGTACGTGCTATTCTAACCACAACATGTATTGTGATCGGCATCGTATCTGTGACAGCCATGAATACTATCACAGATGGTGTGGATCGTTCTTTTGATGAGAGTATGGACATGCTGGGCAGAAATGTGGTATTTGTGGAAAAATGGCCATGGGGTTTTGGAGGAGAGTATAAATGGTGGGAATACAGAAACCGCCGCGAGCTTCAGGCATCTTATGTTGAGCAGTTGCGAAATCTTGTTCCAAGTGCTTCCGCGGTTTCAGCACGGGCCTATCGGTCCACTTCTGTTCGTTACGACGACCGCAGCGCTGAGGGGGTAGGATTGAGTGGGGCAACGGCAACCTATTTTGAGACGGCGGGTCTGAATATTGATGACGGCCGTGCATTCAGCGAAGCTGACGAACAGCGATCAGCAAGGGTTGTGGTGATTGGCAGTGGGGTGGCCGAAGCACTATTCCCGGATGAAGACCCAATCGGAAAACGGGTTCGCATCAGAGGACAGAGATTTACGGTGATCGGCACACTTGAGAGTCAGGGCAGTTTTTTGGGCCTCGAGGATCTCGACAACGAAATGGTGATTCCGATGGGTGCCATGGCTACAATCTACGATTTACGCTCGGGTATCAGGCTTTCGGTGCAGTTTCCGAACGAAGAGATGCTGGTTGACGGAGAGTACGAAGTAATCGGGGCGATGCGTCAAATTCGGGGACTAGATCCGATGGACGATGATGATTTTGCGATCAACAAAGCCGCGCTTTTTGAACAGGAGTTTCAAAGCATGAAGCTGGCTATCTATGGAATTGGAATTTTTCTAACCGGCCTTGCACTATTTGTGGGAGGTATTGGAGTGATGAATATAATGTTTGTATCCGTCAAAGAGAGAACTAAAGAAATTGGTATTCGAAAAGCGGTTGGTGCACAATCATGGGAGATTCTGCTGCAGTTTTTGATGGAATCGATCGTTATCTGTCTGTTTGGAGGAGTGATTGGAGTGTTACTTTCAATCGGGGTTACGGAGCTGATCAACCAGATTTTTGTGGCTTATCTTGACTGGACCACCGTTCTGAACGCCATTCTACTCTGTACGTTTATCGGGATACTTTTCGGCTATCTTCCATCGAGCCGTGCCGCAAAATCAGATCCAATTGAATCACTGAGGTACGAGTAATATGAATATTTTAGAAGTTTTCAGGCAAGCAGTCGATTCCATAAGAGCGAACAAACTTCGTTCATCACTGACACTTCTGGCAATTGCCGTGGGTGTTTTTGCAATCATCAGTGCAAATACAGCGGTACTTGTACTCGATACCTATTTTAAAGATACACTCAGCCTGATGGGGGGAGATGTCATCACGGTTTCCAAAACTCCGGCCATATCTATGGGTCCCATGGACTGGGAAACCTATCGCAATCGACAGGATATTACGATTGATCAGATGGAGAGACTGCAGGATTTGAGCCGAATTGCAACAGGAGTGGGACCAAACAGAACCTATCGCATGACGCGCGTTTCTTTCGGTGAAGAGGAGACGGAGCCAAACATTGGGATTCGCGGGGGGAATGAACACTTTTTGAATAACAACGCGTACACTATCGAAGAGGGTCGGAATTTTATGCCCGAAGAGATGGACTACGCAAGACCGGTGGCGATTCTCGGGGCCGATGTTAGAGATGCTCTTTTTGAAAGGGAGCAGGCTTTGGGTAAAACCATTCGCATTGAGGGGAGACCTTATACGGTAATCGGTGTAACGGAAGCCAAGGGAAATGTGTTTGGCAGCTCGATGGATCGTTTTGTAGTGATTCCATACACAAATCTGGCGGGTATCTATGGGAAAAACCAAAATATAGGCATTCAGATCAGAGCAGGGTCAGTAGATCGAATAGAAGCGGCTATTGATGAAATCACAGGAGTTTTACGCGCTATCCGAAAAGTTGATCCGGCCAATCCCAACGATTTCGAGATCAGCACAAATGAGACATTGGGTAATGCGTTTGATAGTTTTACCGGAGTGCTCTATATGATTGGATTTGTGATTGGTGGAATTGTGTTGCTGGGCGCAGGAATCGGGGTAATGAACATTATGCTGGTTTCCGTGAGCGAACGTACCCGTGAGATTGGAGTCCGGAAAGCTGTCGGTGCAACACGAAAAGCGATTGTCTCCCAGTTTTTGATGGAATCGATTGCCATTTGCCAGATTGGCGGGGTGATTGGGATAATTTTCGGTGTGGCATTGGGAAATGCTGCAGCACTCTGGCTTGAATCGAGTATTGTCATTCCGTGGGAGTCTGCTGTGGGCGGCGTAATCGGTATGACAATTGTGGGTGTAGTATTTGGCGTCTATCCGGCTTTTAAAGCAGCTCAGTTAGATCCGATTGAGAGTCTTCGTTACGAGTAGTGTATATGTTGGAGTAGGTCAACTGACCCTGTGAATGAATCGGGAATAAATTCCCGGCTCGTTTGTTAAACCCATGAATGGGTTTTGGATATACCTTGCCTCAATTCACTCTTTTCTCATCCAGAATGTCTTGGATTTTCAGAGAGGGGGATTGTTTGAAACCGGATTTGAAAACCAGTTACCAATCCCGTAGGGATGGCATACACATAGCCCAGGGTGAAGTGAAGCGAAACCCTGGGTAAGGATGGATCACAAAAAAATCGCCGAACAGAGGGATGGAATGGAAGGGCAGGACAGAATTGAGGCGGAGTTCTCCGAATTTCGATTCAGCAGGAATCAGTAGACCATTTTAATTTGGAAGTTGTTTACTTAAACCGGGAATAAATTCCCGGCTCGTTTGTTAAACCCATGAATGGGTTTTGGATTTACCTTGCCTCAATCCACTCTTTTCTCATCCAGAATGTCTTGGTTTTTCAGAGAGTGGAATTGTTTGAAACCGATTTTGAAAATCAGTTACCAATCCCGTAGGGATGGCATACACATAGCCCAGGGTGAAGTGAAGCGAAACCCTGGGTAAGGATGGATCAAAAAAAATCGCCGAACATAGAGATGGAATTGAAGGGCATGACAGAATTGAGGCGGAGTTCTCCGAATTTCGATTCAGTAGGAATCAATAGACCATTTTAATTTGGAAGTTGATTACTTAAACCGGGAATAAATTCCCGGCTCGTTTGTTAAACCCATGAATGGGTTTTGGATTTACCTTGCCTCAATCCACTCTTTTCTCATTATGAACACTTGGGATTAGAGACCATTTTAATTGGGAGATTGTTTACTTAAAACCCGATTGAAGGACTGTAGCCGTCTGCCGGGGATCTTTTTATTGCAATGATTTTTACAATCGAACTGCACTTCTGTAAAAACCGTTTTATGATTACAAGCCAAGGTGTTATTTTAGCTTTACACCGTTAATCAAACGGATTATATAAATCATTAATCGAAACGGTTTACGCCATGAATGACGATATTATAAACGACTTGAATGAAGAGTTGGAAGGTGTGATTGAAGAAGGGTACTCCTATCTGCAGAGTGAAGAGCTTCAGGAGAAGATCCAGGAATTGAAAACTGAATCAGAACTGCTGATCAGAAAGCATCCGATAAAAAGCGTACTGATAGGCGCCGCCACAGGCTACCTGTTGGCACGATTACTCAAATAGAGAGACCATCATGGGCGAGAGTGAACAGGACACCGATCAAAAAACTAAACTTGCAGATGAGGTTCGTCTCTACATAGAAAAGCGAATCCAGTACGTAAGTATAATCATTTCCGAACAGGTATCGCTGGTATTTGCAGAGTCCTTTCAAAAGCTGATCGGTCTGCTGCTTCTAAGTTCAGCATTTCTTTTTTTATGGCTCGCCCTCGCTTTTTTCCTGGGGGATGTATTGAATAACACCGGTCTCGGATTTCTAATTGCAGCTCTTCCACTCTTTCTGTTTGGATTTATCTTTTCACGAACAAAATCCAAAAAGATAACCGAACGCATACAGGCTGAACTGATCGGAAAGGTGATGGACAGCGTGGACGAATCCTTACAATCAACAAAAACTAATCAAGAGGATAGTTCTGAAGAAAAGTAGAAACATATCGATGGCAGAAATCAAAGAGCGAAAAAAAGAACTCAATGAGGACATCCGACTTCTTGAGTCAGGATTTGAACAACGCATATCTAAAGTAAAATCCGGATTGGGCAATGTTGCCAGTCCAGCCAAATATGTCAAAAAAAATCCGTTAAAGTCTGTCGCTATCGCTGCTGCCGCGGGCTTTACGCTGGGTATATTAAAGCGAAGCAGGAGGAAGACCCGTTCCTACGCTCCGGATAAAAAATCAAACCCCAGAAGCGGAATTTCGTCTATCCTGATGAACGAATTGAAGCACATGGCTGTACAGAAAGCTATGTATTATATTTCTGATATGGTGGACCAGCAGATCGCCGGCAGAAAAAATTCTTCTTCGTCAGAGAAATAACTTCATTTCTTTACAATAGAGCAGGTTTTTGTAAAAAAACGTATTAAATCTCTGATACGTACTAATTTTACTGTAACTCTCTTTAAACTTTCCCGTGTAACATCAATAAATAACTACAACTACTGAACAATGCAGAAACTATTACTAATTTCCGTTTTCTTATTGATTCCATTTCTTGGTTTTTCGCAAACTTCTCTCACCATAGAGCAGGCGATTAACATCGCATTAGAAAACAACTATCAAATCAAGCAGGCAGAAAATAATCGCGATCTGGCCGACACCCGGGTTCGAAGTGCTCAGGCTGACTTTTTGCCTTCCCTTAGTGCCGGTTTTAGCGGTTCCAGAAATGTGGGTCGTCAGTTTGTGCAGGAAGATCTCTCATTTGAAGACAGAACCACCTACGGTTTGGGCGGAAGCGTCAACGCTAACGTTACTATTTTCGACGGGTTTGCAAATATATCCAGCCTTCGTGCAGCCCGTGCCAATAAAGAGAGTGAAGAGCTCAGCTTTCAGCGGTTGAAGGAGAATGTGATGTTCGATACCGCGAGCCGATTTTTAGAGCTGGTACTCAACAATGAGCTTTTAACAATTGCGAAATCGAACCTGGAAGCATCCAGTAGCCAGCTGGAGAGAATTACGGCCCAGGTTGAAGTGGGTGCTCGGCCAACCGTGGATCAGTACAATCAGGAGTCGGTTGTGGCTAATGATGAGCTGGCGGTTATACAGCGAGAAAATGCGCTGGAAGTAAGTAAGGCGCGCCTGATCAGAATTATGCAGGATGATACGATAACGGAGGTAGAGCCGATCATGCCAACCGTGGAAGAAATGGCGCTGATGCCCCTGGACTTGAATCTCCAGGAGATGATATCCGCAGCCCTGGAACAGAGAAGTGATATCCGGGCACAAGAGTATAATATTGAAAGCAACTTTCAGAACTACAGAATTGCACGCGGCCAACATCTGCCAACGGTATCTGCAAGTGCCGGCATAAACGGTAGCTGGAGTGACCAGTTGAGAGATCCGATTACCGGAGAAACCGTCACTTTCACCGACCAGTTTTTTGATCAGAACGTACGCCGGAGTTTAGGTTTTTCAATCCAGATTCCAATTTTTAACCGGTGGAATACAAGAACCAATATCGAGAGTGCAAAAGTACAGCTTCGCAACAGTGAGCTTGCAATGGATAATGTTCGCTTCCAGGTAACCGAAGAGGTTCGGCAGGCGTATAACGACTATATGTCGATCGTGAAAGAGCTTGAGTCTTCAGAAAAAGCATTGATTGCGGCAGAGCGGGCCTACGAAACAGAGCAGCAGCGGTATGAGGTGGGTTCGTCCACGCTGATTGAACTGAACCAGGCGAATGCAAATTACGTACAGGCGCAGAGCAATCGAATTCAGGCAGTATACAATTTTGTGTTCCAGGAAAAACTGCTCGATTACTACATCGGTCAGCTGGATCCTGAATTTCAATTTTAATATAAATTAAAAACGTTAGGTGATGGGAAAACAAAAATCAGCAACTAAAAAGCTTTTAAAGCTACTTGGAATTATACTTTTTGCATTTATTGCACTGGCAGTGATTGCGAAAACAGCAGGATGGCTGGATGGCGGTTCAACGGAAAAAGAGGTTGAAACGCGGGAAGCTGAGCTGAGAACCATCACCCAACTGGTATCGGCATCGGGCAGAATACAGCCGGAGGTTGAGGTAGTCATTCGCCCGGACGTCTCAGGTGAAATTATCGAGCTCAATGTGAAAGAGGGAGATTTTGTGCGAGAGGGAGAGCTTCTGCTCCGAATCAAACCTGATATCTACCAAGCTCGAATTGATGAGCTGAACGCCTCACTTCTCACTCAACGGTCCAGAATGGAACAGGCGCGTTCAAGCATGCTTCAGGCCGAAGTAGAATTCCGGAAGAATGAACAGCTCTACGAGCGTGACTTAATTTCTGAACTGGAGTATCTGCAGGCCAAAAATAACTACGAGGCCCAGCAAGCAAATTTCAAAGCGGCCGAGTATCAGATTGAAAGCGCACGGGCACAGTTGAGAAGAGCGGAAGAGGAGCTGCAGCAGACCGTAATCCGTTCGCCAAAAGATGGCACGATAACCCGACTGGCTGTTGAACGGGGTGAACGAGTTCTGGGTCAGGCTCAAACTGCCGGTACTGAGATGATGCGCATTGCCCGAATGGAGCAGATGGAAGTTCTGGTGGATGTAAACGAGAATGACATCGTAAACGTCTCACCAAACGACACGACTTTGATTGAAGTGGACGCCTATCCAAACCGGACTTTTGAGGGATTAGTGACCGAAATTGCCAATTCAGCGGATGTATCCGGCACGGGATCGGCCGACCAGGTAACCAACTACAAAGTGAAAATCCGGATTATCACACCGCATAACCTGGATCAGGCTGTAGACCGGGTATTAGCACAGGAGCAGGCAGCATCAGAAATACCGGAGTTTGTCCCCAATTTTAAGCCGGGAATGTCGGGCACGGTAGATATCAAAACAAATACGGTTTACAGCGTGGTTTCTGTTCCGATACAGGCTGTAACGGTGCGGGATTTTGCTCAGGATGTTCGCCGCACAAGTGATGAAGAGTCGGAGGAGGGTGAAACTTCTGAACGTCAGGCCCGTAACCAGGATGAGGATTTCCGCAGAGTTGTATTCCTGAACGACAACGGAATAGCGAAGCGGGTTGAGGTGGAGACCGGAATCAGCGATAACACTCACATACAGATTATGAGTGGATTAGATGCCGGTGACGAAGTGATTACCGGAAGTTACAGAGTACTTTCCAGAGAGCTGAATGACGGAGATCAGATTGTTGTACGAAACAGAAATCAGATTGCATCGCGAGGAGGAAACTAAGATGGCTAAAAAGATTATTGAAATCACGGATTTGACTCGGCACTACAAGATGGGTGAGACCATTGTTCGGGCTCTGAACGGTGTTACATTTAATGCGGACGAGAATGAGTACATCGCCATAATGGGACCGTCGGGTTCCGGTAAATCGACGCTGATGAATATGATCGGCTGTCTGGATACGCCAACCTCGGGCGAATATATTCTAAACGGGAACCGGGTAAGTGAACTGGACGATGCCGAACTGGCACGCGTTCGAAACCGGGAGATCGGGTTTGTCTTTCAGACATTTAATCTGCTTCCCCGAACGGACTGCCTCAGCAACGTGGAGCTACCGTTAATCTACTCCGGCATAAAAAGTTCAGAAAGAAAGCGCAGGGCTATCGATACGCTGGAGCGGGTAGGTCTTGGCGACCGTGTAGATCACAAGCCCAACGAACTATCCGGCGGACAGCGGCAGCGAGTGGCGATTGCAAGGGCACTGGTAAACAACCCGTCCATACTGCTTGCTGATGAGCCGACCGGTAATCTCGATTCCAAAACGGGAGAGGAGATCATGAACCTGTTTGAAGAGCTCTATCGTGCCGGCAACACCATTCTGCTGGTTACTCACGAGAATGAAATTGCAGAACACGCCCGGCGGATTGTACGGCTACGCGACGGCCTGATTGAGTCTGACGAAAAAGTAGCAAATCCTGTATTGGCCAGCGTTGATATGAACATGCAGCCGGTTTGATAGGGTAGAAGATCATTACCGATCTGTTTTTGAAAGGGTCTGCCATTTTGGTTGGACCCTTTTTTGTTTTCCTCAATTACTACATTAAAAAGGGATCACTTCACCATTCTGAAAATGTTCGATAATCTCTTTTGCTGAACATGGGAGATTATCGGCGTTTTATTCGGACATTCTGATCTTGCCGATAAATATTATTCGGGCAAAACCTTGTGATTATTTGTTTTGGCGGGAGTATTGGGTTATTATCGGACAATGGCGCTACCTAAAATAGTGCCGGTAAATACATGTTATAAACCCTCTCCGCTACGGTCCGGGCCCAAATGTGTTGTCATTGCCAAATATCATAATCATGTAACAAATCCATGCAATTACAATAGTAGCCACTATTCCAAGTAAGAAATTAATCATATCTTTTGCTTTTTAAGTTGCTCTTCAAGTTTCTCTGCCATTTCTTCTTTTGACATCGTAAACTGTTCAGCTTCCGCAGGTGTAATTAGCGGCACTACAGGCTTTTCCTGTATATCTTCTTTGTCAATCGGTAGTTCATGGTCAAGGTTAGTTTGTCCAGGCATAATCCGCTCCGTGGTTTTATAACAAGCGCATCAACGGGATGCGGTTGCTGTTTCAGTTATTGTTAAGTTGTAGGCGCACCCGTTATGCGCCAAACCGTTAT
>SL_7KL_010_BRINEDRAFT_10001619_pt1 | contig 10665 bp, 9 predicted proteins | sample SodLak_010_BRINE_FD_10663 | JGI IMG/M metagenome (IMG submission 10663)
CGGATCGCCTGCAGGCTGGGGAAGGCGCGCACCAGGGTCTTGGCGTAGGTGGGGCCGAGGTGGCGGATGTTCAGCGCCACCAGCACCCGGTCCAGGGGGCGTTCGCGGCCCTGATCGATGCCGGCGAGCAGGTTGTCGACGCGCTTGGTGCCCCACTTCTCCAGCTCGAGCAGCGCGTCGCGGCGCTCGTGCAGGCGGAACACGTCGGCGAGGTCGTGGACCAACCCCTCGGCCAGCAGCAGGTCGACGGTCTGCTCGCCGAGCCCCTCGATGTCCAGCGCACCGCGGGAAGCGAGGTGGGCCAGGGACTCGCGCAGCCGGTTCGGGCAGTCGACGTTCTCGCAGAAGTGGTGCGCCTCGCCCTCCGGACGCACCAGCGGCTCGCTACAGAAGGGGCAGTCGGCGGGCATCGACCAGACTTGCGTGCCCTCGGGCCGTTCGCTCAGCACCGGCCCCACCACCTCGGGGATCACGTCCCCTGCGCGGCGCACCAGCACCCGGTCACCGGCGCGCACGTCCTTGGCGTGGACCTGGATCTCGTTGTGCAGGGTGGCGTAGGTGATGCGCGTCCCGGCGACCAGCACGGGCTCGAGCACGGCGTAGGGGGTGGCCTTGCCGGTCCGGCCGACGTTGACCTCGATGGCCTTGAGCGTGGTCGCCTGCTCCACCGGCGGCATCTTGTAGGCGATCGCCCAGCGCGGCGCCCTGGCCGTGAACCCGAGCTCCGCCCGCTGACCGAGATCCTCGACCTTGACCACCACCCCGTCGATCTCGTAGCTCACATCGTGCCGGGCGGCGGTCCACCGCTCCACGTACGCCCACACCGCGTCGAGGTCGGTGTGCTGCTCGCTCTCCTCGGCCACCGGCAGCCCGGCGTCGGCCAGGGTGCGCATGGCCTGCGCGTGGGTGGTGAAGCTCGCGCCCTCCACCGCGCCGAGCCCGTGGCACCACACCGCCAGCGGGCGGGTACGGGTCACCTCGGGGTCCTTCTGCCTCAGCGCCCCCGACGCGGCGTTGCGGGGGTTCATGAAGGCGGCCTCGCCGCGTTCGATCCGCTCGGCGTTCATCGCCTCGAAGTCCTCGAGGGGGTAGTACACCTCGCCGCGGATCTCGAGCAGGGCGGGTGGGGCATCGAGGTGGAGCCGGTAGGGGATGGATTCGATGGTCAGCACCTGGTTGGTGACGTCCTCACCCGTGGTGCCGTCACCGCGGGTCGCGGCCGTGGCGAGGACGCCGTCGCGGTACACCAGGTCGATGGCGACACCGTCGATCTTCAGCTCGCAGCCGTACACGATCCGCGGCGCGTCGTCGGGTTGGGCTGCGGCGGCAGGGTCCGCCGCGGCGAGCTCCTCCTCGTCGAGGTCGAGCGGTAACCGGTCCATCTCCGCCGGCTCCGCGTCGCTGGTCAGGGCCCGTTGCACGCGCGCCGCCCACGCCGCGAGCTCCTCGCGGGAGAAGGCGTTGTCCAGGCTCAGCATGGGCTGCGGGTGGGTGACCGGCGGGAAGGCGGTGTCGGGCGGTGCACCGACCTGCTGGGTGGGCGAGGCCGCGGTGCGCAGCTCGGGATGGCGCTCCTCGATGCGCTCGAGCTCCTGCAGCAACGCGTCGAACTCCGCGTCCGCCAGGTCAGGGGCGGACAGCACGTAGTAGCGGTACCGGGCGTTTCGCACGGTGCGGGCGAGCTCGTCGTGGCGGGCTCGAGCCTCGGCCGGGTCGGCCGGGACCTGTGGGGTGTCACTCACGGAGCTCTCCTGGCACCTCGGGCGCAGCGGTGGCCGATGGGCAGGGACCGGCGGCTGCCGCGACATCGGGGTTCGAGGCTACTGACGCAGCAGGCCTGGAACCGAGGCAACGAGAGATCTCCACAGGGAACGAGGATCACCTCTTGACAGCGAGGTGTATCGAACGTACGTTCACCTCATGTCATCGACCCCCGCGCCGCAACTCCGACGCCGATCACGCTGCTCGGCGTTGGAGTTGCGCCTGCTGGCGGGCTGGCCGGGCCGCACCGGCGACTGGGCCAGCTGGGCTCCCTCGCCGGAAGCTGCGCGCCTGGCCCGGGAGCCACGGGCCGGCTACCAGACCACGCTGACCGCGCCCGATGCCGCACCCGCGCCCGACCCCGCGCCCGCGCCTGCCCCCGACCCCGCGCCTGCCTCCGACCCCGCGCCACCCGCCGGCCCGCACGCGCTGCGCGACGCGATCCTCGCCGCCCGCGACGCGCTCGAGCACGTCCGCTGCCTCGCCGCGAGCGAGGAGATCGGCGGCGGCGCGGTCGGCGGGCTCCTGGACCTGCTGACAGCCCTCGACGCCGGGCAGGCGGCCGCTGCGACGCTCACCACGCGGATCCAACGCCACCGGCTGGCGCCGCGGTCGACGGGGTTGTCACTCGAGTCCTTCCTCGCGGCGCAGGGACCGCTGCCCGGCCGGGAGCGTCGCGCGCTGCTGCGTACCGCGACCACGCTCGGCGGGATGCCGGAGCTCAGCGCCGCGGTCGCCAGCGGTGCGGTCCCCGCGGCTGCCCTGACCTCGATCACCGCGGAGGCCCGTGGGCTGGACGCACACGCCCGTGCCACCCTCGACGCGGCCTTCGCCGATCATGGGCGCCTGGGTCGCCTCGACCCGGAGGAACTGGTGCAGGCGGTGCGCGACGATGCGGCCACCCTCGCCCCCGCGGTCCGCGACCGCGACCAGCTCCGCCCCATCGAGGACCGGTTCCTCTCCCTCCAGCCACGGCTCGACGGCAGCCTCACCGGCTACTTCGAGCTGGACGCGGAGTCGGGTGCGACGCTGCTGGAAGCCATCGAGTCGGCGGCGCCCCCACCCTCCGCCGGCCCGAAGGACGTCACCGCCCACGCCCACGACACCTCCGACGAGCAGCCCGTCGTCCCCCCGTCCTGGCAACGACGCGCACGGGGACGCCAGCGCGCTGACGGGCTGGTGCGCCTGGCGGAGGACCACCTCGCCGGCGTCGCGCCCACTCCAGCGGACGCAGCCGAGCCCGCACCCGGCCAGCCCGCTGGCGGCTGCGGCTGCCGCCAGCGGCGCGCCCGCCCCCGCTTCCTGGTACTGACCGACGTGGCCACCTTGACGGGCCACGATGCGCTCGCCAGCGCCTCGCAGCTGCTGTGGGCCGCGGTCGGTTCCGCACCCCGGCTCACCCCGGACATGGTCCGCCGCCTGGCCTCCGACGCCGACCTCCAACTGGTCCTGCACGACGACGGGCAGCTGCTCGGCATCACCTCACCGGAGGCCACGATCCCCGCACCGGTCCGCGCCGCCGTGCTGGCCCGCGACCGCGGCTGCCGCTTCCCGGGCTGCCAGGCCCCACCCCGCTACCTCGACCTCCACCACGTGGTGCCCCGCGAGGAGGAGGGACCGACGACCTGCGAGAACCTGGTCGGTCTGTGCCGCCGCCACCACACCGCCATCAACAAACGCCGGTGGACGCTGTCGATGACCCCCGACGGGGTGGTGACGGTGCGGCGTGGCAGACGGACCGCGACCAGCGATCCACCGCACCGGCGGCGCCTGCGTCCCGCTCAGGCGGAGGGCGATGCGGCCACGGGCAGACCGGCGGGCCGCTCCGCGGCGACGACGCGGCCACCGCCCAGGCACACCCGGTCGTCACAGGAGTAGAGCACCCCTGCCTGCCCGAGCGCCAGGCCGTAGACGGGTTCCTCCAGCTCGACCCGCACACGCTCGGGGTCCTGTGCCGGCACCACCCGGCCCGGGACCGAGCGCCCGTGGGCCCGCACCTGCACGCGCACGGTTCCCGCTGGCCGACGTCCCATGGTCCAGGTCGGGCCCGCCAGCTCCATCCACCGGCACGCGAGCTCCTCCCGCGGCCCGACACGGACGGTGGCGCTCCTCGCGTCCACGTCGGTCACGAACCGCCGCTCGTGATGGTCCAGCCCGAGCCCCCGGCGCTGGCCCACGGTGAACCGCCACACCCCGTCGTGGGTGCCGAGCACCGCGCCGTCGGCATCGACGATCGGGCCGGGCGCTGCTGACAGCCGTTCCGACAGGTAGCCGGCGGTGTCGCCGTCGGGGATGAAGCACACGTCGTAGCTGTCCGGCTTGTTGGCTACGCGGAGACCACGCTCGGCGGCGACCTCGCGGACCGCGGCCTTGGTCAGCTCACCGATGGGCAGCAGGGTGTGGGCGAGCTGATCCGGTGTCGCGACGTACAGCACGTAGGACTGGTCCTTCGCACCGTCCACCGCCCGGTGCAGCTGCGCCCCGGCGCCCGGCTCCACCACCGGCGCGCCGTCGCGCCGCAGACAGGCGTGGTGCCCGGTGGCCAGGGCGTCGAACCCCAGCGCGCGGGCCCGCTCGAGCAACGCCGCGTACTTGACGCGCTCGTTGCAGGTCACGCACGGGTTGGGGGTGCTCCCCGCGGCGTAGGTGGCGGCGAAGGGGGCCTGGACCTCGCGCTCGAACACCTCGCTCATGTCCCACACGTAGTAGGGGATACCCAGCACCTGGGCGGCGCGCCGGGCGTCCTGGGCGTCGTCCAGCGTGCAGCACCCGTGCCCGGGGACCTGCTCGTCGAGGGGCAGGTCCGCGAGCTTGAGGTGCACACCCGTGACCTCGTGCCCCTGGTCCACGAGCAGCGCCGCCGCCACGGCGCTGTCCACACCCCCGGACATCGCCACCAGCACCCGAGCCATCAGCTGCCTCCCGTCGCGTCCACCGGCGACACCGCTGACGCCGCCGGGGCGGGCGCAGCCCCGGCCCGCAGCGCCGGCAGCACGGCGGTCAGGACCTCCTCCGCCCGGTCGACCTCCGCCTCGGTCGTCGACCACCCCAGGCTGAGCCGGAGCGGCGTGCCCCGCAGCCCGCAGGCCTCCAGCACCGGCGACGCCGTCGCCGCACCCGCGCCGCAGGCCGCGCCCGAGGAGGCGGCCACCCCGACCAGATCCAGGGTCAGCGCCAGCGCCGCGGGATCGACGCCCGCCACCAGCAGGTGCAGGTGGGAGGCGAGCCGGTGCTCGGGCTCGGTGGGGCCGGAGCGCTCCACACCCTCCAGCGCGGTCACCGCCGCGGCCAACCGGTCGGTCCACGATCGCAGGCGGTGCCGCACAGCCGCGCGTTCGGCGACCGCAGCGGTCAGCGCCGCCGCACAGGCGGCGTCCAGGCCCACGGCGAAGGTCCCGGAGCGCACCCCCCGATCCTGACCGCCGCCGTGGGACAGCGGCACCACGCCGAGCCCGCGACGCAGCACCGCCACCCCGACCCCCTGGGGGCCACCGAACTTGTGGGCCGACAGTGCCAGCGCATCCACCCCCCAACCGGTCACGTCCACATCGAGGGTGGCCACGGCCTGCACGGCGTCGGTGTGGAACGCGACCCCTCGCGAACGCAGCGCCGCCGCGAGCACGGCCACGTCGTTGACCGCCCCCAGCTCGTTGTTGGCGGCCATCACGCTCACCAGCACGGTGTCGTCACGCACCGCCTCGAGCACCCGCTCCACCTCGACGCGGCCGTCACAGCGGGGCGGCACCACCGACAACCGCACGTCCCCGCGGTCCGCCAGCCAGCGGGCCGGGTCCAGGACCGCGGGGTGCTCCACCGCGGTGGTCACCAGGTGCGGAACCGTCCGGCTGCGATCGCGGGCCGCCCACACCACGCCCTTGACGGCGAGGTTGTCGGCCTCGGTCCCGCCGGAGGTGAACACGACCTCGTGGGGGGAGCACCCGAGCGCGGTCGCCACGTCCTCGCGGGCCTCCTCCACCAGCCCGCGGGCGGCCTGGCCGGCCAGGTGGGTCGCGGAGGCGTTGGCGGCGTCCAGCCCGCGTGCGAGCGCCGCCCGCGCCTCGGGGCGGGGCGGGGTGGTGGCGGCGTGGTCGAGGTAGGACGTCATCGTGGCCCCGACGGTAGCGTCGGTGTCCTCCACCGACCCGGCGAGGCGACCACCGTGAGTGCACCCCACCTGCCCTACGACGCGCCATTCCCCCCCGTACCCGGTGGGGTGATCCCGATCGGCCTCGAGCTGGGCACGGTGCTCGGCCACCGCCTCACGCTGCTCAGCCTCGAGCGCTGGCAGGGCTGGGCGGATCTGCGCTTCGCGCGGGTGGACGTCGCCGGCCAGCAGCGCCTCGCGCGCCGCGTCCCGCCCAAGGAGGCCTGGCGTGTGCGGCTCGACGGCACCGAGGTGGAGGTCTTCGACGCCGTGGGGCGGGGCGACCGCTGGTTCTCCAACGGCGAGGTGCGCATCGTCGCCACCCCTCAGCCCGGTGCCACCCTGGAGGTGGCGGTGGAGCTCGCCGCCGACGCCGCACCGCTCACCGGTAGCGTCCTCCTCGGCGAGCTGACCTGACGCAGGAGCGATCCCGATGGCCAACGGCGCTGACCGGTTCCTGGCCCGTGCCGCCGAGCGTGGGCTCGACCTCGACGTTGCGACCTTCCCCGAGGGCACCCGCACCGCAGAGGACGCGGCCCGAGCCATCGGGTGCGATGTGGCGGCGATCGTGAAGTCCCTGGTGTTCGTCGCCGACGACGACCCGGTGCTCGTGCTGACCTCCGGCGCGAACCGGGTCGACGAGCAGCGCCTCGCCAGCGCCCTGGACGCCGAGGTGGTCCGCAAGGCCACCGCCGCCGAGGTCCGCGAGGCCACCGGCTACGCCATCGGCGGGACCCCGCCCTTCGGCCTGGAGCGCGCGCTACGGGTGCTGTGCGACCGTGATCTGACGACGCTGCCGCAGGTGTGGGCGGCCGCGGGCATGCCGACGCAGGTGTTCGGGATCGACCCCGCGACCCTGTGCAGCGTCAGCGACGCCGAGGTGGTGGACGTCACCGGCTGAGGCGCGCGGCGCCTGGCCGGTCGCCAGTCGGCGGCCACGGCCGGTCGGCCGCCCAGCTCGCGCCCCCGGCCGTCCGACCCCGGCGCGGGCCGACCGTGGCGAGTCCGTAGCCGCACACTCGCCAGCGAAGCGCACGCGAGGGCCGTGTAGGCCGTGAGGAGCTGTACATGAGCAGCAAGGACCGTTTCGTCGGCAAGGCGAAGGAAGCCGCAGGCAAGGCCACCGGCAACGAGGAGCTGGCCTCCGAGGGCCGCAGCCAGCACGCCAAGGGCAAAGCTGGTGAGGCGATCCAGGAGGCCAAGGACACCGCCCAGGGCGCGGCTGAGGCCGCCAAGGAGACGTTCTCCCGCGACGAGGACGAGCAGGACGACGAGCAGCAGGGCTGACACGCGCCCGTCGCCACAGCATGACGGTGCCCCGGCCAACCGCGGCCGGGGCACCACTGCGTCGATGTGGCTCAGCCGCGGCTCTCGAGCTCCTCGACGAGCTTCGGCACGACCTTGTACAGATCACCGACCACGCCGAAGTCCGCGATCTGGAAGATCGGTGCCTCGGCGTCCTTGTTGATCGCCACGATGTTCTGGGAGGTCTGCATCCCGGCGCGGTGCTGGATGGCCCCGGAGATCCCCGACCCGACGTAGAGCGTCGGCGAGATGGTGCGTCCGGTCTGGCCGATCTGGTAGCGGTGCGGGTACCAGCCCGCGTCCGTCGCCGCGCGCGAGGCACCGACACCGGCGCCCATCAGGTCCGCGAGCTGTTCCATCAGCCCGAAGCCGTCCTCGGAGCCGAGGCCACGACCGCCGGCGACCACCACGGCCGCCTCACCGATGTCGGGGCGGTCGGCACCGGCGACCTTCTCCACCTCGGTGACCTTGGCGGCCTGGGCCTCCTCGGACAGGCTGTGGTCGAGGGCCACCAGCTCCGCAGCTCCGGCGTCCCCGGGCTCGGCCGGGAAGGCGTTGGAGGCCACCCCGAGGAAGGTGAGCTTGCCCTCGGCGACGGTGCTCTTGGTGATCACGTCACCGCCGAACACCTCCTTGGTGGCGGTCCAGCGGCCGTCGTCGGCCAGCTCGATCCCGGAGACGTCGGTGATCACCCCGGCGTCCATCCGGATCGCGAGGCGGGCGGCGACGTCCTTGACGAGGTTGGAGGAGGCGAACAGCAGGGTGTCGGCCTCCGCCTCGTCGATCAGCTCCTCGAGCACCTCGACCTGCGGCAGGGTGACGTAGCCCATGGCGTCCGGGGAGTCCCAGTGGTAGCACTTGTCGGCACCGTGGCTCCCGAGCACCGCGGCAGCCTCGGCGGCGCCGGGGCCGAACCACACCGCGGCGACGGCGTCACCGGTGATGCCCGCGAGCTCGCGGGCCTTGGACAGCATCTGCAGCGACACCTTCTTGGGGCCGGCGTCGCTGTGGTCGATCAGGACCAGCATCTCGGTCATCTGTGTTCCTCACCTCTCGCCCGCTCAGGGGCACCTCGAACGGCTCCTCGGGCCTCAGACGAACTTCTTCTCCACCAGCCAGTCCGCCAGCTGCGCGGCCACGGCCCCGCTGCCGTCGTCCTCGACGATGGTCCCGGCCTCCTTGGGCGGACGGGGTGCGAACTCGTACATCGTGGCCGAGGCGGCCCCGGCGCCGACCTCGTCGGCGGTGACCCCCAGGTCGGCCAGGCTCTTGACCGTGAGCGGCTTGGACTTGGCCGCCATGATCCCCTTGAAGGAGGGGTAGCGCGGCTCGTTGATGGCCTCGACGACGCTGACCACCGCGGGCAGCTTGGCCGCGACCACGTCCCAGCCCTCCTCGTGCTCGCGGTGGACGACGATGTCGTCGCCGTCCACCTCGAGGTAGCGGGCGTAGGTGAGGCTCGGCAGGCCGAGCAGCTCCGCGACCGCCGCCGGCACCAGCGAGGTGCGGGCGTCGGTGGACTGGCCACCGAACAGCACGAGGTCGAACTCCTCCGCCTCGAGCGCCGCGGCGATCACCCGGGCGGTGCCCAGCGCGTCCGAGCCGGCGATCGCGTCGTCGGTGATCTGCAGCCCGGCGTCCAGGCCGTAGGACAGCGCCTTGCGCACGGTGGACTGGGCCGACTCCGGGCCCATGACCATCACCGTGACCTCGGCGCCGTGCTTCTCCTTCAGCCGCACCGCCTCCTCGATGGAGAACTCGTTGACCGGGCACAGCACGGCTTCACCGGCGTCCCGGTCGACCGTCAGGCTGTCGGGGTCGATGACCTTCTCCCCGGCGGTGTCCGGCGTGCGCTTGACGGGGACGATGACCTTCATGCGCTGCTCCCTCTCACGTCAGCTGATGACCGGCGCTCCTGACCGGTCGGAACCCAACCGTATGGAACTTGAGTGACCACTCAAAATCAAGGGCACCGGTGCCACGGCCCTACCCTGGCCCGCATGCGAGCCTCTTCACCGCACCCGACCACGCACCCGCTCCCGCTCACCGGGGAGCGGACCCTGCCCGGCATCCCCGACGAGCGGTACTGGTTCCTGCGCCACGTCATCGCCTACCGCCTCGCCGCCGAGGTGGTCGCCGGCCTCGACGCACCGGTGGCGCTCGACGCCGGGTGCGGTGAGGGGTACGGCCTGGCCCTGCTGCGCGACGCCGGGGCCGGCCGGGTGATCGGGGTCGACCTCGACGAACCCACCGTCGCCCACGCACGGGCGCGCTACGCCGACGCCGATGCGGGCATCGAGGTGGTGGCGGCGGAGCTGCGCGAGGTGCCGGTGCCCGACGACACCGTCGAGGTGGTGGTCTCCTTCCAGGTGATCGAGCACCTCCACGACATCCCGGGGTTCCTCGCCGAGCTGCGCCGGCTCACCCGGCCCGGCGGCCGGGTGCTGATCGCGACCCCGAACCGGCTGACCTTCACCCCCGACAGCGACACCCCCGTCAACCCCTTCCACACCGTGGAGTTCACCGCGGGCGAGCTGGAACGCTTGCTGACCCGGGCGGGGTTCGAGGTGGAGCAGGTGCGGGGCGTGCACCACGCGGGCCGGCTCGCCGAGGTGGAGCGGCAGCGGGGGGTGTCGGTGCCGCGGCTGCTCGGTGAGACGCCGGCCGACAGCTGGGCGCCGTGGCTGCGGGAGCTGGTGCACGGCACCGAGGAAGCCGACTTCCGGATCGATGACGACGACCTCGATGCGAGCCTGGATCTGCTGGCGGTGTGTCGGGAGCCGGCGTGACGCGGCGGGGTGCAGGCACCTCGACACCGGGCGAGGTGGCCCTGGTGCTGCACACCCACCTGCCGGAGCTGCGCAACCACGGGGTGTGGCCGGTGGGCGAGGAGTGGCTGTTCGAGGCGTGGGGCACCTCCTGGCTGCCGGTCACCGCGCTGCTGGAACGGCTGGCCGCGGAGGGACACCGGCAGGTGCTCACCCTCGGGGTGACCCCGGCGGTGGCCCACCAGGTGGCCGATGCCCGGGTGGCGCGGGACCTCGGAACCTGGCTCGGTGGGCAGATGTGGCGGGCCGAGGAGCAGCGCTGGCACCTCCACCTCGAGCCGGCGGTTCGCGACCTCGCCGGGTTCTTCTGGCGGCGCTACCAGGACCTGCTCGCCCTCCACGAGGACGTGCAGCGCCGTGGCGGTCTCCTGGCGGTGTGGCGGAAGCTCGCGGACGCGGGCGTGATCGAGCTGCTCGGTGGTCCGGCGACCCACCCGTACCTGCCCCTGACAGCCGATCCTGCGCTGATCGACGCACAACTGGAGCTCGGCCTGGAGCACCACGCCAGCTGGGCGGGTCGGCGTCCCTCGGGGCTGTGGCCACCGGAGCTCGCCTACCGGCCGGCCGGCCGGGCCAGCGACCCCACGGCGCGGCCGCGGCGGGTGGACGCGCAGGGCACGCCCGTGC
>SL_7KL_010_BRINEDRAFT_10001620_pt1 | contig 10663 bp, 10 predicted proteins | sample SodLak_010_BRINE_FD_10663 | JGI IMG/M metagenome (IMG submission 10663)
CCGTGCGGGACCCCGCTGACCAGACTGTGCAGCGTTTCGACCCCGTACACGTCGCATCGCTGCACAACCCGCGACGCCAGCGATCACAGCTCGCTGCACAACCCGCGACGCCAGCGATCACAGCTCGCTGAACAAGCCCTCGACGAACAGCTCCGGGTCGAAGGGAGCGAGGTCGTCGATCTCCTCACCCAGACCGACCAGCTTGACCGGGATCCCAAGCTCCCGCTGGACCGCTACGACGATCCCACCCTTGGAGGAACCATCCAGCTTGGTCAGGGCGATACCCGTGACGTCCACCGCCTCGAGGAAGGCCTTGGCCTGGGCGATGCCGTTCTGTCCCGTGGTCGCATCCAGCACGAGCAGGGTCTCCTCCAGCGGCCCGGCCTGCTTCTCCAGGACGCGCTTGACCTTGCCGAGCTCGTCCATCAGCTGGCGCTTGTTGTGCAGTCGTCCTGCGGTGTCAACGATCAACACCTCGCTCGCAGCCGACCGAGCGGCGTCGTAGGACTCGTAGGCCACGGAGGCGGGATCGGCACCCTCGTCCTTGCGGACCAGCTGCGCACCCGTGCGTTCCGCCCAGATCCCCAGCTGCTCGGCGGCGGCGGCCCGGAAGGTGTCGGCTGCGGCCAGGGTCACACTGCGCCCCTCACGCTGCTCGACGGCAGCCAGCTTGCCGATGGTGGTGGTCTTGCCGGTGCCGTTGACCCCGGTCACCAGCCACACCGTCGGACCGGCGTCGCTGGCCCGTGCGAGCTCCCGGTTCGCGCTACCGAGCGCCGCTCTGAGCTCCTGCTTGAGGAGATCCAGCACCGCATCGCCATCGTTGGCACCCTCCTCCCGGGCGCGGCGCTGCAGTTCCTCGACCAGCTCCATGGTCGCCGTCACACCGACATCCGCGGTGATGAGCGCCTCCTCGAGCCCTTCCCACGCCTCATCGGTGACCCCACCGCCGAACAGCTCGATCACCGAGCTGCCGAGCACGTTGCGGGTCCGCGTCAGCCGCCGTCGGAAGCGCTCACCGAGGCTGAGGGGCTCGGGTTCGGGGAGGGGTTCCGGCTCGACCCCCGGCTCGACCCCCGGCTCGACCTCGGGGGGCAACCGATCATCGAACAGCTCGGCCGGGGTATCCGGCACCGTGGGCACATCGAGGTCGTCGACGGTGTCGACACCACCGCCCCCATCGTCATCTGCCTCCGGCTCTGCCACGTCGGTCCCAGTACCCCCGGCGCCATCGTCATCACCGTCATCGCTGCCGGTCCGCGAGCGCACGACGTTGCGCACCACNAGGACGCCGCCCAGCACGACCGCACCGATGACCACCAGCAGCGGGTCGATCTCCGGACCGGTGACGGTGGCGGCGAGGACGGACAGCTCGGTCGCGTGGGTGTACATGCGGGACCTCGCGGGGGTCGGGGGGCGACGCGCCAGAGCGCGGCGCGGGGGTCGGGGGGCGACGCGCCAGAGCGCGGCGCGGGGGTCGGGGGGCGACGCGCCAGAGCGCGGCGCGGGGGCGGCTCAGGCGGTGCTGGAGGCCTCCTCGAGCACCGCCTCGGTGGGCTCATCGCTGGCGCGGCCCTCCAGCGCGGCGGGTGACTGCTGGCCGGGGCGCAGGCGCTCTGCGACCACCTTGGTCACCGCGTCGGGGCCCATGGTCACGCCGTAGAGCATGTCGGCGACCTCCATCGAGCGCTTCTGGTGGGTGACCATGATGATCTGCGCGTGCCCACGGAAGGACCGGATGACCTTCAGCAGGCGCTGCAGGTTGACGTCGTCGAGGGCCGCGTCCACCTCATCGAGGACGTAGAAGGGTGAGGGACGGGCCCGGAAGATGGCGAACACGAAGGCCAGCACCGTCAGGGAGCGCTCACCACCCGACAGCAGGGAGAGCCGGGTCACCTTCTTGCCCGGTGGGCGCGCCTCGACCTCGATGCCCGTGGTGAGCAGGTCGTCGGGTTCGGTGAGGACCAGGCGGCCGTGGCCACCGGGGAAGACGGTGGAGAAGGTCAGTTCGAACTCGCGGGCGACGTCCTCGTAGGCGGTACGGAACACCTCACGGATCCGCTCATCCACGGCGACGACGACCTCCTGGAGGTCACGCTTGGAGCGCCGCAGGTCGTCGAGCTGGTCGGAGAGGAAGGCGTGGCGCTCCTCCAGCGCCTTGAACTCCTCGAGGGCCAGAGGGTTGACGCGGCCCAGCAGGCCGACCTTGCGCACCAACTCGTCCTCGCGGGCGACGAGCTCCTCATGGTCGGCGCCCGTGGCATCGGGGTGCTCGGCACGGACCTCCTCGGGGCTGAGTGACAGTTCCGTGCGGATCCGTGCGACGAGGTGGTCCAGACGAGTGGTGACGTCCTGGCGGCGCAGGTCCGCCTCGTGGCGGCGCGTGGTCAGCTCGGCGAGCTGCTCCTGGACCGTGTCAGCCTCCTCGCGGGCGGTGTCCAGCACATGACCGGCCTCGCGGACCTCGGCGTGGAGCCGGTCCCGTTCGGTCGCGGCCGCGGCCAGGGACCCCTCGATCCGTTCCAGGGCGGTGCGCACGACCACGGCCAGCTCACCGCACCGCGCGATACCACGCCGGCGGGCCTCGCGGCGCCGGGCGGCCTCGGCGAGGGCCGCCTCCACCTCCTCGGCCTCCTGCCGCAGGCTGGCCGCCTGTTCCTCGAGGTGGCGGACCTGCTCCACGGAGCGTTCCAGGGTCAGGCGGGCGTCGAGCTCCGCCTCCCGTGCGACCTCCACGGCCTCCTCCAACTCCGTCGAGGTCGCGTCGGGTCCGGCCTCGGGCTCCTCCTCGGGCTGGTCAGGACCGCGGGAGTGGAGCTCGGACAACGCCTGCTGATCGCGTTCCAGGACCTGCTCGAGCTCGTGGTGCTGCGCGGCGACGACCTCGCGTTGCTCGGCCAAGGACTGCAGCTCACGGTTGAGCCGGGCCAGACGCTCCGCCGCGCCGGTGATCCGGGCATCGGACTCGTTGATCCGTTCGGTCGCGACCGCCAGGCGCTCCTCAGCTCCGGCCAGGGCGCGGTCGGCGGCGGCGCGGCGCTCGTCCAGGGCTGCGAGCTGGTCGGCGAGTTGCCCGGCTTCCCGCTCAGCGTCGTCGGCTGCGGTGGCCGTGACCACGCTGGAACGCTCCGGCGATCCGGCGGCGAGGTAGCCGCGTGGCCCGGCCAGGTCGCCGGCGGGCGTGACGAAGGTCAGCTGCGTATCGCGACCGTGGAGCAGCACCGCGGTGCTCCAGTCGGCCACGAGGTAGGTGCCCTCCAACGCCCGCTGGAGGGCGGCGACCACCTGAGCGCTGGCCTCGGCGTCGTCGGCGGGCGCGAGGGCGCCAGCCAGCGGGCGGGCACCCCCCGCAGCCAGGCGCTCGGCGGTCTCCTCCCCCACGCCGGGCACCGGACGGTGGTCGGCGCGGCCGACCAGCACCACCGCCGCGCCGGCGCCGGTGTCGCGCAGCCAGGCGACCGCGCGGCGGGCGTGCTCCTGGGTCCGGACCACGACCGCCTCGCCGAGTTGGCCGATGCCGGCCGCCACCGCCACCTCGTCGCCGTCGACGCGCACATGATCGGCAACGGGACCGAGCACACCCTCCAGGTCGGCCTCGAGCAGGGCCGCCGTGCCCCCGTCGGCCTCCTCCAACGCGGCGCGCAGCGCCTCTGCCCGCGCCAGCTGCGAGGTGCGCCGGCCCTGGAGTTCCTGTGCCTCTCCGGCGAGGCGGTCGACCTGCCCGCGCTCGGTGGCGACGGCCTCCTCCGCCTCCTCCAGGGTGGCGGTGAGGGCGACCTCGTCGGTGTCGAGGGTGCGGATCTCCCCCTCGACCTTGGCGACCTCGTGGGCGGCCTCGCCTACGCGTGCGTCCAGGCCCTGCAGCGTGGCACCGACCCGGCCGAGCTCCGACTCCGCATTGGCGATCGAGCCGCGGAGCGCGGAGACCTCGCCCTCCCAGCGCAGCACGCGTTCACGGGCCTCGGCCCGGCGTCGTTGCTCGGCCTGCAGCTGTTGCTCGTGGGCGCGACGGGCCTGCTCAGCCTCCCGTCGGCGCTGCTGCGCGGCGCCGTGTGCCGCACGTTCACGGTCGCGCTGTTCTGCCCGCTCCCGGGCCTGCTGGGCCACCCGATCCGCCTGGTCCCGCAGCTCCGCCGGTGGTCGGCCCGCCAGGGGCTCCTCCACGGCCTCGACCAGGTGGCGCCGCTTGGCCGTGACCAGATCCGAGGTACCACGCAGCCGCTCCGCCAGGGAGGTCAGCCGGTGGTAGCCGTCGCTGGCGCGCTGCGCGGCGGGGCGCAGCTCAGCCAGGTGCCGCTGGTGGGCGGTGATGCGGTCCCGGGCAGCAGCCAGACGGGCCTCGACCTCCTGCTGTTCGGCAGCGGCGGCATCGTCGTCGCGCCCCTCGGCGGCGGCCAGGCGCTCGAGGCGGGCCAACTCCCCCGCCGCGATCTGCAGCCGGACCGACCGCAGCTCCGACTGCAGAGCGCGGTAGCGGTCAGCGGCCTCGGCCTGGCGTTCCAGGGGCCTGAGCTGGCGGCGGAGCTCGCGTAACACGGTCTTGAGCTTGTCCACGTGGGCGTCGACCTGCTCCAGCTTGCGCAGCGCCCGCTCGCGGCGACGGCGGTGCTTGAGGATGCCCGCGGCCTCCTCGATGTAGCGACGGCGCTCCTCGGGCTTGGCGTTGAGGATCTCGTCGAGCTGCCCCTGACCGACGATGGTGTGCAGCTCCCGACCGAGACCGGTGTCGGACAGCAGCTCCTGGACATCGAGGGCGCGGACCTCCTCACCGTTGATCTGGTAGGACGTGTCACCCTCGGCGTGGATCGTGCGGGCGATGCTGATCTCGCTGAAGGCACCAGCGCTCTCAGCGGTGCCGAGCCCGGCACGCTCGAGCCGGCCGTCGGCGTTGTCGATGGTGATCTCCACGCGGGCGTAGGTGCCCCGGTTGCGGCTCGGGGAGCCTGCGAAGATCACATCCGACATCGACCCGCCGCGGACCTTCTTGGCGGAGTGCGTGCCGAGGACCCACGCGAGGGCGTCCACCACGTTGGACTTGCCCGAGCCGTTGGGGCCGACGATCACGGTGATGCCGGGCTCGACCTCCATCGCGGTGCGGTCCGCGAAGGATTTGAAGCCACGCATCGACAGGGACCTGAGGAACACACGACCTCCGGGTGGCCTGCGCGATGGGTTCCACGCGACGGGGCTCGGGGACAGCTCAGCGGCGTTGCATCGTGCCCCGCGGCACACGCGGCGCACAGCGGGGGGATGCCCGCGGTGCGGATGCTAGCGGCGCGCGGTCAGTGACCTGCCGGAGCGTGCACCGCCTCCGCATCCGCCGACTCCGTCGCGACGGGCGCAGGACCATGCTGCGCCCCGGCCGCCTCAGCCACAGCCAGCGCCGCCTCGAGCTCCGCCACCCGGGCGCGGAGTCGCTGCACCTCATCGAGGAGGTGCACGCTGGAGGGCAACGCATGCGTGCCGAACAACGCCTTGCTCATCCCTCACCTCCACCGCGCTCACCAGGAGCGTAGCCGTGCACCGACCGCACGGTCCAGCCCAAGCGCGCTCCTGCAGCCGGAAGGAACTCAGGCCTCGTCGGGGCGCACGGCGAACCGTCGATGACCACCCGGCAACTCCTCCGCCACCTCGACGTCGTCCACGTGGGCCCGGCTCGGGCCACCGGCCTCGACCCAGGACAGCACACGCTCCACCGCACTGACCGGTCCTTCCAGCCAGGCCTCGACCGCGCCGTCGGCCCGGTTGCGGACCCAACCGTTGACGCCCGCCTGCCGCGCCTGATCGCGGGTGGTCGCGCGGAAGAACACCCCCTGAACGCGGCCGTGGACGACGATCCGCCGTGCGATCACGCGTTCGTTGCTCACCTGCGTCGCCTCCTCAACGTCGCCCAGCGCGACCCTTCGATGCGACCGCGCCACGGCCACGACGGTGGCCGACCCCACGGCACGGGTGGCGTCAGATCATGCACTGCTCGCAGTGGTAGGTGTAGACACCCTTCTTCAACCGGGTGCGCACGATCGGGCGACGGCAACGCATGCACGGCTTGCCGGCCCGACCGAAGACCCGGAGGTGGTCGGCCGATTCACCCTCGTCGTCGACCAGCTGCTCCGCCTCGGCGTCGTCCAGGCTCGAGCCGGAGGCCTTCATCGCGGCGACGATGATCTCCTGGGTGGCGCGGTAGAGGCGGCGCACCTCCTGGGTGGACAGCTTCGCCGAGGGGTGGTCGTGGCGCAGCCCGGCCTCCCACAGGATCTCATCGGAGTACACCGGGCCGATCCCGACCACGTACTTCGGGTCGATCAGCAGCAGCTTGAGCGGCCTGTCGGCGGCAGCGAGGAACCGTCCGAACTCCATCCACGTGGGGTTGTCGTCGAGCAGATCGAGCGCGTCGGGGGAGATCCCGGCGGATTCCAGGTCTTCCGCGCGTGGGACGACGCCGGTGGACAGCGTGGGATCCTCGCCGGGCTCGGACAGGTGGAGGGCGCCCCCGATGGTGAAGCTGACGGTCAGGTGGGTGTCGGGGCCGGGCTCCTCGGCAGCGGTCTCACGGTGCAGCGACCCACCCTCACCCGGGTCGATGATCCACGTCTGGTCCTCGTCGAGGTCGAGCAGGATCACCGACCCGCGCCGACGAGACGCCTCGACCTTGCGCCCCTCCAGCGCGGCGACGAAGTCCGGACGGTTGCGGTGCAGCGGCCGCACGATGCCGGCCGTGCGGACGTCGACGTCCTTGACACGCTTCCCGACGACCTCCTTCTCCAGATCCTTGCGCAGGACCTCGACCTCAGGCAGCTCGAGCACGTCTCGTCCTTGTCATCTGATCCGGGCCGCGGGAGCCGTCGGCACACCCGACGGACGCTAGCCGAGATGTCATCGTCGACCGTCAGCCCCGGCCCCATCCTGCAGCGCGTGGTAGCCCTCACGTGCAGCCCGTTGCTCGGCCTGCTTCTTGCTCTTGCCCTGGCCGGTGCCAACCTCGGCGTCGTCGACCAGCACCCGGGCGGTGAAGGTCTTGAGGTGATCGGGCCCACGCTCCGAGACCTCGTAGCGGGGCAGCGCGTTGAACCGCGCCGCCGCCAACTCCTGCAGGCTCGTCTTGTAATCCAGAGCGGCGCCACGCTCAGCCAACTCGGAGATGGTCTCCGCGAACAACCGCTGCACGAGGTCGTAGGCCGAGGCGAAGCCCTGGTCGAGGTAGACGGCGCCGATCACCGCCTCCAGCCCGTCCGCCAGGATCGAGTCCTTGTCCTCGCCGCCCGAGGCGACCTCGCCGCGGCCGAGCTTGAGGTAGCGGCCGAGGTCGATACCGCGGGCGACGGCGGCCAGGGACTCGGACTTGACAGCCGCCGCCCGGACCTTGGCAAGGCGCCCTTCCTGCTCATCGGGGTGGGCGTGGAAGATCTCATCGGCGACGACCAGTCCGAGCACCGCGTCACCGAGGAACTCGAGGCGTTCGTTGGGTTGCACGCCCCCGTTCTCGAAGGCCCAGGAGCGGTGGGTCAGCGCACGCTCGAGCAGACCCAGGTCGTCGAGGTGGACGTCCAGGGCCAGGGCCAGCGAGGCCGCGCTGGGGCGGTCGAGATCCGGGGAGGCGTCCACGCGCGCCTCACTCGACCTCGACGACCTCACGACCGGCGTAGGTGCCACAGGTGGCACACACGGTGTGCGGCCGGGTGGGCGCCTTGCAGCGCTTGCAGGTCGCGTAAGCGGGCGTCGCGGTCTTGAGCCACTGCGCCTTGCGGTGGCGGGTGCGCGAACGGCTGAGCTTGCGCTTGGGGACGGCCATGTCGGCTCCTCTGGGTCACTGGGGTCAAGCAAGGGGGCGGGTTCGGTGCGGCGGATCGCGCTGGCCGACCAGGGGCTGGGCAGACAGCAGCGGGTGTCGGCGACGACCTCAGCCGGGTGGCAGGTCGAGCTGCTGGAGGGCAGCCCACCGGGGGTCGGGCTCCGCACCCGGCCGGTGGCCGCAGTCCTCGAGGTTGCGGTCGGTACCGCACTCGGGGCACAGACCCAGGCATCCGTCGTGGCACAGCACCTGGACCGGGAGATCGATCAGCAGCGCATCCCGGGCGAGGGTGGACAGGTCGAGGGCGGTGCGGTCGTCGATCAACTCGTAGCCCGGGTCGTCCTCCTCGTCCTCCTCGCGTTTCGCGGGGTCGACGAACAGTTCCATGACCTGTGCCTCGAGGTCGTGGTCACCGGGCGTGAGGCAGCGGGCGCACGCGATCTCCACGTGGTAGCCGATCGAGCCGCGCACCAGGATGCCCTCGACGACGGCGTCGAGGTGGAGGTCGAGCTCCACGGGATCGTGGACCGACGCCACCGTGGGTCCCCAGGGATCGGTGCCGAACTCCGCGCTTGCGACGGCACGCGTCAGCGCCCGGGTCTCACCCGGGTGACCGACGAGGTCGACGATCGGGACGCGCACGGGGACGTACTCCACTCGAGACAGGGCTAGAGGTCATGGTCGAAGGGTTGCAGGCGGGCTGCAGGGCTGAGCTGCGGGGTGGCGATCGTGCACCGACGTCGGCGCGTGCAGGGGTCATGCGGGGCTACTGCAGGTACTNCGCGGACACGACGGAANATCGGCCGCACAGCCGACGAACCGGGAAGGGTAGCACGAGGGGTGCGCGCCCNCGCTGGGCGCTGCGGGTCNGCGCTGCGGGTCAGCGCTGCGGGTCGGCCTCGAAGGGGTCATCGTCGAGGGGGACGTCGATCCCCGTACCCCCGAGTGCTGTGGCATCACCCGTACTCCCCGAGCCCTCCTCGAACTCCTCGCCCTCCTGGTCCTCGCTGCCGAGGGCGTCGCTGTCGAGCCCGCCGCGCAGCTTCGCGCGACCACGTTCCACCGCGCCGAGGGTCTTGTTGAGCACCACCTCGAAGTTGGCGAGCTTGGCGTCGACGTAGTCCTCGGCCTCGAGCCGGATCCGTCGCGCATGCTCCCGCGCGTCGGTGACGATGCGCTGCGCCTCGCTCTCAGCCTGGCGGACGACCTCCTGCTCGGAGACCATCCGGGCCTGCTCGGCCCGGGCCTGATCGAGGATGTCGTCGGCGTCGACCTGCGCGCGTTCGAGGATGTCGTCGCGTTCCTTGATCACCCAGCGGGCCTGGGTGAGCTCATCCGGGAGCGCCTCACGCAGGTCAGCGACCAACCCGTCGAGTTCTGAGCGGTTGATCATCACCGAGGCGGACAGCGGCACGGTCTTGGCCTCACCGACGACGCGCTCGAGCTGGAACAGCTTGGCCTCGACGTCCGGCGGGATGCCGCGGTGCTCGCTCATGTTCCGCCCTGTTCGCTGCTCTCGCCAGGCCCTGATCAGGGTGCTGGTTCTGGCCCTGATGTTGGCCTTGGTGTCGGCCTTGGTGTCGGCGCTCTCGCGCTGCTGACGGCTGTTTCGCCCACTCGCAGCGTAGCGCCCAGCGTGTCGGCGACCTCGGTGTCAGGGCCGCCCAACGGACGGGTCGGGTCGGGACAACTTCGCGTGGAGTGCGGCCGCCACACGGGTGGGCACCGTGCCCTCGATGGAACCCCCGTAGCGGGCCACCTCCTTGACCAGCGAGCTGGAGAGGTAGGAGTGCTCGGGGCTGGTCGACATGAAGAGGGTCTCCACGCTCCCGATGCGTTGGTTCATCTGGGCCATCTGGAGCTCGTACTCGAAGTCGCTCACGGCGCGCAGTCCCTTGCAGACCAGCCGGATGCCGCGCGCGTTGCAGAAGTCGACGAGCAGGCCCTCGAACTGGTCGACGGTGACGTTGCCGAGGTCGGCGACCTCGTCCTCGATCAGCGCGATCCGCTCCTCGACGGTGAACAGGCCCTGCTTGCGCGGGTTCCCCAGCACCGCGACCACGACCTCGTCGAAGCGACCGGCCGCCCGACGGACGACGTCGAGATGACCGAGGGTGATCGGATCGAAGCTGCCTGGGCAGACGACAGCAACGCTCACGGTGGCTCCTTGTCGGTGGCTGAGCGGGTCCGAGCATCGGGTGCCCTGCGTCGGGTGCCCTGCGTCGGGTGCCCTGCGTCGGGCGTCGGGCGTCGTCGGGTGCCGGGTGCCCTGCGTCGGGCGTCGGGCGTCGTCGGGTGCCGGGTGCCGCGTGCCGGCATGGTGGGCGCAGGCGGCGCCGCCCACGCTAGGCCACGCGCTGTGCCCGGTGCAGCATGGTGGTGCCGTAACGCCGTGGCTCGGCGGGGGCGTAGTCGGCGGGCCAGCGCACCGCACCCTGGCGGCTGCCCCGCTCCACGACGACCGTGGCACCGACGGCGAGGTGGGGCAGGACGGCCTGCAGCATGGCTGCCACCTCGGCATCGGGGAGCAGGTAGGGGGGGTCGGCCAGGACCAGGTCGAAGGGAGCGCCGGGTGCCGGCGGACCGGCCAGGATCGCCGTGACCTCGCCGGCGACGACCTCGACCTCGGGTAGGCCCACCACCTCGACGTTGTCGCGCAGGACCGTCAGGGTGCGCCGATCGCGCTCGACCAGGGTGACGTGAGCTGCGCCGCGCGAGGCGGCCTCGAGCCCCAGGGCACCGCTGCCCGCGTACAGGTCGAGGACGCTGGCGCCGGGCAGCAGGGCCTGGAGGGAGGAGAACAGGGCCTCGCGGACCCGGTCCCCGGTGGGGCGGACATCCGAGCCGGGGGGCGCGGCGATCCGCCGGCCCTTG
>SL_7KL_010_BRINEDRAFT_10001621_pt1 | contig 10662 bp, 9 predicted proteins | sample SodLak_010_BRINE_FD_10663 | JGI IMG/M metagenome (IMG submission 10663)
CGGTCTGGCCGTGGGACCCAGCGGGCGTTCACCCCCATCAGGTGGTCAAGAGCTGGGCCACAGCCCAGGAACCGACCACGCCGATGCCCCCAACAGCGTCGAGGTGGTCAAGAGCTGGGCCACAGCCCAGGAACCGACCACACCCCGCGGGAGGCCGGCGCGGGTGCGGGACCGGCGGGGCTCTCAGGCGTCGAGGAGGCGGCGGGCCTCGGCCGTGTCCCGCCCGATCTGGGTGACGAGGGCCTCGACCCCGTCGAAGCGTTGTTCGGCGCGGATGCGGTGCTCGAAGCTGAACCCGATGCGTTGGCCGTACAGATCCCGGTCGAGGTCGAGGACGTGGACCTCCACCGTGCGCACGGTGCCGTCGAAGGTCGGCCGCATCCCGACGTTGGTCACCGCCGGGTGCCGCTCACCCGCGACCTCGGCGTGGCCGGCGTACACCCCCGTCGCGGGGATCACCAGGTTGGCGTCGACCTCCAGGTTGGCCGTGGGGAACCCGATGCCGCGGCCACGACCGTCGCCACGCACGACCTCGCCGTGCAGCAGGTAGGGCCGGCCGAGTGCCTGGACCACCCACGCCAGATCACCGTCGGTGAGGTGCTCGCGGATGGCCGAAGAGGAGATCCGCCGGTCATCGATCTCCAGCAGGGTCACGGCCTCGGGCGTGAAACCGTGCTCCTCTCCGAGCTCGAGCAGCGTCACCACGTCGCCGGCCGCCTTGTGGCCGAAGCGGAAGTTGGTGCCCACCACGACCTTGACCGCGTCGAGCTGCCCGGCCAGCACCTCCGCCACGAAGGACGCAGGGCTGCGTGCGGCCAGCTCCCGGGTGAAGGGCAGGACCACGACCACGTCCGTCCCGGCGGCGGCCAGGGCGTCGATCCGGTCGTCGAGGGTCTGTAGCCGGGGCGGCACCGCGTCCGGGCGCAGCAACGCCGCGGGATGCGGGTCGAAGGTCACCGCCACGGAGCGGGCATCGAGTTCCGACGCCAGGGTCACGGTGCGACGCAACAGCACCTGATGGCCTCGGTGGACGCCGTCGAAGTTGCCGATGGTCACCACCGACGGCGCGTGCTCCAAGGCCGCGAGCTCAGAGACCACCACGGTCATAGGAGCTCCTCCGGCCGGGTCCACACCAACTCCGAGTGGGTCGCGCCCCGGTCCTGGTGGTGGCGCGCGATGGCCAGCAGCTGCGCGGGGCGTGCCCCGTCCGCCGGCCGCACCAGCGCCACGGGCTGCTCGTGGGGCAGCGTAGGTCCTGCCCCGCCCTGGGTGATGCGTCGTGCCACCTCGTCGTCGTCTACCTCGACGACCTCCAGGGTGCGGGTGACGGCCGTGAGCACGTCCATGCTGGCCGCCTCCACGGCAGCGGCACCGCCCTCGTCGACCGACGGGAGCGACACCGCCTCGTCGAGGGTGAAGGGGCCGTTGGCGACCCGTCGCAGCGATGCCAGGCTGCCGCCCACCCCCAGTGCCACACCGACATCGTGGGCGATCGTGCGCACGTAGGTCCCGGCGGAGCAGGTCAGCAGCACCGACACCTCGGTCACCGGCCCCGGTACGAACCCGTCCATGACCAGGGAGCCCACGTGCACCTGCCGGGGCTCGCGCTCGATGGTCTCACCCCGGCGCGCGCGGGTGTGGAGTCGCTCACCGTCGACCTTGACCGCGGAGACCATCGGGGGCACCTGCGCGAAGCTGCCCTGGAAGGCCGTCAACGCCTCGCACACGGTGTGCTCGTCGAGGTGGCTGGCGTCGACGGTGTCGAGCACCACCCCCTCGGCGTCCTGGGTGTCGGTCGCGACACCCAACTGGATCCGGGCGGCGTAGGTCTTGGTGCCGGCCTGCAGGAAGCGCACCAGTTTGGTGGCCCGCCCCAGGCACAGCACCAGGACACCGGTGGCCGGCGGGTCGAGGGTGCCNGTGTGACCGACCCGGGNGTGGCCGACGGCGCGACGGACCCGCGCGACCACGTCGTGGGAGGTGGGGCCGGCCGGCTTGTCCACCACGAGTACCGCGTCGTGCACCGGTCCGCGTGGGCGGGGGCGACGTCCCATGACCGCTCAGCCCTCCTGCTGCAGCAGGGTGACGACCCGGGCCGTGATGTCCTCCGGGCTGCCGTCGAGGGTGAACCCCGCCGCCAGCCGGTGGCCCCCACCACCGAGCGCCGCTGCGACCCGCCCGACGTCCGTGGTGCCACGGGAGCGCAGCGAACCCTTCCAAGGACCCTCACGGGTCGGCCGCAGTGCCAGGGCCACCTCAGCGGTGTCGGCGGAGCGCAGCAGGTCGACGAGTCCGTCCAGAGACGCGTCGTGGCACCGCGTCAGCTCCTCGAGCGTCACGTGGGCGTGCACCAAGCCGACCTCTGGGACCAGCCGCAACCGGGCGAGCCCGTGGCCGAGCAGCGCCAACTCGTGGGCGGTGCGGGTCGCGTAGAGAGCCTGGTGCCACCACGGGTGGTCGATCCCGGCGGCGAGTAGACGCCCCGCGAGCTCGTGGGCGCTCTGGTCCGTGGCCTGGAACCCGAAACGGCCCGTGTCGGTGACCAGACCGACGTACAGGCAGGTGGCGAGGTCGCGGGTGAGCGGCAGGCCGAGGGCGGCGAGCACACGGTCGACGAGCTGCACGGTTGCCGCGGCCTCGGGCGCGACCAGCCGCAGCGCACCGAAGGGCTCGTTGCGGGCGTGGTGGTCCAGGACGATCGTCTCCACTCCGGCATCGAGGTAGGCGGTGACCGCCCCCAACCGGCCGGCACTGGCGGCGTCGACGGTGACCAGCAGTGCGACCGCCTCGGCGGGGGGCAGGGCAGGCACCGCCACGAGGTCATCGGCTCCCGGCAGACGGTCCAGGGGCACGGGCAGGGCGAGCGGCTCCTCGCCGATCGTCGGCACCGTCCGGGCGCCTGCAGCACGCAGGGCCAGGTGCAGGGCCAGCACGGAACCGAGGGCGTCGCCGTCGGGTGCGACGTGCCCCGCGATCACGATGTGTTCGCCCGCCTCGCAGGCGGTCCGCAGCCGGTCGACGACCCGCTGCTCGGTGGACGCCTCCAAGGCCGCCGCCCACCCCGGGGTGCGGGTGGCGACAGCTGTGGAACCAGCGTGGTCGGGAACGTTGCGCTCGGTGCTGCTCACCGCTCGACACCCGCGTCGCCGCCATCGACGTCGTCCTCGATCCCGCCGGTGCCCGGAGGGACCTCGCCACGGTGTTCGATACCACGCAGCAGCTCATCGACCCGAGCGGCCTGCTCGGTGACGGGGTCGGCGACGAACCGCAACTCCGGCGTGATCCTGAGCCCGACCCGGCGCGCGACGGGGCCGCGCAGCCGACCCGCGACCGCCGACAGCGCCTCCGCGACCTCGCCCGCGGTGGCGATGTGGTCGCCACCGCTGCGCCGTGGATCCCGACTGAGCACGCTCGGGTCCAGGGTCGAGTAGTACACCGTGGCCACGTCGTGATCGGGGGTGACATCGGCCTCGGTGATGGTCACGAAGGTCAGCCGGGGGTCGGCGATGTCGGTCTGCAGCAGGTCGCCCACCGCAGCCCTGACCTGTTCGTCGACGCGGTGATTGCGCTTGCGTGCCATCACGGGGCTCCTTGTCGTCGACGCACCCGCGCGAGAGCGGTGCGCTGCTGTGCGGGCCGACCTCAGCCGGGTGGCGTGGCAGGGAGTGCGTGTTCCCCGAGGTCACCATCGAGGTGGTCCGCCAGGTCGGTGATCGCGAGTACCTCGATGCGTGGGTCCCGCTCGAGGATCGCGGTGATGCGATCGAGCAATCGGTCCACCCCGGTCGAGGTGGAGGCGGCGACGGCGACGCCCAGTATCGACCGCTGCCAGCGGTCCTGCCCGCCGACCTCGGCGACGGAGGCACCGAGGTGCTCGGTGAGACCGGCCTGTGCCCGCTTGAGCAGGGCACGCTTGCCCTTGAGGCTGTCCACACCGGGCAGGTACAGGTCCACCCGGGCGATGCCGAAGTGGACCCGTCCCCGGGTCTGGTCGTCGCTCACCAACCGCTGCTCCGTTGGCTCAGACCCGCTCGACCTCCACGGTCTCGTAGGCCTCGAGGATGTCGCCCTCCTTCACGTCCTGGAACTTGGCGAGGCCGATACCGCACTCGAAGCCCTCACGGACCTCCTTGACGTCGTCCTTGAAGCGACGCAGCGAGGTCATGGTGTCCTCGGCGATCACGACACCATCGCGGATGACGCGGACCCCGGCGTCGCGCCGGACCTCGTTCTTGACGACCATGCACCCGAACACGAACCCCTTCGGGGTCTTGAAGACCTCGCGGACCTCGGCCTCGCCGACGATCTCCTCGCGGAACTCCGGGGCGAGCAGTCCCTTGACGGCCCGCTCGATGTCCTCGATGGCCTCGTAGATGATGCGGTAGGTGCGCACGTCCACACCGGAGCGGTCGATCTCCTCCCGGGCGTTGGCGCCGGGACGCACGTTGAAGGCCACGATGATGGCGTCGGAGGCCTCAGCGAGCCGCACGTCGCCCTGGGTGATGGCGCCGACCCCCTTGGAGATCGTGCGGATCTGGACCTCCGCGAGCTCCAGCTTGCGCAGGGACTCGTCGAGCGCCTCGGCGGAACCGGAGACGTCGGCCTTGATGATGACGTTGAGCGTCGGCTTGCCGCCGGCCTGCACCGCGGAGGTGAACTCCTCGAGCGTGGTCGGGCGGCGCTCAGCGAGCTCGCGCCGACGTTCGCGGGCCGAGCGGCGCTCGGCCACGTCGCGGGCGAACCGCTCAGCGTCGACCACCCGGAACTCGTCACCGGCCTCGGGGACCTCGTTCAGACCGAGGACCTGGACGGGCCGCGAGGGCTCCGCCTCAGCGACCTGCTGGCCGTTCTCGTCGAACATGGCGCGGATCTTGCCGTCAGCGGTACCGGCGACCAGGATGTCGCCGCGCTTGAGCGTGCCGGCCTGCACCAGGATGGTGGCCACGGGGCCGCGACCCCGGTCGAGGTTGGCCTCCACCACGCGGCCCCGGGCGGGCTTGTCGGGGTTGGCCTGCAGCTCCAGCAGATCGGCCTGGAGCAGCACCACCTCGAGGAGGTCGTCGAGCCCGCGCTTGTGCAGGGCGGAGACCTCCACCATCGGCACGTCGCCACCGAACTCCTCGGCGACGAGGTCGTGCTCGGTCAGCTGGGCCTTGACCCGGTTGGGGTCGGCACCCTCGACGTCGATCTTGTTGACCGCGACCACCACGGGGACCTCAGCTGCCTTGGCGTGGGCGATGGCCTCACGGGTCTGGGGCATGACCCCGTCGTCGGCGGCGACCACCAGGATCGCCACGTCGGTGACCTGTGCACCGCGGGCACGCATGGCGGTGAACGCCTCGTGACCCGGGGTGTCGATGAAGGTGATCTTCCGGCCGTCCTTGGTGACCTGATAGGCACCGATGTGCTGGGTGATGCCGCCGGCCTCGCCGGAGACCACGTCGGTCACCCGGATCGCGTCGAGCAGCTTGGTCTTGCCGTGGTCGACGTGGCCCATCACGGTGATGACCGGCGCGCGGTCGGAGAGGGTCTCCGGGTCCTCGGGAGCCTCGATACCGAACTCGAGCTCCTCCTCGGACATGAAGTAGACCTCCACGCCGAGGTCGGCGCAGATGATCTCCACGGTGTCGTCCGGCAGCGTCTGCTGGACCGTGGCCATCTCACCCATCTCGAACAGCTTCTTGACCAGCGCCGCACCCGTCACACCCAGCCGGTCGGCGAGCTCACCGACGGTCACACCGGAGACGACCTCGACACGGTCGATGGTGATCTGTTCCTCCAGCGGCACATCGCGCCGCATGGGGCCACGCTGCAGCTCCTGCTCCGCCGGACTCTGGCGCTCGCGCTTCTTCTTGCGCCGGGTCTTGCCGCTGCCGGGTCCGCCTGTGCCGCCGGGGCCACCACCACCGGGCGCACCACGACCGCCACCGGGACCACCGGGGCCACCGCCGCCGGGGCCGCTGCGACCGACGGGCTGGCGGTACGGCGAGGAGCCGGGTCCGCGCCCGCCACCGGGACCGCCGCCGCCGGGAGCACCACGACCCTGTCCGGGGCCGCCGGGGCCACCACGGCCCTGTCCGGGACCGCCACGACCACTGGGACCGCCACCGGGCGCGCCGCCCGGTCCGCCACGGCCGCCAGCCGGCGCACCGGGCTGGGGCTGCGGACGAGGGGGTGCCTTGCGCAGCGGCGGTGGGATCGAGCGCTTGCCCGACCCCTCCTGCGGCAACACCTGATCACTGCGACGCTGGACCTCCGGAGACTCACCGGTCGCGGTCGGCGGTGCCTGTGGGGTGCGCTGCGAGGGCGGCCTGAGCGGCGCTTCTCCCGGCTTGAGGCGCGGTGGTGGCGCTCCGGGCATGCGCTTGGACCCGGCGCTGTCTCCTTCGCCCGTCGCGGGCGGCGGGGTCTGCGAGGGCGGCGTCTGTCCGGCGGCCGGTGGTGTCGCACCTGCGGCCGGCGGTGTCGCCTCGGCGGCGGGCTCCGGCTCACCGGCGGTCGGCGAGGGGTCGCTCTGCGCGGCGTCGGGCGCGTCGCCAGCGACAGCGGGCTCGGGAGCAGGAGACGGCGCCGGCTGCTGGTCGCGCAGATGGGGTGGCAGGACCTTGGCGGCCTTCTTGCGCTCCGGCGGGGCGGCGGCCTGCATCGAGCGGTACCGCTCGAGCTCCTCCTGCTCCCGCTGGCGCTTGGCCTCCTGCTCGGCCTTCCGCTCAGCGTCGGTCTTGCCGAGCGACTCCCGGAAACGGGACGCGTCGGCCCCGTCGACGGAGGAGGAGTGGCTCTTGGCATCGACGCCGAGATCGGACAGGCGACGCAGGACCTCCTTGTTGTGGAGGCCGGTCTCCTTGGCAAGTTCGTAGACGCGGACCTTGTTGCTCACGCGTTCTCGCTCCTCACGGTGCTTCCGGGCACCTGATGGTGCACCACGTTCGCCTCGAGTTGGTCGAGCGCGGCGGTCGTTTCGTCAGCCCCGGCGCCGCGAAGGGCGCGTCGCAGCGGGGCGTTGCCACGGCGTCGTGCCGCAGCGATGCAGTCTCGGTCGGGGCAGAGGTACGCCCCCCGGCCGGGGAGCCGTGCGTCGGGGTCAACGTGCACCCCGTCCGGGGTGCGGGCGATGCGCTGCAGGGCGCGCTTGGGGCGCGCTCGGCGGCAACCGACGCAGGTCCTCACCGGCGCTCGAGGCGCGGTGCGTGTCAATGGTACGCCCTCCTGGCCGTCGGTGAACGTCATGTGCCACCGCACGCCCGGCCGCGCAGTTGCGCAGGCCCGACCATCCGGTCGTGGTTCAGCTCGACGACGGTCCCTGCTGCTGCTCCTCGGCCACCTCGACGACCTCGGTCGGCTCTCTGACGACGCGGTCTGTAGCGGCCCCCACCGGCAGATCGGTGGGCGTCGCGTGAGGCTCGGCGCTGAGCACATCGTCCTCCTCGTCCTCGAGGGCAGAACGCCGGACCGCCTCCGCCGACTCGTAGGCGGCCTCGATCGCCTTGGCGCCCTCGTCGGACAACGGGTTGCCGTACTCGTCGATCAGGCCCGCTTCGAAGGCCTCCTGGAAGGCGCGCTGCTCCTCGGCGAACTGGGTCTCGGACTTGATGTCGATACGCCAACCCGTCAACCGTGCGGCCAGCCGCGCGTTCTGCCCCTCGCGGCCGATGGCCAGGGAGAGCTGGTAGTCGGGCACCACCACCAGCGCCGTGCCGTCCTCAGGATAGAGGTAGACGTTGGAGACCTTGGCCGGTGACAGCGCGTTGCCGACGAGCTGCTCGGGCTCATCCGCCCAGCGCACGATGTCGATGCGCTCGAGCTCCTCAGAGTGCAGCTCCTTCTGGACCCCCCGTGCGCGCTGACCGCCCGGCCCCACGCACGCGCCGACCGGGTCGACGTCGCGTTGGTTGCTCATGACCGCGACCTTGGTCCGGTGACCGGCCTCGCGGGCGATGCCCTTGATCTCCACGATGCCCTCCTCGATCTCGGGCACCTCGAGGGCGAACAGACCGACCACCAGCGCCGGGTGGGTGCGGGAGGCCACGATCTGCGCACCCCGCAGCTGCTTGCGGACCTCGATGACGACCGCCCGGGTGTGGGCCCCGTGCTCGAGGCGCTCGTTGGGGATCTGCTCCTGGTAGGGCAGCAGGGCCTCGGTACGCCCGAGCTCGATCAGGGTGGCGTTGCCCTGCTGGGAGATCTGTCCGGAGATGATGTCGCCCTCGCGGCCGACGAACTCACCGTAGGTGGCTTCCCGCTCCGCTTCGCGCAGTCGCTGCAGCAGGACCTGCTTGGCGGTCTGGGCGACGATGCGCCCGAAGTCCTTGGGCTCCTCGCGCCACTCGGAGACGATGTTGCCGTCGTCGTCGAGTTCCTGGGCGAACAGGCTGACCTCACCGGAGGTGCGGTCGACGGTCACCCGCGCCTCATCACCGGTGGCGTTCGGGGACCGCTTGTAGGCGGACGCCATGGCGGTCTCGAAGGCCTCGACCACGGTGAGGAAGTCGATGCCCTTCTCACGCTCGATCTGGCGCAGGGCGTCGATGTCGATCTTCACGTGTCGGCCTCCTGGTCGGTCACCACGGCAGAACGACGTGGCCACGCTCGATGTCGCTGAGCGCGAGGTCACGGTCGCCGTCGTCGGTGCTGAGGGTCAGCGTGGTCTCGCTCACCGCGGTGAGCTCCCCGGTCACCTCGCCGGCGCCCTCCGTGAGCGCGATGCGCACCCGTCGGCCCCGGTTGCGCGCGAAATCGCGTGGGCGGGTCAGCGGCCGGTCTGCGCCCGGTGAGGTCACCTCGAGGGTGTAGCCGCCAGCGATCGGATCGTGGGCGTCGAGGGCTTCCTCGAGGGCGCGCGACAGCAGCGCCACCTCGTCGATGTCCACGCTTGCCTCGGCATCGAGGTCGGCGACATCGACGGTGAGTCGCACCATCCGGCTCCCGCGCTGGCCCTTGACCTTGAGGTCGAGGACCTCGAGCCCGAGGTCGTCGGCGATCGGGACGACGAGCTCCTCCACGGCGCGTGGGAGGTCATCATCGGACGGGCGTGCCACGTCGGACCTCCTTGGGGTGGGGGTGGGTTCGGGGAAGGGCGTGAGGTGCTCCACATGTCAGCGGCCGGCCCCTCGGGGCCGGCCACCGCAGCGTCGTTGTCAGGCTGTCGAGCACGTCGGACACGCTCGGTACGCGTCGTCGTATCGGGTGGGCGTGGCGGTGGTCCACGATCGGCGCGTGCGGACCACGGGTGGTCGCAGCTCGCCCCGAACGTGACACAGCGGGCCAGCGGCCCGCCGTGTCGTTCGAACCCCGACGGTAGCACGGGCACCGTTGCAGCGCGATGCGGTGCGCGCTCTCAGGCGACGACCGGTGAGCCCTCGCCACGCTCGCTGCGGATCTCCTCTGCCATCTCCGAGGCGAAGTGCACCAGCGCCTCGACGATGTCCTCCTCGCGGACGGTGGCGATCTTCTCACCCTTCTTGATGATGTCGCCCTTGCCGTTGCCCGCCGCAACACCCAGATCGGCCTCGCGGGCCTCACCGGGACCGTTGACCACACAGCCCATCACCGCGACCCGCAGCGGGGCCTCGATGCCTTCGAGCCCCTTCTGCACGTCCTCGGCCAGGGTCCACACGTCCACCTGGGCCCGCCCGCAGGAGGGGCAGGACACCACGTCGAGCCCGCGCTGGCGCAGGTGCAGGGACTCCAGGATCGCGATGCCGGCCTTGACCTCCTCGACCGGGTCGGCGGACAGCGACACCCGGATCGTGTCGCCGATGCCCTCGGCGAGCAGTGCGCCGATGCCCACGGAGGACTTGATCGAGCCGGTCTTGAGCGGTCCGGCCTCGGTGACACCGAGGTGGAGGGGGTAGTCCGTGCGCTCCGAGAGCAGCCGGTAGGTCTGGATCATGGTCCACGGGTCGGAGTGCTTGACCGACACCTTGGTGTCGTGGAAGCCGACGTCCTCGAGCAGACGGATCTCGCGCAGCGCCGATTCGACCATGGCCTGGGGCGTGGGTCCGCCGAACTCCTCGAGGATGGTGTCCTCGAGGGAGCCGCCGTTGACCCCGATACGGATCGCCACGCCGGCCTGGTCGGCCATGCGCCCGAGGAGAGCGACCTTGTCGTGCTTCTTGATGTTGCCCGGGTTGATCCGCACCCCGGCACAGCCCGCCTCGATCGCCATCACCGCGTACTTCCACTGGAAGTGGATATCGGCGATGACCGGGATGCGGGCGTGCTCGGCGATGTAGGCCAGTGCCTCCGCGTCCTCGCGCCGCGGGACGGCGACCCGGACGATGTCCGCACCGGCGGCCTGGGCCGCGGCGATGGCCTGCAGGGTCAGGTCGGCCTCGTGCGTCGGGGTGACCGTCATGGTCTGCACGCTGATCGGCGCGTCGCCACCGACCTCCAGGGGCCCGAGCCGGATCTTGCGGGTGGGCTTGCGGGGCGGTGGCGGCAGATCGACGTTGGCGACCGGCGCCGGGTTGGGCGCCATGGGCAGGTGGTCGGGCAGGGTGCTCACGCTGCAGTCCTCGCGGTCACGTGGGGTGCTCGCCGCCTGGCCGGGTCCGGCGGTCGAAGGGGTGCGTCTCGCGGTGCGACCCGGTGTCCATGTCCATCTGCCTGGGGTTCGGACTCGAGGCTACCTCCGGCCGGCTGCCGATGGCCGGGGCGGGG
>SL_7KL_010_BRINEDRAFT_10001623_pt1 | contig 10661 bp, 7 predicted proteins | sample SodLak_010_BRINE_FD_10663 | JGI IMG/M metagenome (IMG submission 10663)
ACAGGCGTAACGGACAAGGTGGTGCTTGGCCTGAGTGGGGGCATCGATTCGGCGCTTGTAGCTGCACTGGCGGCGGAGGCACTGGGTGCGGGCAACGTGACCGCCATCACATTGCCAAGTGAATTTTCGAGTGAAGGGAGTGTTACGGATTCTCAAAAACTAGCTGATAACCTGGGGATTGAGCTTCATGAAATCCCGATCAAATCCATATATAACAGCTTTAACACGGCAATGGAGCCGCTGTTTGGTGATCTGCCCTTTGGAGTGGCTGAAGAAAATCTGCAGAGCCGTATCCGCGGGGCGTTACTGATGACCTACTCCAACAAATTTAACGCCTTTCTGCTGGCCACTGGTAACAAATCGGAGTACGCCGTGGGATACGCCACTCTTTATGGCGATATGAACGGGGCAATTGCACCGATTGGTGATCTCTATAAAACCGAAGTCTACAAGCTTGCAGCCTGGCTGAACCGATCGCACTTTAAATCAGAAATGATTCCAAATTCTATCATAAATAAACCGCCCAGTGCTGAACTAAGGCCGGATCAAAAAGATAGTGACAGTCTTCCGGACTATGATACCTTGGATTCAATTTTATATCAGTATATTGAACTGCAGCGAAGTGTAGGCGATATTGCGGAAAGCGGTATAGATGAGGAAACGATTCGTTCAATTATTTCACTGATAGATCGCCAGGAGTTTAAAAGATTTCAGGCGGCGCCGATAATGAAATTAACATCCAAAGCGTTCGGTACCGGTAGACGGCAGCCGCTCGTTCAAAACTGGACTACTCATGAATTGAGCAAATAGTCAGATATATTGAAAAGTATATTACGTTTTCCTTAGATTATGTTGATTATTTTTTATGAATTGTGTTGCCTCCATTAAATCCTTTTACAGATACGACCTATGAAATTATTTACTCTTCTTTCGTTCATTTTGTTGTGGGGATATACAGCCACAGCACAGCAGTCAGCGACCGGAGAATCTGAAAACCAGATTCCAAAAAAGCTGATTCCATACTCAAACCCTCTGCTGACCATCGGTGAAGACCGTGTTGCAACCGAAGAGACCCGCGAACTGGACGGACTTGAAAAAGAGACTATGACGAGGATTTCTGACGTGTACAGAATTCACGTTCTTGCAATAGATGCGCAAATTCAGGACGACCTCGTGCAGGCTGAAATTCATATTAATGATGCGTTTGCGGCTATACAGGCGCTGATGGATGATTTCCCTGAGATTCAAAATAATCAGAGATTTTCAGCACTCTACAGAAGTGTGATGGCAGAGTACCGGGAGTTTTACGCCATTTCTGAACCAATGAACGATGTTGAAGGCGATATTTTTGCGATACAGGATGAACTTTTTTCAGAGAAAGACGAATGGATTGCGGAAGGTTACAATCTTCCCGACAATCTCACATTCAACAGAACGAGCGTGCCGCTGGTACAAAATCAGCACGTAAACCGTCACCTCATGTATTACACACTTCGCCGTCCTGAAGTTATGGAGCGGTGGCTGGAACGCTCTGAATACTACTTTCCCATGATGCTTGAGATTTTTGAAGAGGAGGGAGCTCCGAAAGAGCTGATCCATCTCTCAATGATTGAGAGTGGCCTTGTGCCGACAGCACGAAGCTGGGCCTCAGCGGTAGGTCTCTGGCAGTTTATAAGGGCAACCGGCGCCATGTACGGGCTTGAGGTGAACTGGTGGATTGATGAACGGCGCGATCCCGTAAAATCAACAAGGGCAGCTGCGCGCCACCTGAACGATCTGCACGATATTTGGGGCGACTGGCACCTTGCGCTTGCCGGCTATAACATCAGCCCAAGAGGGCTAAACCGGGCGATACGCAACGGCGGCGGTGTTAAAGATTACTGGGTGGCGTTTCCTTACCTGCCGCGTGAAACCAGGGGATATGTACCGGGTTTTATTGCCGCAACAATGATTTCAATGAACCCCGAAGAGTTTGGCTTTCAGCGTAGTTATGGCGGTGAGCGCTACACCTATGAAGTAGCTAATGTGGATGGATTAATGCCGCTCGACAAACTTGCAGAAGCGGCAGGTATCACCACAAGTGAACTTAAAAACTACAACCCTGAACTGCTGCGATGGGCAACCCCTCCGGGCGATTCGTACCCGCTGAAGCTGCCGGTAGGAACCAAAGAACAATTTATGCTGGCCTACCAGGATATACCGAAAGAAGATCGTGCACAGGAAATTGCCATGCATACGGTAAGCAGCGGTGAAACGCTTGGTTTTATAGCCCGGCGATACGGAACATCCGTTCGCTCTCTTTACGAGACAAACGAAGGCCTGAGCAACATCATCCACCCCGGTCAGCGTATTGTAGTGCCTATTGCCCCGGGTTCAATGGAGCAGATGTCGGCTGACAGACCTTCCAATCAGCCGGGCCGAACGGCTTCCAGGATCATCAAACACACAGACCCAGGTACAGGCTCCGCCCAATACATCACCCGTTACCTATACCGTTAAAAGCGGTGATACCATTGGCCATATTGCCGAATGGTATGATGTAAGAGCGTGGCAGCTGAGAGCCTGGAACGGAATTTCAAATACAATTCGCGTAGGACAGCGCCTTACCGTCCATGTACCAAGTAACAGGGTCGCCTACTACAATCAAATCGATGAACTTGCATTCTCAAAGAAACAAGAGCTGGAGCGCCGTCAGCGTTCTGGAGAAAATATTTTCTCGCTTCGTTTCGATGAGGCTTCCTCATCAAACAACGGTTCCATCAGCTATACGGTTCGCAGAAATGAAACACTCGGGGGTATTGCAAGGCGTCACGGTGTTTCAGTTGCGGCAATACACAGCAGCATAATAATATAAACGGAACCACAATTTACGCCGGGCAGACACTCACGATACCGACGAATTAGAAAACTATTTTAAGGTTTAATGAAGTTTCTTTCCTGTGGAACGGATATCTATTTTTAATACTCTTGGCAATACCCGGATACAGTTGAACTCTGCAGAGGTAAAAGATCGGCTGATTTCCAGAGCCGATTCTGTTTAGGGGATACGGAGTAATAACAATCCAGTTCCTTTCGTTTAAAAGAGGTGCTGCGTGCTGGTGGTCTTTATAGTTAGGTATTCACCGGCAGATCAATTTTTCAAACTACTGTTTAGGAATGGTTAAAAAAAAATCCGGGCTTCTATACGTTCTTCTAATCGGAATTTTTTTGGTCTCATCGATGGCATTTGTCCGTCAGGGGGACCTCTATTTTCAGATCAAAAAGCAGCTTACCATCTTCAGCGATGTCTACAAGCAGGTATCTACTCTGTATGTAAGTGAAGTAAGCCCGGAAAAGCTGATGCGTACCGGGCTGGACGCAATGCTGCGCGAATTAGACCCCTACACCGTTTTTATTGATGAGGGTGAACAGCAGCAGATGGAAATTATTTCGCAGGGAACGTACGGCGGTGTAGGTATTGATGCTGGTTTCAGAGGCGATCAGATCGTGGTTATAGCCCCGCTGGAAGGCTACCCTGCCGAGCGGGCCGGAGTCAGAGCGGGCGACGTCATCGTGTCGGTAAATGAAGTGATGGTTGAAGGAATGAGCCCTGAAGAGGTTCAGCAGCTAACAATAGGAGATGCGGGTACCGATGTGACAATCACGGTTAAGAGGACCGGAATTGAAGACCCGCTGGTTTTTGAGCTCGTTCGTGAACGGATCGAAGTAAGGAATATTGAATACGCAGGCCTCATTGAAGACCGCGATCGGCTCGCTTATCTGCAGCTTAGCCGTTTTGGGCAGAGATCCGCTGAAGAGATTCGTGAGAAGCTTCTTTCTTACAGAGAGGGCGATGGGTTAAACGGACTCATCCTCGACCTCAGGAATAATCCCGGCGGCCTTCTTAATGAAGCTGTGGAGATCGTGGACAAGTTTATTGAACCCGGCGTTACGGTTGTGGAAACCAAAGGCCGAATGGAGAGTCAGAACAGTGTATTTGTTTCAGATGAACCGGCTGTGTTTGATGACTTGCCAATTGTGGTTCTGATGAACCGCGGAAGCGCCAGTGCGTCAGAAGTAGTTGCAGGCGCTTTTCAGGATCTGGACAGAGCCGTTATCGTTGGGCAAACCAGTTTCGGTAAGGGGCTGGTTCAGACCGTTCGTCCGCTCTCATATAACACATCGTTGAAAATCACGATTTCACAATATTATATCCCAAGCGGCCGAAGTATTCAGTCTGTCGATTATGCCCTGGAGAATGGCGTTGATGGGCGTCAAATACCCGATTCGTTGCGACGTGCTTTCACAACGAAAAATGGCCGTACCGTTTATGACGGTTTTGGAATTGAACCGGATATTATGATTGAAGAAGATGAGGATTCACGCGCCCGGGTTGCTCTCCTCCAGAACAACAAGTTTTTCTTTTTTGTTGCCGATTACCTGGCTGAAAATGGAAATGGCGAGCAGCCCGATCAGATGTTCGAAGAGTTTAAACAGTACCTTGAGCAGCAGAACTTCAATTACAGAGTCAGCGCAGATCAACACCTTGACCGGTTAATAGCCAGCAGCGATAATTTTTACGACGAACAGAGGACTGATGAATTGATCAGCGAGCTGAAACGGTCTATCGAGAGGAAAAAAGAAGAGGATCTTATGAGCAATCGCGATTTTATTGAGCAGCGCCTCAAAGAGGAGTGGGCTGCACAGAGCGGCTCGGCTGAACAGCGCGCACAACAGCGCCTGAGTACAGACAGATCGGTACAAATGGCGGTTGAACTGCTGGAGAACAGAGAACGATATCAATCTATATTAAACCCGTAGTTTATTGGGAAAAGCAGATCTTCACATACATACGAACGCTTCGGACGGTGCTTGCGAGCCGGGCGAGATTCTGACGAAAGCGATTAATAAGGGACTCAAGACTATCGCCATTACGGATCACGACTCCATTAAGGGGTTTAAGAAAGCGAGAGAGCTGAACAGCGATCATAAAATTGAGCTGCTTCCGGGTGTTGAGATGTCGGTACGCTGGAAAGATAAAGAGGTTCACCTTCTTGGGTACTGCTTTGATCCGGATGACGAAGATGTGAATCTGCTTATGCTTCAGCAGAGCCGGGCAAGACGCCGCAGGATGGCAAAAATTGTGGAACACCTCAGAACCCAGGGCGTAGATATTGAACTTGATGAGGTAAAAGCAGAGGCGGGATTCAGTAACATTGGCCGTCCTCACGCTGCATCCGTCCTTATCAGTAAAGGAGTGGTGGGATCGGTTGGGGAGGCATTTATTCGCTACCTTTCATCTGAAAAACTGGATGGAATCGATACTGAATACTGCACGATATCCGATGCCATTAAGGTGATTAAGAAAGCGGGCGGGGTTTTGTCCATTGCACATCCCGGCCCACTCTACTCCCAGGATGAAATCACAGAGCTGATGGCGGAGGGAATCGATGGTATTGAGTGCATACACCCGAGCCATCCATACCCCGTACAAAAAAACTTTTCAAAAATGGCGGAAAAGAACGGTTATCTTATAACCGGTGGAAGTGATTTTCACGGAACCCGTCGCGATGACTACGACCCCTATTTTGGGATTGTGACTCTCGGAAACCAGCATGTTGCAGCCCTGAAGCGAACCGCAAGACAGCGATCAACTTTAAATAAAGCCTGACTGAGATGGATTGGAATAAGAAAAAAATTGCCGTTGTGGCAGCAAAATGGAATTCATTTGTGACGGACGATATGCTCGACGGTGCTGTTGCAGCCCTGAGGGGAAAAGGGATTCCGGAAGAGCAGATTTTTACAGTCCGATGTCCCGGATCTTATGAGCTGCCACTGGCCTGTAAAATGTGTATTGATGAATTAAATGTAGATGGAGTTGTAGCCATCGGGGCCGTTATAAAGGGAGGCACACCCCACTTTCACTATGTGTGCGATGCAGTGAACCGCGGTATTACAGATTTAAATATACGATACGGAATACCTGTTTCGTTTGGTGTGCTTACGACCGACAATGTTGAGCAGGCTATGGAGCGGGCCGGCATCGATAAAGGAAATAAGGGAGCGGAAGCAGCTCTGGCCGTTTGTGATATGCTGGAGCTGGAACATTCCGTAAAAGAAATGAATACATAATTAGCTCTTGAAAAATGGCTATAATAGCTCTAATATGTAGAGCTGGAACAAATTATCAAAAGATCTCTTTGAAACCATTCACTCTTACAAATAACGTTCAGACTGAGTCCGATAAGGAACTGCAGAATTCGATCGCTGAAACGGGTAAAATTCCCGACCATATAGCGATAATTATGGACGGTAACGGACGCTGGGCCCAGACAAAAGGAAATATCCGTATTTTCGGCCACAAAGCGGGAGTAGATTCTGTTCGTGATATTACTGAGTCGTGCGCACAGCTCGGCGTGAAACATCTCACGCTGTACGCTTTTTCCACTGAAAACTGGAAACGCCCAAGTGTAGAAATAAATGGTCTGATGAAGATTCTCGTATCTTCCCTGAAAAATGAGGCCCAGCGCCTTAACGAGAATAATATAAAATTTGTGACGATCGGACAGATCGAAAGACTGCCCGAAAAGTGCCAGCGTCAAATTAGCGAAGTAACTGAACTGACAAAAGATAACGATCGGCTTCAGCTCTGTCTCGCACTCAGTTATTCAGGCCGATGGGATATCACTGAAGCTGTGAAACGGCTCTCTGAACAGGTAAAAAGAGGGGAGCTGAACCCCGAAGACATTAATGATGAAACGATAAGCTCACATTTGTCAACAGCTGAAGTGCCCGATCCGGATCTTATCATCCGGACAAGCGGCGAATTCAGAATCAGTAACTTTTTGCTCTGGCAGCTCGCTTACTCTGAGCTTTACATTACCGAGACATACTGGCCCGATTTTAGAAGAGATGAACTCTACGAGGCAATAAAATCCTATCAACAACGTGATCGTAGATATGGGAAGGTGAAGAATGGATATTCAAAATCTGCTTCTGCATCTGTATTAAATAAAATAATTTCATAAACCGCTGAAGGAAGTTCTAAAAGGTGACAAAAATTAAGCATCTCTGTTTTAGTATCGCGATCATTTTTATTTCACTCGGAACATTTCAAATTAGTTATGCACAAGATACCACCCGCATACAGATTGAAAACCCCGAAGATCTTGTTCCCCGCCAGTACGATATCCGCGAAGTTTCTGTTTCCGGGCTGGTAACCGGTCGCGAGAGCTACCTCATAAGCAGCAGCGGATTACGGGTTGGTGAGACCATTACCATTCCGGGTGAGGACATATCAAATGCGATAAAGCAAATTTATCGAACAAGCCTTTTCTCCGACGTCCAGATTTTTTACGAAAGGGTGGCCGGCAGCGGTGTTAATATTGAGATCGCCGTTCAGGAACAGCCCCGGCTTGGGCGCTATGAAATTGAAGGCGTTCGCCGATCACACCGGCGTGACTTGCGGGAGCGTCTCAACCTGATCTCAGGGCTTGCAGTTACAAGCTCAGTGCGCTCGCAGGCATTGAACACGATTCGCCGATACTACTCCGAAGAGGGGTACTGGGGGACTGAGATTGAGATCATCGAACGTCCGAACGAGTCTAATCCGAACAGAATTGATCTCATTTTTCAAATCGACAGGGGCGAGCGAACAAAAGTCCGTGAAATCAATTTTATCGGCAATGAAGAGTTTAGTGATCGGCGTCTGAGGAAAAGTTTCGGCACCATTAAGCAAGATCGCTGGTGGAGAATCTTTCGTCGTCACGTTTACACCGAAGAAGAGTACCAGGAAGGGATTGTAAATCTCCAAAGATTCTACAGGGAAAACGGTTTCCGGGACATCCGGATTATCGAAGATTCCGTATTTGTTGATGACTGGCGCGGCAAGGAGGGTGTCTTTTTCAATATCACCATCGAAGAGGGGCCTCAGTATAAAGTGAGGAATATAACCTGGGATGGAAACACGGTTTATACCGATGAGCGGCTTACACAGGCACTCGGATTTGAAAAAGGCGATGTATTCAATGAGACCAAATTTGATCAAAATCTGAATTTCCGCCAGGATGACGGCGATATCCGGAGTCTGCACGAAAATATAGGCTACTTATTCTTCCAGGCCCGCGAGGACATACGGGTAGTTGGTGAAGATTCTCTTGATATCCACTTTGAAATCATTGAGGATGAAATTGCAACCATTCGCGATGTATCCTTTTCAGGGAATACTAAAACTCACGATGATGTTGTACGGCGTACACTGCGTACCATTCCCGGCAATACGTATAGCAGGTCCGCCATTGTAAGAAGTATTCGTGAGCTGGGTCAGCTCGGATATTTTTCTCCCGAAGGAATCACTCCTGATCTTCAGCCCAACAGGGAAGAGCGTACTGTTGACATCTCTTATGGCCTTGATGAAACTCAGGGTTCTGACAACTTTGAATTTTCCGGAGGTTTTGGTGGCCGGCAGATTGGTGTTATTCTTGCGGCAAGAGTAAACTTTAATAACTTTTCAGTTCAGCGAATGTTCGAACGGGGCGGTTGGGATCCGATTCCTACGGGCGATGGCCAGCGTCTCTCTTTAGGTATACAGGTAACGGGCAGTGGTTTTCAAAGCTATAACTTCAGCTTTACAGAACCGTGGCTGCGTGGCAGACCCACCTCTCTGGGTGTTTCACTGTCTTACGATCTGCTGAATTTTAATCAGCGAAGAAATCAATTTTTCGGACAACTGCCGCAGCAACAGACAGGTCAGCGTAATGAGCTTATCTCAGCCAGCGTAAGCGTAGGCCGTCAGCTCCAGTGGCCGGATGATTTCTTTTCGCAGAGAACAATTCTTACCTACAATCATTTTAATGTAGCCAGTTTTGGTCAGGTGTTTGAAGATGGCCGTGCCGATCTTTTAACTGTTCGGCAGGTGCTGGAGCGTAATTCAACCGATAATCCAATATCACCTTCCACAGGATCCCGTTTCAGCGTATCGGGTGAAATTGCGCTGCCAATACCGAGTTTTGCACAGTTCTATAAACTTAAAACGTCATACCACCATCACGCTACAATTGTAGGGAGACTGGTGCTTTCATCTACGGTTGATTACGGGTACATGGGATACTTCAGTGAAGCAAACAGAAGTAATTTCCAGCGATTCTACCTGGGTGGTACGGAACTGCAGCAGCGGCAAAGCTTTACCAACGACAATATTAACATGCGTGGTTTCCCCGGCGGTATCGGGGGGCAAATTTCACCGATCGACGATCTGCGTCGACAAACCGGTGGTAGAGCCTTTAGCAAATACTCTCTTGAATTGAGATATCCTGCCGTGCGGTCCGAACAGATTCAGCTGATTCCATACATGTTCGCTGATGCGGGTAACACGTTTGAGGGCATGACCCAGTTTGATCCCTTTAATGTAAAACGTGCAGCGGGTTTCGGGGCGAGAATCTTCCTGCCCATACTTGGACTCGTGGATCTGAGTTACGGCTATAGGTTAGATGGTACAGCGCCACACACACAAAACAATACTGGATTGCGACCCGGTGAGTGGGAATTTCTGTTCAACATTGGTGCACCATTTTAGAGTATGAAACGTTTTATATCTGTCATACTGCTTCTTCTGATCGTGTCTGTCTCCAACGGAACTGCACAGGATCAGAAGCTCGGATTTATCGATACGGATGTGATCATGCAAAACATGCCGGAATACTCAGGTATTGAGCAGCGTCTGAACCTGTTGAGTGAGGGGTGGCGTGAAGAAATTCGCGATCTTGAACAGGAAATTGAAGAGCTTGAACAGGATTTCGAAGCACGGGAAATACTCTTTACCGAGGAAGTCCGGCAGCAGCGGCTGAACGAAATTGAGACAATGAGGCAGCAGCGGGATCGAATGGTTGAAGACAAATTTGGACCCCGGGGTGAATACTTTACGACACAAGAATCACTGCTGGAACCCATTCAGCGACAGATATTTGATGCACTGAATGTGGTTGCCAGAAGACAAAACTTCGATTTTGTTTTCGACCGTGCACAGGAAACCCGCTATCTATTTGTACGTGAAGAGTGGAACATCACAGAAGATGTGATGTTAGAGATGGGAATGGATCCTGCGACGATAAGAAATTAACACAAATAAACCGTAACTTCGGCGCTTAAAAATAACTACATAAGCCAATGAAAAAAATAAAGCTGTTACTTCTCATACTTTTTATACCGATGCTTGCCAGTGCGCAGCTCAGCGTAGGTGTAATGAGCCCTGATAATGTACTTGATTCACTGCCCGAAACGGCTGAGATAGAGTCCACGCTTCAGCAGTTTGTTCAGGAACGTGAGCAGCGCTTTCAGCAACGCTACCAAAGCTGGATTGAAGAGCTTACCGAGTATACGGAACGAGCTGAAGCCGGAGAGCTGTCTGAGCAGCAACAGCAGGCAGAGGAAGAACGCCTTTCGGAACTCGAGGAGGAGCTAAGCAGTCTTCAGAATCGTATTCAAAATCAAATACGACAGAGGCAAAATGAACTTTTTACTCCATTGTTAAACAGGGTTGAAGCAGCCATGGAAACCGTGGCCCGCGAAATGGGGCTCGATTATGTGATAAACAAACAGTCGGGAACCGGAGATCCAATAGTTTACTATATGTCTGACAGAGGAGTCGACATAACCGAACGAGTTATTCAACATCTTACACAAAA
>SL_7KL_010_BRINEDRAFT_10001624_pt1 | contig 10658 bp, 9 predicted proteins | sample SodLak_010_BRINE_FD_10663 | JGI IMG/M metagenome (IMG submission 10663)
AGGTATATTGGCATTTACAATACTCTGTTGGCCGGCAATAACCCTGGGATTAATTGAAGAGGCAGATGACGAATCCAACAAATAAGGAACATCTTCCACTTTCAGCGGGCGGATTTCAATCTCTATTTTAGCCGGCTTTGCATGGAATTCTACTTCCAGATCTCTTTGCAGCCCAAACGATATCGAGTAGGAATAGATGCGTTTCTTGAGCTCTTGAAAAAAAACAGCGAAATGGCCATTTCCTATCAGTTGAAATGCATTATATATTTTTGAAGGCATGTGAGTTCGGTTAGAGTAATGTTAAAACGTTACTATTTATTTATATGTGGTTTAATGCCATCAAGAAGCGGATTATTTGGAGACATATTTCGGGAGAAACCTCCGCTCAGATCCCATATCATTACACCTCCAAGCCGATTATTTTTCGCGTAGTTTATCTTGATATCTACTGATTTTTCATTGTCAAAACTGACGAAGGTTCTGGGATTTTCCAGGTGCAGATACGGGGCCTGGGCTTTATCATCCCATTCAAACTCTGTCAAGTCGTAGTTCAATCTCATTGTGGAATAAGGCACTGTGCGATAGACAGATTGATTTTCGGTTGGCCATGAGGCCCATTTTTCAAGAAGATGCAGATCTTCCCAAACCGACCCGTAGAAGTTAATTGCGAATCCAATTTTTAACCGGTCAATACCAGTCCCAAGCCAATCGCTTACCCTTTCATTTACAGAAGGGAGTAACTGGTTTGTATTTTCTAAAACCAGCCTGTTGTTAAACATAGCAGATTGATGCCATGTTACCCATCCTCTCCATGGTCGCGCCATCTCGAATGTAAGGATATTAATCTGGTCAAAATGGTGTTGCAGACTTCTGAAGAGTGAACTCATACCTGTGGCATTTGTAACTCCTGCAGTTAAGAGAGGCCTGTTATTTTGGTTAGTTCGCAGTGTATCAAATGTGCTGCTTAGCTGGCGTACAAATTGCCTGTAATTTGAAAAGTCCTCCGGTTCAATTGGGGTCATATTCAGACTTACACCATCAAAACCGTATTCGGTTATCAGGTTCGCAATTGTTTCGATAAATTCAGTTCTGCTGGTATCAATCGCCGCACTGAAACCTTCATAATTAGTATCGCCCCCAACGCTGAACAGAATTTTAGTATTATTTTCATGTGCAGCAGGTACGATAGACCGCAGTCTGTCTGAGTTGAAATTATGCCTTAATTCAGGGTCAAGGCTTAATGATGGGGTACCATCACCGGCTATGTTCAGAGAAAAATAAGTCAGGTGGGTAATCGCATCCCATTCAATATCATTTGTTCGCATAATACCACTGTTAACATGTTCAGTTTCCGGATTATGCTGCCAGGAAACCAAGTATGCATTTACCCAGATATTTTCATTTATCGGAACACCTGAATTATTTTCAAACAAGTCGCAGGAGATTAACGAGGCCAAAAATATCATTGTAAAAAAAGAGCATAAAAGTTTATGATTCATAATGATGGAATTACTTAATTGAAATTACATTGAGTTGACTGAGTCTTCAGACTCAATACGCATTGATTCTTCTTCAACATCCAAATTCTCGACTTCTTGAAGAGTTATGTTGAGTTTTTTTATTGAGATATTGTTTTTTAAGGCAATTTTTTGAAGACGTTTGAGATTTTCACATCGTATATCTTCATCACATATATATATGGATTCAATTTTATGGTTTTGATGTGTTCTGGATAAAACCCAGTGGCCACCAAGAATGGGGTATCCGTAAATAAGTTTTCCCTGTTGACTTGTATCATCGTCCAGAAAACCAACAATCTTCAGGTCATTTTGGGAGGTGTGTAATATCTTTTGAAGGATAAGCGCACCACTTTCACCTGCACCATAGATCAAAACATTTTTGCCTGTTTTCTTATCTCTGTTGAATAAAAATCTGAGTGCCTGATGAGCAATTCTATAGCCAACCAAAAAAGTTAGAAGGAAGTAAAAATCAAGTATCAAAAACTGAACTGCTCCGAACGGCGAAAGAAGTTCCATAAGTAGAAATACAATGCCCGTTAACCCCACAGCAGTACCTACAGACCCGGTAATATGGAGTGCATTGGCAATATTAAATTGATTCATGTTTTCCCGATAGAGCCCGGTAGACCGCAAGGATACCAGTTGAAGTGGGAGAATAAACATAAGAGTTATGCCAAAGTTCAGGTTTTGAACGGCAGCCGGGTTTATCAGGTAAACCAATGTATAGCTTAAAGAAAAAGAGGTGATTATAAATAAGGCATCGGCCAAAAAGATGTATTTGGATTGTTTCAGTATCCACTTTTCATAGAGTGAAATCATCAAACCATTTTTAATAATGGCTATTTCGTGATAGCGTAATTTTCTAATAAAGAGGATAAGAATGAGCCCCAGGGCCAGTGCAATCGTTACAGATCTTTGAATGGAATCTATCTCCGTAAATAGAAAAGCACTGAACGCAAAAAACATAGAAACCATATAGAGCACCAACACCGCACTTCGATGGCTAAAACCCATTGAAAGAAGCCTGTGGTGAATGTGGAGCTTATCTGGTGTAAACATTCCATGAAGGCGGCGCAGTATTGATTTAGAAGATTCTTCAGATTCTCTGTTCAGGAAACTGCCGATTAACCGTCTGACCATGGAAACCAAAGTATCTGTAATAGGCAGTAAAAGCACCAGGATAGGAAGCAATAAGGCAAATCCGGTTGTTATCTTTGCAGCGCTCTGGATGGATAGAAGAGCAAGCGCAAAACCGATGGTCAGGCTGCCGGAATCTCCGAGAAATATTTTGGCAGGATTAAAATTATATCGTAAAAAGCCAACCAAAGAACCTGAAATGATCAGTGAGAAAATTGCCGCTTCAATTTGCCCGGACATAGAAGTGATTATAAAAATGGAGATACATGCGATCACTGCAATACCCGATGCCAAGCCATCCAGACCGTCAATAAGGTTAAATGCATTGGTGATTCCTACAATCCAGAGAATTGTAATGGGTAAATCAAAAATGCCAATTTCTAATACACCGGTTCCAAGAACATTTGTAATGTTTGAAATTTGGAAACCTGCAAAATAGATAATTGCGGCCAGTAAAAACTGGATGCCAAATTTTACTTCCGGTGAGAGTGGCTTAAGGTCATCCCAAAAACCAAGTCCAAAAAGAATAAGGAAACAAGAACCCACTATGAATGTAGTATAGCTTCCGTCAAACAAACCGGGTAAAAACTCAGGAAAAAATGCAAAGACGGTCAGAATTGCCAATGCAGCACTTAACGTTATGGCCAGACCACCAATTCTTGGCATCACGGTAGTATGAACCTTTCGATCTCCGGGGGCATCGGTTGCACCAATCCTGTTCGCAAACCTGATAACCGCCGGGGTAAACACCAAGGAAAGTACAAGCGGGAGTAAAAATGCTATGGTGTACAGTAAAATCATAAGTTGCCTTACAAAAAGTTAGGAATATCTATTATTGAAAATTGATGTTTATTCATCTTGATAGGGTAATTGCCAGTTCATGGAAAATGGAAGGTGGTGTTGCTCTATTAAAGATCCCTGAGAAAGCAGCGCGCCCTGAAATATGGCGTTTTTGAGTTGCCGAATATTACCGGGCCATCTGTAGGCTACGCATTCACGCATGGCATCATCTGTAATGCCAAGACGATGCCAATCAGGTTCAGAAACCCTGGCTTCTTCAATAAATGTCTGTATAAATGCAGAAATATCTTCTCGCCTTTCCCGGAGTGGAGGAAGCATTATTGAGACAGGATTAAGTAACGTAAGCAGTTTATTCCACACCTCTGTTTTCATAAATTGATGAAATGAATCCTGGCTGATAGATATGATCAGCCTGGGTGATGCAGAAGTATTGTAGCGGAACAGTTGATTGCATCCATGGATATAGGACTCAATAATGTTGATCTTAAAAGCAGTGGTAAGCTCTGAAAATTTGTTCAGATACAGGATTCCATTACTTGCCTTTTCCAACACATCATATCTTAAAATCAGGTGCTCATTTTCAATACGTACCTGCTCCCAAAATGCTGCTTTAAACTCATCTTCATTTGTATTCATACAGTAGAATGAATGGAAAGGGCCTTTTGCTCTGCTGCTGTTTCTGTGAATAGCGTGCGCCAAACTCTTTTTTCCAACTCCAACTTCACCGATTAAAATCAAATGTTTGTCCAGATTAGCAACTCTTCTTACTTTTTGATAAATATCTTTCATCAATGGGCTCTTGGTTTGAAAACAGGGTTCATTTTCAACCTGTGCGTTTTCCCGGGGTTCAATATTTTCTTTTAAAGTTTTCATTGGTTAAAATTGAATGGTTAGACCAATCTGATGGAACTGTTCTACCAGTATATTTTTAGGGGCAATCATATAATCGATCTGTACCACACCGGCGTTAATACCCAGCCCCATGCGTGGTATAAATAGTGATTGCTCGAAATTGATCATTGTACCGCCCCTGAGGCTAAATTCTGAGAATGGAATTATTTCAATTCCCGCCTTATACCACAATCCTTCTTCACCAAACCGTTTTTCGTTTGCAAACGAGATAGAGAGATAGGTTTTATCTTCTGAGGGATATTGAAGAGTTGCCCCTACTTCAAGACTCTGTCTTGCCAGCTGGCTGCCCAGTGTGGTTTGTCCGGTTTCAATAATGTGATAATTAGTTTCATGCCCAAGGCCCCGGAAAACCAACCCATAAGAAATAGGGCCATCAGGAGCATAAATCAGGCCTAAATCAGCAATATAATTCCAGAATTGTGCTTCTTCATTCGTAGTTGTGTAGGAGACACTTTGAAGCGTACCTATGCTAAAATAGTCACTGAGGGAAATGGCATAGCCTAATCTGCCCTGTACATTGTGACATCCGGTTCCGGTAATGTGGATATGCTTGAAAAAGGAAGATTTTCAGCTCCCTGGTGAAGAAGACCAAGCCGTGCGGTAATGTGATGAGCACCATTGGACAGTGTTGGCAACGTTAGAGTGTGCTGCAAAAAATTATTGCCCCAATTATGATTGGTGTTGAATTGAATGAACGTTGATTTATGGAATAATCCCGGAAGGGCAGGATTTATTCCTATAGATGGCCCGCTGAGAATATCGGCAATCGTGGTGCCTGCCATAGATAAAGAACGGGTATCAACCGCTTGGCCTGGCAGCACACCTTTTATGTCTTTATCTGTTTGAATTTGTGCTATTGCAGAGTTTTGGTAAAAAAACATCAAGCAGAAAGCGAGTATAAAAATGGGTTGGATACAACCTGTGAGAATGTTTTTCATTTTAATTGAAGACTCTAAAAATTCCGAATAATATGATTACATCACGTAGAAAATCTGACATCTCACGTACTACATTTTCTTTCTTGGGAACGTAAATGATGTCGCCCGGCCTCACGAGAATTTCCGTTGAATTCATTTGACCAGTTTCCAGATATTCAAACAGGTTAAGAGTAACATAATCCTCTGGGCCCGCCTGACGGTATAATTTTACTTTTTTAAGATTGGCATCTTCAGTTGTACCTCCGGCTGTAGAGAGTATTCTGAAAATAGAAATTTGATCTACTACCGGATAGTTGTCAGGGCTTTCAACCATCCCGAATATCGAGACAATAAGTGTGTCTGTATTTCGAATCGAAATTGTTAGATTTACCTCTCCCCTGATAAACTCAGCCAGTTTACCTGTTAAGTCTCTTTTCAATTCTTCTTGTGTAAGGCCTGCAACTACAATTTCACCAACAAGAGGTATGGCAATGGTGCCAAGCCTTGATACGGTGGTAAGTGTATTGAAACTTGGCTGTTCCCACACCAGAATCTCTAATTCATCACCAGGCCGTATAACATATTGATTCCCTGGTACTGCAGTCTGCGATTCAGCAGTACTCAGAGTTCGAGACGGGGCATCAGAAGGCAAGTCGCGTGTTGCAGTACATGCCTGGGTCATTATTAAAATAAGAATAATGAAAGGGGTTAAGCAGGAGTGTCGATTGATTCTCATAAATTTTTAAGTCTTCTAATTTTTATAGTTGTTTAGACTGATTTCAATTATGACAACAAGTATGCCAAACAAATTTCAGGACTTATTTTTAACACCTTATCTAATTGTTATAATTGTATTTAATTAATTTTACTATTGTAAAAGAGAGGGGTGAATTAAAACCGGAGTTATCGTGATAGAGTAGTAAATGCACATCTGGTGAAGTGAGTTGGGTAAATAAGATGCGATTCTATTGTAGAGAGGTTTGAAGGATTTACGCTATAAAAAAAATTACCTCCAAAATCAGGCCTAATACATGCTTAAAGAGGGATTATTTATTCGATGCATCCATCCGGTTTAACGTTGGCATAACAATTGCAAAACAACACCTGTAATCGAATTCCACCCAATTAAATACTTAATTATTAAATTTTATGTATGAAATTAAAGATGTAGCCCAGGACCTGAAGGCAGCTGTAAAGCGCAGGCGCTTATTATTGATCTTGACACCCATACTGTTTGTGATTGCAGCAATGGTAGCTGTTTACTTCATCGAACCGAAATACGAGTCTACCACTTCCATTTTGGTTCAAAAGGATGAGACGTTAAATCCACTCGTTCTTTATGAAATTGCTGTTCATATCGCTTCCGAAGACAGAATTCAATCTCTCAATGAAATAATCTACAGCAGATCTACGATAGAAATTTTGATTGACAGCCTGAAACTGGACAGTGATGTAAAAAGTGAAGCTGACAGGCAGGAACTCATTGCCAATACTCAAAATAATATCAGTACAAGGTTACGATCTACCGATGCTTTTGAGATCAGCTTTCTTGATTCCAATCCTGAACGCGCCCGAAACGGTGCCGAGCTTCTTGCTAATCATTTTATTAACACAAAGCTCCTTATGGAATCCCGCAGGCATGAAGAAACAGTTTCATTTTTCAGTGATAAATTATCTGAAATTGAATCCATTGTTAGTAATCAAAGAGATCAATCCATTACGATAACCTCCGATCGTATGCGGGATTTACCAAGTGATTCTGATGCGCTACAGGATCGTTTGCAAAACATAGAGGGGCAATTAGATGCCATTGAATGGCGTCTCTTGCAAGAAGAAGAAAAGCTTGAGGCCCTCAGGTCCTTTCAAAACGAAACAAATATCGCTCAGGGGATCAATTATCTGTACAAACTACCTCTGTCGGATATGCAATTTGGTGACGAGTTAAATCAGCTGCTAAATGAGTACGATAATCTTCGACAGCAGTTTACTGAAAGTTATCCGAGACTTCGGTCATTGGCTGAACAGATTAAACAGATTGCTGACCGTATGCCACCTACACTAACAACAAACATACAACGGCTCAATTCTCAAAAGCAAGATCTGAATGCCCAAAAACAGAGGGTTGTAGGTGATATGCAACAATTTTTCGTAGCTACTCAGCGAGCCAGCTCTCAACAATCCGATTTCAGTATTTATGAAGGCTTGCAGGCCGAAATGAGAGTAAAGCTGGAGCAGGCAAGAATGACACGTGATATTGGAATGCGGGCTGCGGATCAATTCATCGTTCTCGATCCCGCAATTATACCCGAAAAACCTGCATCCCCAAACAAAACTTTGATTCTGGGCATTGGCCTTCTTCTTGGCGTAGTCTTGGGCATTGTTGCAAGTGCAGTGGCAGAAGTAATGGATACAACTGTTCGGGGTGAAGCTGACATACCAATTAACAAACCAATTATAGCTTACATAACGAGTGGTTAATTAACCAAACATTCATATGGGTAAACAAAATATTTTTACAAAAAAAGAGAACCTGTCTGTTGAAATCAGTGAGAAAGGTACAGTAACCAAGCCTTCCAATTTGCTGCCGGTTCATGTATCAACCAAAAGCCTGACTACAATAGATCGAAAAACGATTGCATTAAAATATTACAACAGCTTCAACTTTTCGAAACTGGCCGCCACTTTTGATAATCGAAAAATGACCATCGGAATTACCAGTGCTAACAGATACGATGGTAAAACACTGGTTGCGGCTAATATGGCCGTATCCCTGGCAAGTGGTTACAAGCAGAAAACCGTGTTAGTGGATATGAACTTCAAGCATCCTGAACTGCATAATATTTTCGGAACTAATCAATCCCCCGGAGTGGCTGAAGCAATTGCTAATAAAAAAGTGCGGGTGGTGCCTACAAGTATCAACAATCTTTATTTGATGACAGCGGGCGATAGTGAAATATCTCCGGGAATTGAGCAAACCCTCCAGCTGAGGCAGATTTTATCTACCCTCAAGAACACATTCGATTTTGTAATTATTGATATGGGATCGATCTGTCCGATCGATAATTTTCCGATTCATTTTATTAATGAGATCGACAGCCTGATTGGTGTAATCGACAGCAAAAAAACCAAAAAAGCTGACTTCAAAAATATCTTTAAACATCTCGATGAATCACATTTCATCGGCTATGTTTTTAACCGTGTAAATAAATCATGACTGTATTACTTGGAATTATAATTATCCACTTTTTAGTGATCCTCAGAGCGAAGCAATCGATTCGGGAAAAAGTTCCTTACGTCACAATATTCATACTTACCGTACTCATGGTATCGTACGTGGTTGCCAAGATGTATACGATGGAGCCTCCTGAGTAATCAGATAAAAAATCATGAAGACAGTTAACCATTCCGTTCACAATTCGATCTATCAAAGAATCCTTCTTTCACCACTTGGGCTTGATCGGGATAATTCAATTGTATTATGGATTCTTCTGCTTTTTGCTTCAATGATGTCGGCCGGAATCTATTACTTTGAAGGAAATGTGGCTCTGGTAACAGGAATACTCTATTTAACATTTGTAGCATTATTAAGCCTGTTTCGGATCGACTTCAGCTTTTATCTGTTCATCTTCACCGTAATACTTTTTGAACAATATGCCATACCCGGCTTTACTACAATTACCCACGATGTCTCTTTTTTCAATAATCTAAAAGAGATCAGCTATGTTCCTTATTTCCATCATGGGATGATCAGTCCGTTTGAAATTCACATTCTGTTTATAACATTTGCCGTTTTTCTCCATGCTACTGTCCGTAAAGGTTTTGATCTGAAACCAGTTTCAGTTTGGATTCCTTTCCTGGTTTTTTTCGTCTGTTTGGTGCTGGCATTTCTAAACGGCATGCGTACCGGTGGTGATTTTATGATTGCCCTGTGGGAAGTTCGGGCTCTGTTTTACCTCTGTTTGATGTACCTGATCGTTCCTCAGATTCTGGACTCCAAGAAGCAAATCTCCCTGCTGTTTTGGGTTATCATAATCGGTATTACCATCAAAGCTTTGCAGGGAGTTGGCCGATTTGTAGATCTTGGTTTTACAACAGGTGGATTTGATGTACTGACAAACCATGAAGACCCGGTTTTCATGATTACACTCTTTTTATTACTAATTGGATTTTTGTTGTATCAAACCGGCCATAAACAAAAGCTGTGGTTGCTGGTAACTTTGTTAATTCTATTTGTTGGCTTCTATGTAGCGCAACGCCGGGCTACCTATGGTTCCTTAATAGTCTCGATATCGGCTATAGTGGTACTCTTACCTACACTAAAAAGGATCCAATTCCTGAAATATTTTCTCCCTGTTCTGTCCATTCTTCTTGTTTATGGCTTCGTCTTCTGGAATGATTCTGAGGGTCCGGCAGGCCGGCCTGTTCAAATGATTAAATCTGCATTTGTTGAGCCCGACATGGAAACCAATTTCAGGGATTACTCATCCAATCTTTATCGTGATAATGAAAATTACAATCTTGCACAAACAGTTGTTAGTAATCCGGTTTTGGGCACCGGATTTGGCAAGCGATACGATCAGCCTATTCCACTGATAGAAATCCGGTTTACGCTGCGTGATTACATCCCTCATAACCATATGTATTGGCTTCTGGTTAAAATGGGGGCAGTTGGATTTTTTGCTTTCTGGTTCTTTTTGAACTGTTTTGTTGCAAAAAGCACACAGGTATTTATACGCCTAAAGGATCCCTACCTGAAGGCAGTAACACTGGTCATTGTTATTGCAGTGATTAACCAGATGGTAGTTTCGTTTTATGATCTCCAGCTTACCTATTACAGGAGTATGATTTACCTGGGCTGCCTTATGGGCCTTCTTCCGGTAATTGTGAAAATAGACAGGGAACAAAATACACAAGACGAATCCGGCAAAGGGGGTTCGCATGAGTAACCAAAGCACCCAAAGAGAGATTAGTAAATCAGTAGCACAGAATATGTCCGTAATGTTCGGTGCTCAAGTGGTAACATGGGGTTCCAGTTTCCTTTTACTCTATTTTTTACCGCGATATTTGGGTCCCGAAGATTTCGGAAGGCTCTACTTGGCCCTTTCCATAAAAATGATGCTGGGGCTAATTATTGATTTTGGCGGTAACTATCTCATTCCAAAAGAAGTAGCCCGTTCAAAAATAAAAGGAGAGCGCATTCTTAGCAGTTACATTATGTTCCGAAGCGTGCTTTGGGTTTTAGCTATCGGTTTAATTCTACTGTTTTCCAATTTGCTCGGTTATTCACAGCATGTTCATCTTCTGATACTGATCCTGGTGATTGCCAAACTATGGGAAGGCGGAACAACTGCATTAAACTCCTACTTTGAGG
>SL_7KL_010_BRINEDRAFT_10001625_pt1 | contig 10649 bp, 9 predicted proteins | sample SodLak_010_BRINE_FD_10663 | JGI IMG/M metagenome (IMG submission 10663)
AGCGGAGGCTGAGGGATTTGAACCCTCGAGGGCCGAGTAGACCCAACGGGATTAGCAATCCCGCGCCATAGACCAGACTAGGCGAAGCCTCCTGGCGCCCGAACCATGACCGGGGTCGTGGCGCGGCGTCGGGAGGGTAGCAGCCATACCCACGGACAGCACATGGCCCTACGCTGGCCGGGTGCACCCGGTCTCCCGCACCGTCATCGAACGCACGCCGCGCGCGGTGCGTCGGCCCGTCGAGGTCGGCATCCGCACCGTCGACGGGGCCATCGGCGACCGACTACCCGGGCTGGCCGCGGAGACCTCCTTCTACGTCGTGCTGTCCCTTCCCGCCCTGGTGGTCGCACTGATCGCCGCGCTCCCCGCCTTCGTCCCGGAGTTCAACGGCCAGGACTGGCAGGACGAGCTCATCGCCCGGACCACCGAGGTCGCCAGCGTCGCGCTCACCGACGCCACCATCGAGATCCTGACCGACCAGTTGCTGATCCCCCTCCTCGGAGGCGGTGGGGTCGGGGTGATCTCCACCGCGTTCGTCGCGGCGATCTGGGTCGCCTCCCGTGCGGTCAAGGTGGTCTTAACCACCACCGCGCTGGTCTACGGTCGCGAGTCGCAACGCCCCGGCTGGCTGCAACGCATCGTGGGCTTCGGGGTCACCCTCGGTGCCCTCGTGGTCGGCGCCATCCTCGCACCGCTGCTGCTGGCCGGCCCGGAGTTCGCCGCACAGCTCGAGATGTGGCTGGAACTGGACCTCGGCCCGCTGGTCCCGATCTGGGCGGTCGCCTACTGGCCCACCGTGATCCTGCTCGCAGTGGTGGCCATCGCGGTGCTCTACCGCGTCGCCGTCCCCCACCGTGGGCGCTGGTGGCGGGACCTGCCCGGCGCCTTCGGGGCCGCCGGCGTGTGGCTGCTCGGCAGCGCGGGCCTGCGGGTGTACGGGGCCTACCTGACCGGCACCGACAGCGTCTACGGCCCCCTCGCCGGCCCGATCGTGGCGTTGCTGTGGCTGTGGCTCACCGCGCTCGCGGTACTCCTCGGCGCCGCACTCAACGCCCAACTCGACCGCGACTCCCGCCGGCAGCAGACGACCCAGATCGGCGCAGCAGGGGTCGTCACCGACGACGCCGACATCACCGGTGCGTTGCCCGAGGGACGTCGAAGCGGAACGCAGCCCCACCCGAGTCGCCCGTCGCGGCCGTGAGCTGCCCACCGTGCGCCCGCACCACCTCGGCGGCCAGGGCCAGGCCCAGCCCGAGCCCGCGTGTACGCACGCGATGGGAGGTGTCACCACCCCGGTAGAAGCGCTCCAGCACGTGGGGCAGGTCCTGCTCGTCGATACCGGGGCCGTCGTCCTCGAGCACCACCACCACGCGGTCACCGGCGAGCTCGGCCCGCAGGCGCGCGGCGGTACCGGCGGGGGTGTGCCTCGCCAGGTTGACCAGCAGGTTGTCGGTGACGTGCTCGAACAGGTCCTGGTCCACAGCCACCCGCAGGTCCGGGTCGACATCCACCTCGACCGTGTGGTCGGACAGCACCTCACCGAGCCGGTCGAGCGCCCCGTGCAGCCACGGCGCCAGCGCCACATCGGTTGCGACCACCCGTAGCCCACCGCGGCTGAGCTGGGAGGTGTCCAACAGCCGTGTCACCATGGTCGCGAGCCGGTCCGCGTTGGCATCGATCCGACGCAGCAGATCCTCGCGCCGGTCCGCATCGAGCTCCGCCCACCGTTCCTCGAGGGTGGCACCGAGCCCCTGGACCACCGTCAGGGGTGTGCGTAGTTCGTGGGACACCGTGGAGATGAAGTCCTGGGTGCGCTGTTCGAGCCGCTGGAGCTCCGCGGTGGTGGCCTGGTCCTCGCGGTAGGCACGTGCACGTCGGAGCGCGACCCCGGCCTGCTCGACGAGCAGCTCCGCTGCGTCCACCGCCTCAGGGGCAGGCCTGTGCGCGACCACCCCGGCGGAAACGACAGCCACCACCTCCTCGCCGTCGAGCACCGGGAACAGCAACGCGCTCTGCAGCCCCAGATCCGTCAGGCTGGCAGCTCCGCCCGCTCCCTGCTCGAGCACGACCGGCGCGGCCGTGCGCTCGAGCAGTTCGAACTCCGGTGCGTTGAGCGAGAGCTCCTCCTCCACCGTCAGCTCGCCCCGCGCAACGCCCTCGACGATCCGGGCGAGCCCCGCACCGCGGTCGATCTCGCGGATGGACGCCACATCGAAGCCCAGACCGATCAGCCCGTCCGCGACGCTGCGCAGCACCACCGACGGGTCCAGATCGTGGGTGCGCAGCAGGGATGCGAGCAGCTCCGCCCGCTGCTCCGCGCCGGCCCTGGCCCGGACCGCCTCCGCGTAGTCCACGGACAGGGCGCGGGCGGTGCGCACCAGCAGCACGCACAGTGCGACAGCACCGCCGAGGTGGAGCAGCAGCACCAGGGGATCACGCTCCCCGGCCAGGAGCAGCACCGCCATCCAGACCGCGACCTGCCAGCTGAGCAGGGGAACCCGGGCCGCCGACGGCGGCAGGACCGCCGCCAGCAGGAGCAGCAGCGCGAACAGGCCCGCGAAGGGCTGCACCGGGACGTCCACCGCCACCGTCACCAGCGCCCCGGTCAGCACGGGACCGACGACGGCGATCGAGACCGACCACAGCGCCTTGTCCGTGAGACCACGACGCCGCAGTGGCGTCGGAACCGGGCGGAGCAGCGAGCCGAAGGCCAACAGGAGGCCGAGCCCGGCGATCAGGGCGAAGGGCCACGGCGCCAGGGCGGTGCCGAGCAGCAGCGCGAGCACGATGGTCAGCACCACCGAGGCCACCAGCCCGACACGGACCGCCGGGTCGTCGAGCAGCTCCCAGAACACCCGCCCGGAGGCGTCCTCGAGGCGGTCCGTGCGGGTGGACGGGCTCATGGTGCCCCCTCCACCTCGACGCGGGCGTGGCGGACATCGAGGTGGAGCGCTGCTGTCTCGCCGCCACCCTCGGAGCCCAGCCGGGCGCCCGCCGCGTGCAGCAACTGCTCCGCCAACTGCACCAGCACGCTGGAGCGGGGCCCCACCAGGGTCCCAGGCAGGGTGATGACCACCGCGTCGTCACGTGCCGCGATCGTCACGGGCGGAGAAGTCGCGCCGTCGTGCTGCCCGGAGGCCAGCAGCAGCCGGATCGCCGGGAGCAACAGCTCCAGATCCACCTCCACGGTCAGCGACCCGGCGACGCCGTCCTCGACGGCCAGGTCGCAGGCCGCGAGCAGCCGTTCCAACGCGACCGGTGCCGGACGCGGCTCCACACGCCGGCCGTGGTAGCGCGAGAAGTCGAGGATGGTGTCGAGGATCAGCCGCAGTGCGTCCGACTCCCGCCGCACCCTGCTCAGCAGACCGGTGCGCTGCTCCGCGGTGAGGTCCGCGCCGTGCTCGCTGAGGAGTTGGGCTCCCAGGCGCAGCACCGTCAGCGGGTCGCGTACCTCCTCGGAGATCGCCTCGAGCAGGCTCTGGCTGATCCGGTCGAGGTGCTCGGCCTGCTCGAGGAGCAGCTGCTGGCGCTCGAGGCTGCCCTGGTTCTCGAGCACGCTGCCGAGGTGGGCTGCCATGACCTCGGCCACCTCGACCTCCGCCGCGTCCGGCCGTTCCGGCGCCTCGCGCAGACCGCTCAGCACGCCCACCGGACGACCTGCGACCCGGATCGGGGTGATCACCATCCCACGGATCCCGGCGCGCGACGCCAGGCTGTAGGGCGCGGTCTCGTAGTCGGTCAGCACGATGGTGCGGTCCTGCTCGATGGCCTGCCAGGCCACGCCCTCACCGCGCCGCAGCGGCACCTCCAGCGGCTGGAGACCATCCAGCGCACCCTCGACCAGCACGTCGCCGGCGATCCGGGCCGCACCCGCAGCATCGAAGCCCAGCAACCGCAGCGTGCGCACCACGGCGGTCTCCGCCTGGGCGACGTCGCCGCGGGGCAGGTCGCGCACCGCTTCGAGGAGCGCACCGCGGCGTTGGGCAGCACGTGCGGCCTGCTGCTGCGCTGCGCGGATCGCGGACAGCCGCTGGGCGATCGCCTCGGCCAGGCCGATGACCAGCGCGACCTGGACGGTCACGATCAGGGCGACGGCCCACGACCACCCGGCCAGCAGCAGCCCGGTGGCCAGGACCGCGACGATGGCCGCCTCCGCGGCCCGTCTGGCCCGGCGCTCGGGCGAGACCGCGACCACGACCCCCAGCGCGACCACCGGCAGCACCAGGTCGAGGACGGCATCGACCCAGAAGGCGACCACCGCGGCCAGCAGGAGCAGACCGCTGCCGAGCAGCAGCACCGTCGTCGGACCCGATGGCGACCGCCCCCGCACCACCACCTCCGTCCCGTGCACGTCAACGACGCGCGGTGCCACGCTCTGCGGTCCGGCGCGGTGCCACGCAGGGACCTCGGCGGAGGGTGTGGGATTCGAACCCACGGTACGGCTCGCGCCGCACGGCGGTTTTCAAGACCGCTGCCTTCGTCCGCTCGGCCAACCCTCCTCACGGCTCTGCAACCTACCTGCCACGCCGCCGGTGGTCGCGCCCCGTGCTCACGCACGGCCACGAACGACCCCTCACCCGTAGCCGGGGAAGACCCTGAGGCCGGGGTCGACGTGGTTCGCGGCGTGGTTGGCCGCGATGACCGCTTCGCCGAAGGCGGCTGAGATCAGCTTCAGCTTGCCCTCGTAGTCGGTGATGTCACCGACGGCGAACACCCCCGGCACCTCGGTGCGCATGCAGCGGTCGACGGCGATCACACGACCCCGGACCCCGATACCCCACTCGGCGACCGGACCCAGATCCGCGTGGAACCCGAGCGCCGCGTACAGCCGGGTGGCCGGCACCTCGCGGTGCTCGCCCGACGGCTTGTGCAGCACCTCGGCGCTGGTGAGCCGCCCGTTGCCGTGGAGGTGGACCACCTCGGCGTCGGTCAGCACCTCGACGGAGGAGGCCAGCAGCGCCTCGACACGTCCCTCATGGGCACGGAACCGGTCACGGCGGTGCACCAGGGTCACGGCGGAGGCGATGTGCTCGAGCTCCAGTGCCCAGTCCACGGCGGCGTCGCCGCCACCGACGATGACCAGCTCCTGGTCGCGGAACGCCTCCGGGTCACGGATGACGTAGCACACCCCGCCGCCCTCGAACCGTTCGGCGTCCGGCAGCCGGCGCGGGGTGAAGGTGCCGAGCCCGGCGGCGACGACCACCGCCTGGCAGCGCACCTCGGCACCGTCCTCGGTACCGATGGTGAAGCCGTCCTCGCCGGCGACCAGCGTCTGTGCGCGGGTGCCCAGCAGGAGCTCGGCCCCGGCGGCCTCGGACTGCTCCGTGCACCGCTCCACCAGCTCGCGGCCGCGCACCGCCCGGAACCCGGCGACGTCGTGGATCCGCTTCTCCGGATACAGCGCGGTGATCTGGCCCCCGGGAGCCGGCAGGATGTCGAGCACCACTGCCCGCAACCCCCGCAGCCCCACGTAGGTGGCGGCGTACAGGCCTCCCGGCCCCGCCCCCACGACCGCGACATCAGCCTCCCGCACGGACATGCCCGCCTCCCGCCAGGCGCCATCCCCCACCCTAACGCCGGACGTACGGGCACCGGCAGGGCCGTTCCTCCCCACCGGCGCAGCGCAGGCGTCGGGTCCTGGGCGTCCTCAGCGTGCGAAGAGGACCTCGCGCCCGAGGTGCGGCTGCAGCGCTGCCGGCACGGCCACGGTCCCGTCGGCACGCTGGTGCTGTTCGACCAGGGCGATGATCGCCCGCTGGACCGCGAGCGCCGTGCCGTTGAGGGTGTGCACCAGCACGTTGTCCCCGTTGGCCGAGCGGATCCGGGTCCGCAGCCGCCGCGCCTGGTAGTCGGTGGTGTTGGAGCAGGAGGTGACCTCGCGGTAGGCCTGCTGCCCGGGGAGCCACGCCTCCAGATCGAACTTCCTGGCCGCGGACGCGCCGAGGTCACCGACGGGGATGTCCACCACCTGGGCGTGGATCTCCAGCCCGGAGAAGATCTCCTCCTCGATGGAGAGGATGCGCTCGTGCTCGTCGTCGGAGGCGTCCGGGGCGACGAAGGAGAACAGCTCCACCTTCTCGAACTGGTGGACCCGCAGGATCCCACGGGTGTCCTTGCCGTGGGCACCGGCCTCACGTCGGAAGCAGGGCGAGTAGCCCACGTAGCGCACCGGCAGCTGCTCGGGGTCCAGGAGCTCATCGAGGTGGAGCCCGGCGAGCGGGACCTCGGAGGTCCCGACGAGGTAGAGGTCGTCGTCACGGGTGGCGAACAGCTGCTGTTCGTCGGTGGGCAGGAACCCCGTGCCGTACATCGCCTCCTCACGCACCAGCACCGGCGGGATCACCGGGGTGTGCCCGTGGCGCATCGCCACCTCGATGGCGTAGCGCACCAGCGCGAACTCCAGCAGTGCGCCCTCGCCCTTGAGGTAGGCGAAGCGCGCCCCGGAGACCTTCGCGCCGCGGGCCAGGTCGATGGCGTCCGCCGCCTCGAGGAGCTCCACGTGGTCGCGCGGCGCGTCGATCTGCGGCTGCGGCGGGCCGATGGTGCGCAGCACCACGCCGTCGCCCTCCACCCCGTCGGGGGCGTCGGCGTGCGGCAGGTTCGGTACCGCGGCGAAGGCTGCGGCGTGCTCGGCCTGGGCCTCGGCCAGCTCCGACTCCAGCCGCGCCACCTCCTCCTTCAGCGACTGCGCCGCTTCGATCAGCTGGGCGCGCTGCTCGGCGGAGGCGCGACCGATGTCCCGCGAGGCGGCACGCTGCTCGGCGCGCGCCCGGTCGACGCTGGAGATCAGCGCGCGCCGGCGGTCGTCGAGCGCACGCAGGCGCTCGAGGTGGTCCCGTCCGATGCCGCGCCGGCCGAGGGCCGCTGCGACAGCGTCGAGGTCGTCGGTGAGGAGCCGTGTGTCGATCATGGCGCCCAGGCTACTCACACGAGCGCCGGGCCCTGGAAGGTGCGGGCATCCCAGGGCCCGGCTGCGGCCGCCGGAGCGGCCGGTGGAGACGACGCACCGGCGGAGGTCGCGCTCACCACGAGGGCGGCCCCTGGCGGAGAGCGCGCGGTACGCCGCCACCGTCTGTGGCGCGTGCACCCAGGGTTCGCGCCCCTGCTGCGGGTGGATGGGGCGGTGCCGGCCTCACACCGCGGCGGGCGGCCCGCCGTCGGGATGCTGCACCATCGGTGTGCCGTCGACGTGGACCACCGTGGGCTCGATGCGCCGGAGATCGACCGCACCGGCGCGGGCCGCCCGGACGGCGGCAGCGGCCGTGGGGTGGGCGTCGAGCTGCTCGAGGGTGCAGCGCGTGGGGTAGATCACGTGGAGCTGGCCGGTGCTGTACGCGGTGAGGGCTGCGGCCGGTGTGGTCCAGCGCATCGCGGTGGTCTCGACCGCGTCATGGCTGGCGTGCTGGCCCGGCGGGAGCGCTGCGATGAGGAAGCGGGTGTCGAAGCGCCGGGGAAGTCCCTCCGGCGTGACCCACCACGACCACATCGCCAACGCGTCGAGGTCCAGCACCAGACCGTGCCCGTGGAGCCAACCCGCCCAGTCGTGGCTGCCGTCCCGTGCGGCCATGCGGTCCCGCACCGCCGCCACCTCCGCAGCGGGGAGGGGGCGGTCGGCCAGGGCGGTGCCGTCGGCGTGGCAGGCCAGCAGCACGCCGGCCTCCTCGAAGGTCTCACGGACCGCGGCGACCAGCATCGCACGGGCCTGGCCGGCGTCGGCCACGCCCAGCCGTGGCGCCCACGCGTCGGGGGTCGTCCAGCGCACGCAGGCGTCGGGCAGGGTGGCGTCCATCGGGTCCAGCTTGCCCCCGGGGAAGACCAGCGCGCCAGGCGCGAAGGCGCTGGCGGCGTGCCGCTCGAGGAGGAGGACCTCGAGGTGCTCAGCTTCGGCAGTCTCCGCAGCCGAGGTGGCGGGTGCGTCGCGCACGACCAGCACCGTGACGGCGTCGACCGGCTCCACGGGGCGGGGCTGCGCGGCGGGCTCGCCGGCGGAGCTCACCCCGCCACCACCTCGAAGATGGCCTCCACCTCGACGGCGGCACCCAGGGGCAGGCTGCTGACCCCGACCGCGGAGCGGGCGTGCACACCGGCAGGGCCCAGCACCGCGCCGATCAGTTCCGAGGCGCCGTTGGCCACCAGGTGCTGCTCGTGGAAGGTGTCGGCTGCGGCGACGAACACCGTGACCTTGACCACGCGGACATGCTCGAGACCACCGGCGGCTGCCGCTGCTACGGCCAGGAGGTTCAGCGCCGCGAGACGGGCCTGTTCGGCGCCCTCCGCGGTGTCGAGCTCGACGCCCAGACGCCCGGTGCGCTGCAGGGCCCCGTCCACCACCGGCAGTTGGCCTGCGGTGAGGATCAGCCGGCCCGAGGATGCCCACGGCTGGTAGGCCGCGGCCGGTGACGGCACCGCAGGCAGGCGCAGACCGAGCTCGGCGAGCCGTCCCTCAGGGCCGTCGCTCACGCCTTGGGTCGCTTGAAGAAGGCGACGTTCTCCACCACGGTCACCAGCTCCCAACCGTCCTCGCCCCACTGGTTGAGGATCTGCTGCAGGGTGTGGCTGACGAGGGGTGCGGTGGCGTACTCCCAACGGGTCACGGGTGCTCCTCTGGCTCGGTTGCTGGTCCGGTGCGGCTGCCTGCGCGCGGCACCACCCGCAGTGTGGTAGCCGAGCCGGGCGCACGGGCGCAAACCCGCGGCGAGGTCGCAGCGGGTGCGCGGATCAGCCTGCGCGCGCCACCCTGCCCTGACGCTCGAGGAGCGCACGGCGCTCGGCCTCCCCCATGCCACCCCAGACCCCGTATAGCTCGCCGTGGCGCAGCGCGTGCTCCCGGCACTCGAGCAGCACGGGGCAGGCCGCACAGATGGCCTTCGCGGCCTCCTCCCGGGCGGCACGGTCCCGCTTCGACTCGAAGCCGTGGGGCCCGAAGAACACGCCACCGTCGCCGCCGCGACAGCGTGCCTCCAGCTCCCACCGCTCGCCGACATCGACCGACTCACCGACCAGCGCGAGGCGGGCCGCACCGATCGACTCCTGGTGTTCTGCGTGCACAGGCCTCCCCCTGCTGCGCACGCCGTCTCCCGGGCGCGTGCAGCACGGTGCGCACCCTACGAGGCGGAAGCCGAGAGCACTAGCCCTCACACGCTCGCTAGCTGCAAGCGGATGCGAACGAACGCGAGCGCAGCCGGGGTGCGCGGTGGAGCGGGGACCGCGTGGCGCGTTCAGCGCTCCCCGTCCTGCACGGTGGACGAGCCGGCCGATGCCACCTCGGCGTCGCCGGGGTCGCCCGGAGCACCGGCGCCGGTCTCCGCCTGCGCGTCGTAGGGCTCCACGAGCACGACCGCGCCGTCCACCGCGTGCACCTTGACCGGCGTGCCGACCTTGGCGCGCTTGGTGCCGCCGGTCCAGCGGGCCCGCCACAGGGCGCCGTCGATGTAGACGTGGCCCTCCGGGTTGAGGACCGAGCGCACGATGCCCGGGCGTCCCACGAGGTCCTCGACGCTGACCCCCTCGGGGCCGGCCTGCGCCCGCAGCACGGTGGTCATGATGAACACGAAGAACACCAGCGCGGTGACCGTGGTCCCGGCGATCAGCCACCACGGCAGCGCCAGGGCGTCCGCGGCGTAGAGGTTCGCCGAGCCCACGGCGAAGGCCACGGTGGCGGCCAGCGTCACCGGCCCGAACCCCGCTATGGCGGTGTCGAGCGCGTAGAGCAGCAGGCCGAGCACGACCAGCGACACCCCCCACCACGTGACCGGCAGGACCACCAGCCCGAAGACACCGATGGCCGCGGTGATCACCCCCGCCAGCCCCGCGACCCCGAAGCCCGGTTGGAACACCTCGAACAGCAGCATGCCGATGCCGACCACCAGCAGCAGGTAGATGAAGGGCGCGGTGGTGGCCGCGTGCAGCAGCCGACGGACGAGGCCGAGGGAGTGGAAACGCACCTCGACCTGGTCGGGCTGGATGGTCAGGGTCGTGCCGCCGACGCTGACCCCGTCGAGCTCCACCAGCAGGGGTTCCAGCCCCTGGGCCGTCACCGTGACCAGGCCCGCCTCGTTCAAGCGCTCGGCAGGGACCGCCTCCTCGAGCAGCGCCGGCACCAGCTCCGTCTCCGCGCCCGCGGCGGTCACGAAGGCCTCCGTACGCGTCGGAACGGGATAGCTGCCGTCGATGTCGGCGAGGTCGACGGGATCGAGCGGCCCCACGGACGCATCCGCTGAGATCGCCCGGATATCGGAGGCCAGCCACAGCAGCCCCGCGGCCCCGACAGCCTCCGCCGAGGTCCCCAGGGGCCCGATCAGCGTGGCGATGGGTACCGGTGCGGCGTCCATCTCCCGCAGCAGGTCGTCCATGTCGACCGAGACCCCGCCTCCGGAGCTGTACTGCAGGATCACCAGGTCGGAGCCGTCACGCACCGCCACCTCCAGCACGTCGCGGATCTGGGCCGAGACGGGCGGGTCGATGAAGCCACCCCGCAGGGGCAGGATCTCCACCGAGGTGGCCGCGGACGTGTCCTCCTGCGCCCACACGGCGGTGGCGGGCAGGACGACCGCGAGTAGCGTTGCTACGAACGCGGCGAGGGCGAGGGAGCGGCTGATGGCCGCGTGCGGGCGCGTCATGGCGGCAAGGGTAGCCACCCCGCCCCGCCG
>SL_7KL_010_BRINEDRAFT_10001626_pt1 | contig 10642 bp, 12 predicted proteins | sample SodLak_010_BRINE_FD_10663 | JGI IMG/M metagenome (IMG submission 10663)
GGGTGGATCGCGCACGCAGGGCGCTGGCGCAGCGCGCCACGCAGGGCGGCAGCGGTGCACACCTTTCACCTCATCCGGGTGACGCCCCTGGGTGACAGGTTCAGCACAGTGCCGCACCTCACAGGGCGCAACCCGCTGGATCACACGACAGGAACGACATGCGCAATCGCTTCTCCTCCGGTCGAGCCGTACGGACGCGCGTCGTCTGGCAGGCGGTCCTGGTCGTCGCGCTGCTGCTTGCCGGCTGTAGCCCGGACGCCAGGGAGGGGATCGGCGAGCAGCTCTCGCCCGGTGAGTCGGGAGCGACCGAGCAGCCGCAGCCCGAGCCGGAACCGGAACCGGAGCCCACGCCGCAGCCCGAGCCGGAACCGGAACCGGAGCCCGAGCCGCAGCCCGAGCCGGAACCGGAACCGGAGCCCACGCCGGAGCCGGAACCGGAGCCGGCACCAGCACCCGAGCCGGAGGCTGCGCCCGACGCCGCCCCGGTCGGCGAAGGGGGCGGCGTCTCCTGGTGGCCCTACCTGCTGCTGGTCGCACTGCTCGTTGCGGTGGTAGTGGGTGCCGTCCGGGTGGCCCGCGAACGTGTGCGCAACAAGGTCAGCACACGGCTGGTTGGTCAGGCGTTGATCGACAGTGACTGGCTGCTGGAGGTCGCCGATGATCCGCCGACGCAGTTCGACCGCGGCGAACGGATCCCGGCCATCCGTGCCCGCAACGATCACCTCCACGACACCCTCGGCGAGCTGGCGAACGTCGCCGCGCCGCCCCTGCGCGATGCGGCGTTGGTGCTCCGCGACGCCGCCGCGCGGCTCGCGGCGGTGATCGTGGGNCGCGCCGGAACGCCATCCGGGCAACCGGCGTCGGAGCTCGATCCACGCCTCGGTGAGCTGCGGGAACAGCTGCGGGTGGCCCGTCGGCAACTCGTCGCTCACCACCCGGATCCCGCGCAGCGGATCAGCTCGACCCCTGCGGCTCGGTGAGCTCGCCGGATCACACGAGGCGGGGCCGCGGTGGGCCGGCGCCGACCTACAGCAGTCCCCGTGCCCGTGCGTGCTCGACCGCCTCCTGGCGGCTGCGGGCCGACAGCTTGCGGTAGATGGTCTTCAGGTGGCTCTTGACGGTGTTCGCCGAGACCTCATGCAGCGCGGCGATATCCGCCACCGTGCGGTGTGTGGGGAGGTCGTGGAGGATCCCCCGCTCCGCAGGCGTGAGGCTCACGGCGGTGACCGCGTCGTCCTGTCTCGGGCTGCGCTCCAGCACCTCGGTCACGAACGGCTCCTGCCGGCCGAAGCGGCCCCGATGGGCGATGAGCAGGGCGTGTGCCGCAGGTCCGAAGGCGTGGACCAACCCGACGAGCCCATCCGGTGCCGCGAGCCGTACCGCCTGCACCAGGGCGTCGTAGGACGCGGGCCGCGCCCCGGCCTCCGCAGCCAACTGTGCCTCCATCAGCCACACCCACACGTCGTTGACCACGGATCGCACCGCCACGGTTCGGTCGCGTGCGGGCTGCAAAGAGCGGCGGATCTGGGACGCCGGTGTGCCGGAGGCATGGGCCAACAGCGCCTGCACCAGCAGCTGCTCCCCGGTGCCGTCCAGATCGACGTGACGACGTCTGCTGGTGGCTGTTGCCGCAACCAGGTCGTCGCCGGTCAGCCACAACTTGACCTCCCACGGGATCAGCATGCACGCGATCTCCGGGGTGGTCTGGGCGTCGCCGAGCAGTTCCCATGTTGCGCGCAGATCGAGGGCCGTCGTGCGTGCGGGGACACCATCGAGGTGGCCCGCGAGGGCCTGGGTGCCGGCGACGCCGATCCGCATGTCGGGGCTGCCGAGTGTGGCGGCGGCGGGCATCTCCGCGATCTCTTCCCGCGCCGCGGCCTGGTCGCCCCGCAGCAGCGCCCACCACGCGCGCAGGAGCTGCTGCGGGAGGGTGAGCTGGCTCCCGTACCACCCGCGCGCACGTGCGATCTGCAGCGCGGTCGCGACGTAGCGGTCGCAGTCGGGGGCACGGCCGGTGACCGTTGCGATCATCGCGAGGTTGCCCAGGGACGCCACCCGCGAGACATCCCGCGCCGTCGCGGTCGCCAGATCGAGGGCCTGGATGAGGTCGCGGCGTGCGTCGTCGTGGGCCCCGGCCCGGATGCGCGCTGCACCGATCTGTGTGCGTCCGTACAGGTCCAGGTCCACGTCCTGGGTGACACCGACCCCAGCCGTCTGCGCGGTGCGCAACGCCTCGCTGACAGCGGGGCCGAGCCGGGCGCGGTGCAGGGCGACCGTGGCCTGTAGCGCCGTGAGCCAGGGGTCCTCGTCGCGTTGGTCTTCGTCGCGTTGGTCCCCGGCACGCTCCAGGTAGCGCAGCGAGGCCAGGTGCCAGTCGGCGGTGACGACGTCGAACCGGGCCAGTGCCGCTGCCGCCAGCACGGAGCCGACGAGCGTGTCGGCCTGCCATCCCTGGGGTGGGTTGGCGAACAGCCGCTCGAGCAGCGGTCCCTCACCGTCGAGGATCATGCCCACCCCGGCAGCGCGCAGCACCTTGCGCACCGTGGCCAGCTCGCAGGAGTTGACCGCATGCTCGAGGGCCTGGCGCCACTCCCTGCGAGCCAGATACCAGTTGGCGAGCGTTCCCTGGAGCGCGCGCCAGCGGGGTTGGTCGGCGCGGCGCAGTTCGCTGCTCAGGTAGTCGCGGAGCAGGTCGTGGTACCGGTAGATCGGCTGCGCGCCCGCGGCGGTCGGGAGACGCTGTACCAGGGCGTTGCGCTGGTACAGGTCCTCGAGCACGGCGCCGGCATCGGAGCGCCCTGTGAGTTCCTCGGCCAGCGTCGGTGTCAGCTCGCGACAGGGACCGGTATCCAGCAGGAAACCGCGCAGCTCGTCAGGTAGCCGGTCCAGCACCTCTGTGGCCAGGAGTTCAGCGACCATCGGGGTCGTCCCCCCGAAGCGCTGCGCCAACCGGGCCGGATCGCTGCCGCGGTCGAGCTCCAGCGCTGCCAGACGGAGCGCCGCCGCCCAGCCTTCGGTCCGTCGCCACAGTGCCTCGAGGTGTGCGGTGGGCAGGTCGTGTCCGAGGGAGGACAGCAGCGCACGGGTCTCGTCCAGATCCATGGAGAAGTCCGGCGGACCGATCTCGCGGATCGCAGCCGCGAGCCGCAGCTCGTGGAGCGCGATGTCGGGCCGGTGACGGCCGCTCAACACCAGGGCGAGCCCGGCAGGGCGGTGCCGCACGAGCAGTTCGACGCTGCGCAGGCACGCCGGATCGGTGAGCTCATGGACGTCGTCGAGCACGAGGACGAAGGGTGGGTCCTGGTGTGCGAAGACCGTCGCCAGTTGGCGGATCAGCGACGCATCGACACCGGTGCCCGCGGGCGCCGACGACAGCTGCGCGATGCGGGGGTCGCCGGCCAGCACCGGGTTCGCACGCAAGGCGGAGAGCAGGGTCGACCACAGACTGGCGACGTCATCGTCGGTCCTGTCGAGCGTCGCCCAGACGAGGTGCGCGGTCAGCGTGGGGGAGCTGCGCGCCCAGCTGCTGAGCGTGATGGTCTTGCCGGCTCCGGCCGGCGCGACGAGCAGGGTGACGGGTGCGGGTGAACCAGCGAGCAGCCGGGCTGCCCGGGTGGCGGTCACCCCGTCAGCGGGGAGCTCAGGTGGCGCCAGTCTGCTGGTCGCGGAGGGCGAGCGCCCGTGCACGCTGGTCCCCGGTACGGCGTTCGCCACCGCGGCCTCCCTCCTCAGGTTCGACGAGCATACAAGCAGGCCCGCGCCGCGGATGCTCGATGTGCCAACCTTCGTCATAGCCGGCCACTGACAGCTGCCCACCATCGAGAGGACCAGCACGATGACCACCGCCGATGAGCACTTCCGCACCCTCGAGGAAGCCGTGGCCGCGCCGCGCCCCCATCGCGACATGGCGCTGGCGATGGAGCCGATGCCCAACTACAGCGAGACGCCCGGTGGACCCCACGGCCAGCCGATCCAGTTCTGGGCCGCGTGGGAGCTCGCTGACCGGCCCCGGCGGATCGCCCTGCTGCTCGACGACTGCCAGGAGGAGTACCGGCCCTATGCCGGCGGCATCCTTCCCAACCTCGAGCGGCTGGTCCACACCTTCCGGGCCGTGCGACAGGCCAACGACGGCGTGGCGATCGCCTGGAGCGCCTGGAGCAGGAGGTTCGACGACGGCATCTCCAACGCCATGGATCGCTGGTACGGCCCGCGCGGGCTGCGGCCCGACCAGCCGGAGAACGCCGCCTACGTCTTCACGGGAGCGCCCGGCCTGGAGACCCTGGCGGAGATCGCGCCGACGGAGCAGGAGCGTGCGCAGGGATGGTTCTACCTCGGCAAGCACCTCGACATGTTCTGGACCTTCGATGAGCGCGGCGAGTCCTACCTCGACGGCAAGCTCAAGGCCCTCGACATCGACACCATCGTCATCGCCGGGCTGTGGACCGATGAGTGCGTGCTCAGCACCGCCTACGCGGGGAACTCCCGGGGCTACGACGTCGTGGTCGTCGGTGATGCCGTGGCCACCGCGACCTCCCACCACGACACCGCCTTGACCGTCGCGAACGGCACCGTCGCGAAGGTTCTGACCACCGACGAGGTGGTGGACTACCTCGAAGGGGACTTCGTCACCGGCGCGCCCGGCGCGGTCAAGGGCACCCGCTACCCCGACGGTCGTAAGGACGGCTGAGTCAGGGCGAGCACGGAGGATGATCCGGGCCCGTCCACGGTGACGGGGAGGGACGAACCACGCCATGCACCGGCCGCGTGAGATGCGCGCGGCGTGTGGGTTGTAGTGCGACGTGCGACCCGTCCGAGGTGAGGAGTCCCCGTGGCAGCGTCCCCCCACCCGCAGAGGTCTCCGGTGCTCCCGCACGTCCAGGCGCGTGCCAGGATGTGGTCCCTGCGGTTGCTGGCGGTGGTCGCGGTGCTGGCGCTGCTGCCCGACGCGCTGACCGGCCCTGTCGCGTGGACGGTGCTGGCCATCGGCCTGTTCGTCGGGCTGCCGCACGGGGCGGTGGACCACCTGGTCCCGGAGTGGACCCTGGGTCGTGACCTGCCGCGCAGCACCTTCGCAGCGATCCTGGCCGCCTACATCGCCGTGGCTGCCCTGGCCTTCGGCCTGCTGCTGCTCCAGCCCATCCTGGCGGCATCGCTGTTCCTCGTCGTGTCGGTGCTGCACTTCGGTGCGGGCGATGTGGAGTTCCTCGACATCTCGTCCTCGCTGCGTCGCTGGCAGCGTCCGGCGGCGGTGCTGGCCTTCGGTCTGCCACCCGTCGCGCTGCCGATCGCCATCCACGCCGAGCAGGCCCGCCCGGTGCTGGTCGGGCTGGCGCCTGAACTGGCTGTGCTGACGGCTCCGACGGCGCGCACCGCTGCCGTGGCCGTCACCTTCAGCCTCGTTGCGGTGACCGCCTGGATCCTCGCCCGCCAGGGACGTGGCGATGGCGCACTGGACCTCGCCGTGCTGTGTGCCACCTTCGTCCTCGCCCCACCGCTGATCGCCTTCGCCGCCTACTTCGGGGCCTGGCACGCGGCACGCCACATCGCTCGGCTGCTGGTGCTCGACCCACGCAACGCCGAGGACCTCGCGGCGGGGCGCTCGGGGTGGCCGCTGCTGCGTTTCGCCCGTTCCGCGCTGCTACCCACCCTCGCCAGCGTCGTGGTGCTGCTCGGCCTGTGGTGGGGTGCCGGCGGGGTCGAGGGGCTGGTGGCCGCCCATCTCGGGCTGTTGGTCGCCTTGACCATGCCGCACGTGGCGCTGGTGTCCTGGCTCGATCGGCGCCGCCACACGAGTGAGACGGAGGTGCGCGTATGACCCGCGGTGTCGTCATCGTCGGTGCCGGCCTCGGTGGGCTGTCCGCGGCCTGCCACCTCGCTGGCCGGGGCGTGCCCGTGACGGTGCTGGAGCGTGCCGACCACCCGGGAGGCCGCGCTGGCCTGCTGGAGCGTGACGGGTACCGCTTCGACACCGGACCCGCGGTGTTGACCATGCTCGGGGTGATGGAGGACACCTTCGCCGCCGCCGGTGCCGATCTGCATGACCACCTCGACCTGGTCCGGCTCGATCCCGCCTACCGGGCAGGCTTCGCTGACGGTTCCCACGTGCAGGTCAGGGCCTCTCGCGAGGACATGCGCGAGGAGTTGCGCGCCTTCGCCGGTGACGGCGCCGCTGAGGGCTTCGAGGGGTTCGTCACCTGGCTCGAGCGGCTGTTCGAGCTGGAGTTCGCCGACTTCATCGACCGTGACTTCACCTCACTGGCGAGCCTGCTGCGCCAGCCCACCGCCCTGGCACGACTGGCTGCGGCCGGCGGTTTCGGGCGCCTGCAACCCGCGGTCGACCGCTTCTTCGACGACCCCCGACTGCAGCGGCTGTTCTCCTTCCAGGCGATGTACGCCGGGATGTCGCCGATGCGCGCGCTGGCGATGTACTCGGTCATCACCTACCTCGACACCGTGCAGGGGGTCTACTTCCCGCGTGGCGGTGTGCATGGCTTGTCCACGGGGCTTGCCCGCGCGGCCCGCGACGCCGGCGTCGACCTGCGCCTGGGTGTCGAGGTGGAGGCCATCGCACCGGCTGCGGGCAACGCACCGGCCCGCGTCCACTCGAGCGACGGGACCTTCGAGGCCGAGGTCGTCGTCGCCAACCCGGACCTGCCGGCCGTCTACGACCAGCTCGTCGAGGTCGACGCGCGCCGACGGCTCCGGCGCGGGCGGTACTCGCCGTCCTGCCTGCTGTGGCTGGTGGGGGGACGCCGGCCCGAGGGCGCGGCGCCCGCCCACCACACCATCGCCTTCGGCGCGGCCTGGTCGCGGACCTTCACCGAGCTGCTCGACGAGGGGCGTCCGCAGTCGGATCCGTCCCGGTTCGTGACGACGCCGAGCGTCACCGACCCCACCCTGGCCCCAGCCGGACGCGACGTGCTGCACGTGCTGGAGCCGGTGCCCAACCTGCGAGCCGGCCTCGACTGGCGCACGCTCGAGCCGCAGATGACGGATCGGATGCTGCGCTGGCTGGAGGATGCCGGCCACCTCGAGGGCACGCCTGAGGTCCTCCACACGACCACACCGGTCGACTGGGCCGCCGACGGGATGGCCGCGGGCACGCCCTTCGCTCTCGACCACCGCTTCACCCAGACCGGCCCGCTGCGCCCGGCGCTCACCGACCGCCGCCTGCCCGGGGTGGTGTTCGTCGGCTCGACCACCCGCCCCGGGGTCGGGGTGCCGATGGTGCTGATCTCCGGGCGACTGGCTGCCGACCAGGTGGTGGCACAGCTCGATGCTGGTCCGCGCGGTCGCCGGTCGTCGAGGTGGCAGCGGTCCCGCACGCCGCAGTCCGAGGCGCAGGAGGCCGCCCGTGCCAGCTGACCAACGCGCCGTGCCCTTGGGACCGCCCGCCACCAGCGAACTGCAGGCCAGCTACGCCCGCTGCCGTCGGCTGCATCGCGCCCACGGCACCACCTACTACTGGGCCACCCGCGCCTTGCCGCGCGCCGACCAGCCCCACGTCCACGCCCTGTACGGGCTGTGCCGCTACGCCGATGAGATCGTGGACGCGCCCGACCGTGGCAGCCTCGCGCAGCGCGCTGCGACGCTCCAGGCGCTGCGGGTGCGTTTCGATCAGGGCGTGGCCGCCGGGCACAGCGACCATCCGGTGCTCGCCGCGGTCGTCGACACCGTGCACCAGCTGTCCATCGACCCTGAGCTGCTCCGGCGGTTCTTCACCTCGATGCACATGGACCTGTCGGTGTCCAGCTACCGCACGCACGCGGAGCTCGAGCGGTACATGGACGGATCCGCCGCGGTCATCGGTGAGCTCATGCTGCCGGTGCTCAGGCCCCCCGACCCTGACGCCGCCCGCGAGGGAGCCAGGGCGCTCGGGGTCGCCTTCCAGTTGACCAACTTCCTGCGGGATGTGGACGAGGACCTCGACCGTGGTCGCATCTACCTGCCGCGCGCGGACCTCGAGCGGTTCGGTGCGGACCCCCGGCGCCGGGTCGTCGACGCGTCGTGGCGGGCGTTCTGCCGGTTCCAGGTCGAGCGCATCCGCGACATCTACCGCGAGGCGGACGCCGGCATCGACCTGCTGCCACCCCGCTCCGCGAAGGTGATCCGCGCAGCGCGCCTGCTCTACAGCGGCATCCTCGACCGGATCGAGGACGCGGGCTACGACGTCTTCACCGCCCGCGCCCGTGTCGCGACCCCGGTCAAGGTCGCGGTGGTCGGCCGCGAGGTCCTCCGGCGGACACCGACCGGCAGCAGCCCGCAGCACCAACGCAACCCCGCACCGCACCAGGCCCCACACCACCCCCCGCGGTCGACGACCCGGCCCGAGCCCGCCGAGCGCTGAGGCCGCCATGGAACCCTTCCACTACCTGCTCGTACTGCTGGCCTGTCTGCTCGTCACCGCGCCCCTGGAGTGGGTCATCGGTGCCCGGGTCTACCGACGTCCCCGCCGCCTGGCGCTCACCCTGATCATCGCGATGACACCCTTCGTCCTGTGGGATCTGGTGGGGATCGCACGCGGCCACTGGGACTTCGCCGCGCGCTACACCCTGGGCCTCGACCTCGGCGGGGTGATGCCCCTGGAGGAGTTGCTGTTCTTCGTCGTCATCCCCATCTGTGCGCTGCTGACCCACCAGGCCGTGCTGCGACTCGGCGCCCGGATCATGCCTCGGGGGCGCCTGGCCCGCGAAGCCGAGGAACTCGGAGCCGTCGACCCGGCAACCGCCGCCGTCAGGCAGGAGGTACCCCGTGCCTGAGTACACCCTGCTGACCGTGGTCGCGATCGTGGTGGTCGTGGTCCTCGACCTCGTCGTCGTGCGCACCCGGCTGCTGACCACCCTCGGTTTCTGGTTGGCCCTGGCGATCATGTGGGGGTTCCAGATCCCTGTTGACGGGTGGCTGACCCGGCTCGATGCCGCCATCGTCCGCTACGACGATCGCCACTTCAGCGGCGTTCGCCTCTTCCTCGACTCGCCCATCGAGGACTTCGGGTTCGGGTTCGCCATGATCCTGGCCACCCTGATGGTCTGGACCGTCCTGGGACGACGGGACCGACCGCTCCCCGCGGACCCGACAGGATGATCGGCATGCCCACGGAGTTCGACCGTGCTGGCCGCAGGTACCTGGTGGCGGTGAGCCGGCGCGCCGTCATGGCTGCTGGACGGCTCCTCGACGCGGTGACCAGCGTGCTGACGGCACGCCTGCGCCAGACGTGGCCAGCCTCGTGATCCGACGCTGGCAGGCAGTGGGAGGACTCGCCGCGGCCAGCAGGATCCCGGCGCTGCGCTGGCCGCTGCTGTCCTTCCTGCTCTTCCGTGGCGTGGAGGCCGCAACCTGGCGCACCCTGCTGATCCTGGCCCACGATCGTGGCGGTGCGGCGGGTTCGGGTCTTCCGGCCGCTGGGCTGCTCCTGCCCGGCGTGGTCGTTGCAGCCCTCGGCTCCGTGATCGTGGGGTGGGGTGACCCTCCCCGGGTGCTGTGGCGGTGCTACGTCGCCCAGGCGCTCGCGGCGCTTGCCACCGGAGCTGCGACGCTGATCGCGGCCCCCTTGGTTGTGGTGGTGTTGTCCGGCGCCGCGTTGATGGGAGCTGCACCCTGACGCGGCCGACCCATCACGCCATGCTCCCGCTGCTGGTCCGCTCGCCCGAAGAGTTGACCGTCGGCAACGCCGGCTCCTCCAGCGCCCAGGCACTGGGCGAACTGCTCGGGCCGATGTTGGTGGCAGTGTTGCTCCTGGCCGTCGCTCCGGGATGGGTGTTCCTGGCGCTGGCGCTGCTCGCCGCCCTGGCTGACGTGGGCGTAGTACAGGCACTGTTCGATGTCGCAGCGCGGACCCTGCTGTAGCGCAGCGTCCCCCCGCGCGTGGTGGCCCGGCTGTTCGGTGTCCAGGAGGCGGTGGTGGTCGTCGGAGCGATCCTCGGGGCCCTGCTCGTCCCCGGCTTGGTGTTGCTGCTCGGCGAGCGTGGCGCCTTCCTGGCTGCCGGCGTGCTCCTGCCGACGCTCGGCATGCTGCTGTGGACACGTATCCGAGGCTTGGACCGCACGGCCGTCCTGCCGGGTCCAGCGCTGCAGATCTTCAGCCATGTGCCCATGTTCGCTGTACTCCCGCAACCGGAGCTGGAGCAGTCGCCCCGTGCCCTCGAACCGGAACCGGTCGTCGCGGCCGGAGCGACGGTCATCTCCGAGGGTGAGAGCGGCGACCGCCACTACCTCATCGTGTCCGGCACCGCCGTGGTCCGCCGGGGCGACCGGGTTCTCGCGGAGCTCGGACCGGGCGAGGGGTTCGGGGAGATCGCGCTGCTGCGCGATGTCCCTCGCACGGCGAGCGTCGTCGCGGTCTCACCGCTGGAGCTGGTGCGTCTGGAGCGGGAGCCCTTGCTGCTGGCCGTCACCGGCTCTCCGTCCAGCCTTCAGACGGTCGACCAGCAGGTGCAGGCCATGCTGGGGCAGCAGGAGCGGCGCGACGACTGACCCGCCAGGACGCCAGCGTCGACCGTGACAGACCAGAAGCTCACCAGGGGCACGCATCGGTTGGCGCGTCCTGCCAGGTGGGTACGGTCCCTCACCGCGAGACGACCCGGGGACCACGGCATGACCGGCACGATCACCGACGTGGACCACCGCCACCTCGACGCCTGCG
>SL_7KL_010_BRINEDRAFT_10001630_pt1 | contig 10629 bp, 9 predicted proteins | sample SodLak_010_BRINE_FD_10663 | JGI IMG/M metagenome (IMG submission 10663)
ACCAGCGATAATCACCGGACGTTTCGCCTTTGCTAACTGCTGCGCGGCCTCTGCCACCGCAGTAGGGTTGGCCAAGGTTCTATCCAACGGGTAAGCAGCCAATGTCGCTTGGCGATCTGCGCTCGCCGCTGATACTTGATCGAGTAGATCAACTGGCACTAACAACACTGCCGGCCCTGGATGGCCTGAACTAGCTGCAACAAATGCCATGTCCAAGTAATCTTCCAGGCGGTCGACTGCGTCAACCCGCTTTACCCATCGAGACACCGCACTAAACAGAGTTAGATGATCAAGTTCCTGGAAAGCGTTACGTTCTCTGGCATAGGTGGGCACATCCTGAACAATCGCCACCATCGGAATGGATGCCTTTAATGCCTCACCAAGCCCGGCAACTAACAATGTGGCCGCTGGCCCATTTTGAGCAGCAACAACAGCCACTTTGCCGCTGGTTCGCGCATAAGCATCCGCCATTGCCGCACCCGCATTCTCTGTACGGTAAGCAAGCTGCCGAATCCCCAATTCCGCACCTGCTAGAAAAAGCTTTGATGGAATGCTCTGGCCAAAAATCTCACTGACCCCGTGGCGCTTAAGCGCTGCAGCGAGTACGTGCGCTCCAGACGACATTACTGACCTCCACCCATCACAAGAATCACCTTGCCAATATGCGGAGCGTCCATACGCCGATGCGCCTCAACAACCTCCTCAAAAGGGTAGGTTGAATCAATCACCGGCAAACATTCCCCCTTTTCCCAAAGCGGCATCAGTGCCTCTTCGAGCTCACCAGCAATCTCTGCCTTCTCTTCAACGCTTCTAGCTCTGAGTGTTGAGCCGGTAAACCAAAGTTTTTTAGCCATGATTTGCCAGACATCAATCGTGGCCTCAGGGCCCGCTTGTAATGCAATCTGCACGAGCCTTCCGCCCGGCGCGGCCGCGGCTAGATTGCGGTTAACATACTCCCCCCCCACCATATCGAGGCATAGATCAAAACCATGCCCATCGGTTGCCTTATGCAAGGCATCCACAAAATCTTTTTCTTTATAATTAATGGCAACATCAGCACCTAAGTCTATGCAGCGCTGGCATTTTTCAGCGCTGCCCGCTGTTACGGCAATTTTGGCGCCGCGCGCCTTGGCAATTTGTATCGCCGTTGTACCAATCCCCGAACTACCACCATGAATCAGCACCCACTCATTCCGACTCAACTGACCCCGCTGAATCATGTTGGTCCAAACCGTGAAGTAGGTTTCCGGAATGCCCCCCAGAGATACCACATCCACTCCATTCGGTGCCTTCAGCGCATTGCGCTCATCAATTACCGCCACCTCGGCATAGCCGCCACTCGCCACCAAACCAAACACGCGATCGCCCACCGCAAAGCGAGAGGCCGACTCACCCACACCGATCACTTCACCGGCAATTTCGAGCCCTAAAACATCACTGGCTCCAGGTGGTGGCGGATAGCCTCCCATGCGCTGCATGACATCAGGACGATTGACACCGGCCGCCTCCACGGCCACCAAGAGCTCCCGCCCAACTGGCTTTGGCTGCTCTCTGGTTACCATCTGCAGGGCTTCCGGCCCGCCCGCCTCAGGTGCGATGACTACTCTCATCCCTCAACTCCCGTATTTTGCTCGTAATAGCCATAAGCGCTCCAGCCGCCATCAGAGGTAACGACCTGCCCGGTCATAAACTGATTTTGGTCAGAAGCGATAAACAGCATGAGCTCTGCGATTTCTTCAGCAGTGCCTAGGCGCCCTTGCGGCGTGCGTGATTCAATCTTTGCAATAGAAAGCCGACCCTCATCAGCGAGGGCTCTGAAAAACGGCGTATCAATGTACCCAGGCGCAACTGCATTCACGCGGATGCCACGCGAGGCCCATTCAATGGCTAACGCCTTGGTCATCATCGATACAGCACTTTTTGTTGCGCAATAGGCCAGCCGCTCGGGTGCTGCGATCTGCCCGTACATCGAACTCACATTGAGAATGACGCCTTCTGAGCCGTCCGGGTGCCGCCGAGCGAATTCCCGCGAGGCCAAGAATACACCGGTTTGATTCACCGCTAGTGCTCTGTTCCAGCGCTCGAGGGTCAATGCCTCCGTGGCGACGTTGCAAGAAATTCCCGCGTTATTGATGAGCACATCGATCTTGTCGTAGGTCTCAATTGCTGACGTGAATCCATCCATAATGCTCTGCTCACAGGTAACGTCACCGGTGATCGCCAGTGCATCGCCACCCGCTGCCTGCAACTCATCAACCGCTAGCTTTGCGGCCGCAGCATCTTTTTCAAATACCGCCACTTGGTAGCCGGCACGCGCAAATCTGTGTGCAAATGCTTTGCCCATACCCGTGCCTGCGCCGGTAATAAAAACACTACGCGGGGTGCCCAGCTTTACTTGTTCTGTTTCCAAGGCGCTTTAGTATCCAATTTTATTGACCTTATTTTAATGACGAGGCACCCCTGATCTGGGTATCCCGCTCTCCTCCATGTCTTCAACTTATCATCCGTTCTGCTTGTCTTACAAGTAGTAATCTGACATCCTGATTTCACGATGTTAAAAACGCTCAGATGGAGAGAGGACCAGCCCAAGCGCATTAACTATGCGCTGGAGCGTGATGTCCGATAAATGCTGCTAATAACAACAAAAGGCACCGTACTTAAACATGCAAAATAGTGCGCAACCCATACTAAGAGCCCATTCCCTACCCACCGAGGTGGCCAATAGACTTCGGCTTGCCATTGATCGAGGGGATTATTCCCCTTCCGGCAAGCTACCCTCTCAAGAGCAACTGGCAAAGGCCTATGGCGTCAGCCGTCCCGTTATTCGGGAAGCACTTTCATTACTCAAGTCGGATGGGTTGATTATTTCTCAGCAGGGTCGCGGGCAGTTTGTTAACCCCGAGGGCTCTTCTGTCTTCAGGCTTGAGGCGAATATCTCTGATCATCACGCGCTAATGGATTTATTTGATTTCCTGCTCTCCTTTGAAGTCACCGCTACAGAGCTTGCCGCCGTCCGGCGCACGCCCGCGGAGTTGCAGGCCATCGATCACTCATTAAAAGCGCTGCAAGGCGCCATTCAACGCAATGAATCTGGCGTCAAAGAAGACATGCAATTTCATCAGGCGATTGTGCGTGCCTCACACAATGACTATTACATCACCTTCAGCGAGTTCCTCGATAACCAAGTCCGACGCATGATTAGAACTGCCCGAACCAATACCGCGCAACAACGCGGTCTTGTGCACGAGGTGCAACAAGAGCACGAGGCGATTTGCCGCGCCATTCATGAGCGCGACCGCGACCGTGCCCGCATTGCCGCAGCCAATCATCTCACCAATGCTGCCCGTCGGTTAAAACTGGGGCAAAACAAAAATATGACGAAAGCTTAGGGAGCAAGATAGACCATGTATGGCAATCACATAGCCGGTCAGTGGGTTGAGGGAGACGATGTCATAGTGAACATCAACCCGTCTGACACACGCGATGTCGTTGGCGAATACGCGCTCGCCTCAGAGGCACAAACGCAAGACGCGATTGCCGCGGCAAAAGCTGCCCAAAGTGGCTGGCAAGCCTTTACTGCCGAGATGCGCAGCGATATTTTGGATGAAATCGGTACAACGATTCTGGCGCGGCGGGATGAACTCGGCACTTTATTGTCCCGCGAAGAAGGCAAAACCCTTGCTGAGGGGATCGGCGAGGTGGTTCGCGCCGGTCGGGTCTTTAAATTTTTTGCCGGTGAATGCCTGCGGCTCGCCGGGGAGCGCTTGCCCTCTGTGCGGCCTGGCGTTGAGGTGGAGGTCACCCGCCATCCCATTGGCACGGTCGGCGTGATCACGCCATGGAATTTCCCAATTGCCATTCCAGCATGGAAAATTGCCCCTGCACTGGCATATGGCAACACCGTGGTGTTCAAGCCGGCAGGCCTTGCACCGGCATCTGCTTGGGCATTGTCTGACATCATTACGTCCGCCACCGGCATGCCGTCAGGCGTATTCAACCTTGTCATGGGATCAGGCAGCGTTGTAGGGGAGTGCCTGGCGCGCTCGGCGGATATTGACGCCATTACCTTTACCGGCTCTACCCCCGTTGGGCGAGGTATCGCTCGCTTATGTGCTGATCGCGGCGCGCGGATTCAGCTGGAAATGGGCGGAAAAAACCCGCTTATCATACTCGATGACGCCGACATTGATCTCGCCGTCAGTATCGCCGTCAGTGGCGGGCTTTATTCCACCGGCCAGCGCTGCACGGCATCGAGCCGCCTGATTGTTGAGCAAGGCATCCATCATGCATTTGTGGCCAAACTCACAGAAGCAACTGCTGCACTCCAGGTCGGTCATGCCCTTGATCCAGAATCGGATATTGGGCCTGTGGTATCTGCAGAGCAGCTCGAACAGGATCTTTATTACATTCAGCAAGGCATTGCTGAAGGGGCCCACCTTGAATTTGGTGGTGAGGTGCTTGAGGGAAAAACACCTGGCTACTACTTACAGCCGGCCATATTTTCCGGTACGCGCAATGATATGACGATCAACCAGGACGAGGTGTTTGGCCCGGTGATGAGCGTGATCGAAGTGGCTGATTATGACGAGGCATTGGCAACCGCTAATGCCACGGCATTTGGCCTTTCAGCGGGCATTTGCACCCGCTCACTGGCTCATGCGGCTGACTTCCGTCGTAATGCTTCAGCTGGAATGACCATGGTGAATCTGCCGACCGCGGGGGTGGACTACCATGCCCCGTTTGGCGGCATGAAAGCGTCAAGCTACGGCCCGCGCGAGCAGGGTAGCCACGCTCGTGAGTTCTTTACCATCACTCGCACAAGCTATATTGCACCAGGAGTCATCTAATGCAAATAACGGGCAACACACGAATTAGTGCGATCATCGCCGACCCCATCCACCACGTCAAAACTCCGCAGGGCATCAATGCGCGCCTCCAGGCAGCAGGCATCGATGGCGTGCTCATTCCCGTGCATGTTTCTGCCGCGGAACTTGCGAAGGTAGTTGACGGCTTTCGTGCCATGAAAAATTTACAAGGTTTTATCGTTACAGTACCGCATAAAAGCGCCATCCTCCCTCTCTGCGACGAGGTCGAGCAAGACGCGCAGCGCATCGGCGCTGTCAATGTGGTGCGTCGTGACGAGAATGGCAGACTCATCGGCCATATGCTTGACGGAGAGGGGTTTGTTGCCGGCCTGAAAGAGGCAGACATACCGCTGGTAAATCAAACCGCCTATCTGGCAGGCGCCGGCGGCGCTGCCAACGCGATCGCGTTTGCACTGGCCAAAAATGGTGTAAAACAGCTTACGATTGCCAATCGCACCGCAGCAAAAGCGCAAGATCTAATTGATCGAGTTTCAAAAGCGTATACCGATTGCCGGTATGTGCTCGGCAGTGAAGACCCCTCTGGCCATGATTTAGTGGTTAACGCCACCTCGCTCGGGCTAAACGCCGGTGACCCATTGCCGTTGGATGCCTCACGCCTGAGCGCTGATCAAACCGTAGCGGAGATCATTATGCAACCTGAGGAAACCGCACTCCTCGCGGCAGCTAAGGCAAGAGGATGTCGTACCCATCCGGGGCTGCCAATGTTACAAAACCAACTGGCGCTAATGACTCAAATCTTGGGGTTTACTGAGGGCGAATAAGGTGGAGACGTTTGACTACATTATCGTGGGTGGCGGTACCGCCGGCTGTGTCCTCGCCGAGCGCCTGACAGCCAATGGCAAATACCATGTATTGCTCATCGAGGCTGGCACGCCGCCGCGCAGCCCATGGATTCCAATACCTGCAGGGTTTAGCAAACTGCTGGTTAATCAGCAGTACAACTGGCGACTCACCTCCTCGCCTGAACCTACAACGGCCAACCGCGCCATTCCTATTCCGCGGGGTCGCGGCCTTGGTGGCTCATCGCTAATCAACGGCATGATCTACGTCCGTGGCCAAGTGCAGGATTTTAATCGGTGGTTGGATCAGGGCGCACACGGATGGGGCTGGGACGATGTTGAGCCCTATTTTAGAAAATTCGAATGCTGCGCCTTTGGTGACAGCACTCGCGGACACAACGGCCCAATGCATATTGAAGAGGTTGCGGAGCGTTGTGCCATTAGCGAAGCCACATTAGCAGCGGCCAGCGCCGCCGGATGGCCGCTTAATGAAGACTACAACAGCGGCGATCAAACCGGCTTTGGTTACTATCAGGTGCTGCAACATAATCGGCGCCGATGGAGCGCCTATGACGCCTACCTCCGCCCTGCCCTTGGCCGCTCTAATCTCACCATCAAAACCGAAGCGCAGGTCGAGCACCTCATCGTTGAGGATGGTCGCTGCACCGGCGTGCGCTATAGAAAAGGCCAGAAATTGATATCGGCCACTGCGCAGGCTGAGGTCATCTTATGTGCAGGCAGCGTGCATAACCCGCAGCTCCTTGAGTTATCCGGCATCGGTGAACCCGAGCATCTTAAGTCATTGGGCATCGACCCGGTTCACGCCCTACCCGGCGTCGGCGAAAACTACCAAGACCATTACGCGACACGCATGAACTGGAAGGTGCGCGAGGCGGTCACCATCAATGAGCGCTCCCGCGGCCTACGCTTAGTTAAGGAGCTTCTGCGCTATGCCTCCCAACGTCGTGGGATTTTAAGCTTAGGCACCGGTCTGGTTTATGGCTTTGTTTCCACACGCTACGCGAAATACGGGCCCGATATTCAATACTTTGTGGTGGATGCCAGTTATGCCAACGCTGCCGAGCGCGTGTTGGATAAAACGCCCGGCATGACCATCGGCGTCACACAGCTACAGCCTGAATCCAAAGGCAGCATTCATGCCGTAGATCGATACATCACCACACAGCCAGCCATTCGCCCCAATTTTCTGAGTGCGGGTGATGATGCCAATGCACTGGCTGAAGGCATGCAACTCGCGCGCAAGCTGGTTAGCCAAGCCCCCCTCAACTCCCTCCTCGTTGAGGAGATGAACCCCGGCGCGCAGCGCAGTGAACCAGATGAGCTCATTAATTGGGCGCGCGAAACAGGGCAAACGATTTATCACCCCATTGGCACCTGCCGCATGGGGCACGCCGATGATGCTGATGCGGTTGTTGACCCACGCCTAAGAGTTCGCGGTTTAACCGGGCTACGCGTAGCTGATGCGTCAGTCATGCCATCTATGGTTTCCGGTAACACGCAAGGAGCTGTCATGATGGTAGCCGAGAAGGCTGCAGACATCATCATGGAGCGTTAATGCGTATCTCACATCGCTGGCGACTGGGGCTGCTGGTTGGCCTGGTTGGTATCGGCTTGCTGATTGCGGCTATCCAGCCGCTGAGCCTTGAGCAACTTTTGCTACTCGGTTACGAGCTGGCCGCCAACCCACTAACCACTGTTTTACTCGTAGCAATGCAAGCGTTGCTATTCGCACTGGCCCTGCCGGGCACTCTGATATTCTGGCTCGTCGCCCCGTTTTACACGCCTTGGCTCGCCACTCTGTTGCTTTGCATCGGCGGCGCACTGGGCGCACTCGGCGGCTATGCGATTGCTGCCACCCTCGGCTCAACGGTTGCCAAGGGCCCGAAAGGCCGAAGAATCACCCGGCTCATGGCAAGCCATAATGGCAATTTTCTTGTTTTAGCTGCGTTACGAATCGTGCCGGGTTTCCCACACTCCGTATTAACTACGGCGCTGGCACAATTCGCTTGCCGATCGCCAAATTTCTCCTCGCATCCACAATAGGGCTCGCGATCAAGTGGTTTATCTATGCTCGTGCGGTGTACGGCGTTACCGAAGCGGGATTAACCGGTGCCCCGTTGGGGTGGGACAGTATGCTGCCCCTATTAGTTATTGCGCTGTTATTTATTTTCGCAGGACTGATTCGGCACAAAATCAGTCATCACACAGGGCCTCAATAGCTGCATCCCGGGTTATGGCATTACCGGATGGCAGCACGGCATCTGCTGCGTCGATAAAAGCGGCAACATCCGCCAACACCGCAGCGCCACCGGTATACCGGGTCAACATATGGTAGCCATCAGGGTAGTACGCCGCCCGCCAGCGCTTAGAGTCAGCTGGCAGCGCCTTAAACATTTCACAGGCCGCCTCATGCGGGATTACCTCATCTTCCCCGCCGTAGAGAACCAAGGTATTGACCTCTGGCAAATGGCCAAGGGCAACCAGGGCCTTGTCCATTAAATTGGATATCCCGGCAATCGCATCAACACGCGTTTCACTAATCCATAATGGGTCTTTGGTGATTTGCTCCAAAACCACGGGATCATCGGTTGGGTCAATCCCGAAGCCACGGCCGGCTAATTTGAGATTCGGCGTTGCACGCTCGCCCACCCACAACGCACCTTGCTGATACCACGGCATTTTAGAGCGCGCCCAAACCGCCGGCCCCACCATGATCACCCCGTCCACCGCAATATCGGGAGCTGCCTCCAGCATTAGCGCACTGAGCGCGCCGCCCATACTCAACCCCATAATGAATAGCGGCGCTTCAGGATACCGCTCCCTGAGCGCAGCAACCGCAAAAATCAGATCATCAACCAGCACCACCGTGCCTGGCCATTCGGCTCGGCTGTCGCTTCCACCAAACCCCCGCTGATCCCAGGCATAAACTGCAATGCCAAGCGGGTTCAAAGCCGCAGCAGTAGCGATAAATGCACCAGAATGATCGTTAAATCCGTGAACGCCCAGCACCACGCCACTCGGCTGCTCACCGTGCTCCGGCGCGGGGCCCCAGCGCCGGAGCGGTAAGGACACACCGTCTTCCATCACCAGTCTATGTCTGGTTAAGCCATACTGCGTGGCCTGAGAAGGCCTCAGCGGGCTCGGGTGCTCCAGTTGCTGCGGATCAAGCACAAGCCCCCGGGCCTCGACTTGAACAAACGGCAAAAAAGCCGAACTAATGCACAGTGAAAACAAAAAAGCGCTGACCGGTCTGAACACCAAAAACTACTCCGAAAATGGCTGACAATCCGCTACACACAAGGCATCATCACTTCAAGGTAGAGAATATCATTAACGATTTTGGAGAGCGTCATTGCAATTAACCAGCCCAGAATTTGCGGATGGTACCGAGATGCCATGGCGGGTATCCGCAGCCAATGAAAACTGCATTCCTGCGCTCAATTTGCATGATGTACCTGCCGCTGCACGCAGCCTTACACTCTTGCTTGAGGATTTGAGCTCTCCGCTGGGCGGCGTTACGCACTGGCTGGTATGGAACCTACCACCTGATACCACTCATATCGATGCGGTTAGCCTACCGGAAAGCGCCGTCATTGGCATGAGTGCTTTTGGTAAAGTCGGCTACACAGGGCCAACCCCGCCTGAAGGCCAGCACACCTATCGTTTCGTAGCCAATGCACTGGATTGCCGGCTGGATTTATCACCAGGCACTGCCCGGCCGAATTTTGATGCGGCGGTGGCGGGCCATATTATTGACACCGCTGAATTACGCGGCCTTATCGAGCGCTCATGAATTCGCAGCATCGTGCCGGTAAATTTTTTTCGACCGTCAACCCCGTTGTTTTTATTGCCTCTGCGGTGATGGTCGTCGGGTTTGTGGGGTTCGGAGTGTTGCTGCCCACGCTGGCAGCAAAAAGCTTCGATGCAATCCATAACTTCATCACCGAATATCTGGGTTGGAGCTATTTGCTTGCCGTGAGCTTTTTTGTCGGGTTCCTGTTGTGGCTGGCGTTTAGTCGTTACGGCAGCATCAAGCTGGGCCAGCCGGATGATCAACCTCAATTCGGCTTTGGGGCTTGGTTTTCGATGCTGTTTAGCGCCGGCATGGGTATTGGGTTGGTGTTTTGGAGTGTCGCTGAACCAATTTTGCATTATCAACAGCCGCCCAGTGGGCCCGGAGAAACCGCTGAAGCAGCCCGCAACGCGATGGTCTATACCTTTTTCCACTGGGGACTGCATGCATGGGCGGTCTATGTGGTGCTCGGCCTATCGGTTGCCTACTTTAGCTTTCGCCATCGCCTCCCATTGACCATTCGTTCCATTTTCTACCCGCTGATCGGCGATAAAATCTACGGCCCAATCGGTCATATCATCGACATTCTTGCCGTGTTTGGCACCCTCTTTGGGCTAGCAACATCACTCGGCTTTGGTGCCATGCAAATCAACACCGGATTAAACCTCTTGGTAGGCCTGCCAGTATCGCACTGGTGGCAGGTCGGGATCATTGCCGCCATCACCGCATTTGCCGTGTTTTCCGTGGTTTCAGGGCTAGACCGCGGCCTGAAGTGGGTCAGCCAGTTCAACCTCGCACTCGCGGTGAGCTTTATGCTCTTTGTGCTGCTGGCCGGCCCCACACTCTTTATCATTCGATTTTTCCTCGACTCAGTGGGCAGTTATTTCCAACAGATCATCCAGCTAAGTTTGCAAACCGATGCTATTGCGGGCTCTGTCTGGCAGAAGGACTGGACCATGTTCTATTGGGCATGGTGGATTGCCTGGTCTCCGTTTGTGGGAATTTTCATTGCCCGCATTTCTCGCGGTCGTACCATTCGCGAGTTTATTATTGGCGTGCTCGCGTTGCCGTCGTTATTTGTGTTTGTCTGGATGTCAGTATTTGGGGGCACAGCCCTGCATATCGAGCTTTTCGATGAGAATGCCACGAT
>SL_7KL_010_BRINEDRAFT_10001631_pt1 | contig 10627 bp, 9 predicted proteins | sample SodLak_010_BRINE_FD_10663 | JGI IMG/M metagenome (IMG submission 10663)
GAGGCGGTGAGTTGGACGGAAGCGGGGTGACACAGGCAGCATTTCGGGCGGCGCAATATGTGCGCATGTCGACCGAGCATCAGCAGTATTCGACCAATAACCAGGCCGACAAGATCCGCGAATATGCCGAAAAACGTGGCATCGAGATTGTGCGGACCTATGCCGATGATGGCAAGAGCGGGCTGTCGCTTGAAGGGCGCGCGGCGCTGCAAAAACTGCTCTCGGATGTCGAGTCAGGCGCGGCCGATTTCAACCTGATCCTCGTCTATGACATCAGCCGCTGGGGACGGTTTCAGGACGCGGACGAGTCGGCATATTACGAATATATCTGTAAACGCGCGGGCATCGACATCGCCTATTGCGCTGAACAATTCGAGAATGATGGCTCGCCTGTCTCGACGATCGTCAAAGGCGTCAAACGCGCCATGGCCGGCGAATACAGCCGGGAATTGTCAGTCAAGGTTTTTACCGGCCAGTGCCGCCTGATCGAGCTGGGCTACCGGCAGGGTGGTCCCGCCGGATATGGCCTGCGCCGGGTACTGCTCGACGAGCGCGGCACTATCAAGGGCGAGTTGAAGCGCGGCGAGCACAAGTCACTGCAAACCGACCGCGTAATCCTGATGCCTGGGCCTGAGGAAGAGGTGGCTTGGGTCAACCGCATGTATCGCTGGTTGATCGAGGAAGAACTGAGTTTGCGCGAGATCGCTGACCGGCTGAATGAGGCGGGCGTTGCCACCGATCTCGACAAGCCCTGGACGCCGGGCACAGTCCGCACAGTTCTGACCAACGAGAAATACATCGGCAACAATGTCTACAATCGCAGCTCCTTCAAGCTGAAGAAGCTGCATGTCGACAACCCGCCCGAGATGTGGGTGCGCAAGGAGGGGGCGTTCGAGGGCATTGTGCCGCTGGAGCTGTTTCTGACCGCGCAGGAGATCATCACAGCGCGCTCGGCGCGTCTGTCGGACGAGGAACTGCTCGATCATTTGAAGCGCCTCTACGCGGATGCAGGCCAGTTGTCGGGGGTGCTGATCGATCAGACGCCGGATATGCCCTCGTCCGCAGCCTATCGAAACCGGTTCGGTTCGCTGGCCCGCGCCTATGAGATGATCGGCTATCGCACCGACCGCGATCATGAGCGCATCGCGCTGAACAAGCGCTTGCGTGCCATGCATCCCGAGATCATCGCGCGCACAGAGGCCGCGATTGCGGAGGTCGGGGGCGCAGTGCAGCGCGACCCGAAAACCGATCTTCTGACCATCAATGACGAGCTGGTGGTCAGTCTGGTGCTGGCGCGCTGCCAGCCGCAGGCGGACGGGCGGCTGCGCTGGCGCATTCGCTTTGACCCGATGCGCTATCAGGCCGACATCACGCTCGCTGTACGGCTCGACCCGATGAACCGGGGTGAGCTTGATTACTACCTGCTGCCCTGGCTCGACCTGCCACGGCAGGAAATCCGGCTCTGCAACCGCACTGCGCTCACATTTGAAGCCTTCCGCTTTGATGACCTCGGCTTCTTCTACGGGATGGCCGAGCGCGTTGGGGTTTTGAAACGATGGACCTGAGACAAAATCCAGCAATCAACAAAGGAGAACATAACATGAATATTATCCTTCAACTCAGGAGGGCTGCACATGCTGCCTGAACCCCCCGACAGCGTGACCATGGTGCCGATCGAGCGGATCGAGGTGCTGAATTCGCGCGATCGCAACATGAAGGTCTTTGAGGAGATCGTGGAAAACATCCGCAGCATTGGCCTCAAAAAGCCGATTACGGTGACCGGGCGCGAGGCGGCGGATGGCACGCCCGCCTTTCTGCTGGTCTGCGGCGAGGGGCGGCTCAATGCCTTCCGCTTGCTGGGTGAGACCCACATTCCGGCGCTGGTAGTCAATGTCAGCGACGAAGACGCCTTCATCATGTCACTCGCGGAAAACATCGCCCGGCGCGGCCACCGCCCGCTGGAGATCCTGGCCGATATCGAGCTGCTGCTCGCGCGGGATTACACCATCGAGGACATCATCCAGCGCACGGGGTTGTCGCAAAAATATGTGCGCGACATCGTCTTTCTGCTCGAAAAGGGCGAGGAGCGGCTGATCGAGGCCGTGCAGAACAACACCATCCCGCTGACTGCAGCGCTGGAAATCGCGCGCGCCAAGAATGATGATGGCGATCTGGGTGACATGCTGGAAGAAGCCTACAAGTCCGGCCAGCTCAAGGGCCACCAGTTGACCGACGCGAAGCGCCTCATGGAAAAGCGCCGCGAGAAGGGGCCGAAATCCGGCGCGCGCTTGAGGCTTCCGAATTCCGCGCACTCGCTGGTGAAGATCTACCAGAAGGAAGTCGCCCGCCAGCACAAGATGGTGCTGAAGGCAGAGCATGCGCATCAGCAGCTTTTGCTGGTGGTACAGGGCCTCAAGACGCTGTTTGCCGATGAGAACTTCGTGACGCTGCTGCGTGCAGAGGGTCTCGATACGCTGCCCAAATACCTCGCCGATCGCATTGAAACCATTTAACCCCGGAGACCAGCATGACCCAGACCAGCACAGTCAAACCCATCTATCCCGGCGCCTTTCCACCGCCCGGCGCGGAGGAGGACAGCGCGCAGGCCTATCCCAAGGCCCCGCTGAACCTGACCCTCGGCTTTGATCTCGAAACCTATCAGATCCCGATCGACGAGCTGATGCCCTCGAAAAAAGTCCCTGATGGCGTTATGACCACGCGCAAGTTCAAGCAGATCCTGTCCTCGATCCGCGAGATCGGGCTGATTGAGCCGCTCTCGGTGATCAAGCCCGACCCGGATGCGCCGGGCTTCCTGCTGCTTGATGGCAATCTGCGGGTCCTGGCGCTGAAGGAGCTGGGCCAGGATGTGGCGCCCTGCCTGATTGCCAAGGATTTCGAGACCTACACCTACAACCACCGGATCAACCGGCTCTCGACCGTGCAGGAGCATTACATGCTGCGACGCGCGATCGACAAGGGNGTNAGCAAGGACCGGTTGGCGCGCGCCTTCAATGTCAATCTCTCGACGATCAACAGCCGGATCAACCTGCTCCACGGCATCTGTCCGCGCGCCGTGGAACTGCTGAACGACCATCAGTTCACGCCGGATGTGACGCGCCATCTGCGCAAGATGAAGGCGGCACGCCAGATCGAGGCGGTCGAGCTGCTGATCGCGGCCAACACGATCACTGGCGCACATGCCGACGCACTTCTCAAGGCCACACCGCCCGAACAGCGCACGGATTACGCGCCGCCAAAGCCGGAAGAGCCCAAGGGCGACCCGTTGGAACAGATCGTCAAGCTCGAGCGCGAGATGAACCAGGTGCAGGAAAAATACAAGGATGCCGAGAAATCCTATGGCTCGGAATTGCTGAACCTGGTCGTTGCCAAGGGTTATCTGACCAAACTGGTCGGCAATGAGGCTGTCCGGTCCTGGCTCAGCCGCCATGCGCCCGAGATCCTCGAACAATTCGATCTGGTGATCAACACCACCAGTATGGAAGAGGCCATGGAGCAGCAAGCACGCGAGGAGGGCAGGGCGGAGGCGCTCCCTGCACGGTCACAGGCCACGCATGAGGCAGAAATCGCGAATGATCCCGCAACCGAGTATGCTGCAGAATAGAATCCGCCTGTTCAGTTCAGCATGAAACGGCCTTGTAGACTCAGCGGAAAGGAGCAAGGTCCCGCGTTCTTGGCTTTGTGTTGCGGCTGGGCGGCACGAAGGCTATCGGGGGGTGTCGGGGTAACAGGGTTTGAAATGGCTGATGAAGTTGATTTGGGCCGCAACAGCAAGTCTGGTGTTCTTGGCGCTTCTGCTTAGCGCGGACTTTCTGCGTCGATCCACACCTGCGGAAATTCCGGCAAGTCTTCCTGAAATAGCCATTGTCTTCACGGGCCAGTTTGACCGTGTAGAAGCCGGGCTTGCGCTTCTGGAGCGCGGGCAGGTCGAAACGCTGTTCATTTCTGGTGTGAATAGGGGGGCAGGAATTCGGTCCGAGACGTTTGCAGAACAGTTCGTTCTCTCGCCTGCAATGCGTGATGCTTTGGCGCAGGGGCGGATCATTCTGGCGTCAGATGCCAATACCACATTGGAAAACGCCATTGAGACCGCGTGCTGGCTGGCGCAGCAGGCCGATATCCGGTCCGTTGTGCTCGTGACTCACCGGTATCACATGCCGCGGGCCTCCCTTGCGCTGGAGCGGGCTGTGCCTTGGCAAATCGGATTTGTCCCTATATTCCCCGAACATGTTCTGCCACAGACCGAAAGGCCTTTTGTGTTGCGCGAGGTGTTCAAGTTTGCCGCAACCTGGGTCATAACCGCGCTGCCCAGCTCTCTCTGGGCGGGTGAAATCTCTTCTGATTGCGCTGCCTAACAGCGCGGGTGTTACACAACTTAAACTTGGATAGATCGTGACAGGCAGCATGCATATTCTGATGACCGTCAATGCCGCATGGAATATCTGGAATTTCCGGCGGCCGCTGGTTGAGGCATTGCAGGCCGACGGGCACCGCATCACTGTGCTGGCCCCTCCAGATGAAGCGGTGCAGGATCTCGAGCGCCTTGGCTGCCGCATGCGTCCTCTTGAGATGAGTGTGAAGGGGGTGAACCCACTGAAAGATTTGAAGCTACAGCGCCGCTTTGCCCGGATCTTCCGCGAAGAACGCCCCGACGCAGTTTTGAGCTATACGATCAAGAACAATGTCTTCGGCGCGCGCGCTGCGAAATCTGTGGGCGTGCCGTTCCTGCCCAATGTGACCGGGCTTGGCACAGCGTTCCTGTCGGGCAAGCTGTTGCAGGCAGTAACAGAGCAGCTTTACCGGCGATCTTTTGCAGGGCTGCCGGTGGTGTTCTTTCAGAACGAAGATGATCGGGGCCTGTTTCTGGAGCGACGGTTGGTGACAGCGGATCAGGCGCAGCTGTTGCCAGGCTCGGGGATTGACCTGAACCGCTTTGCACCGGCCCCCATGCCTGACCCGGATGCACCGCCGGTCTTTCTGATGATCGCGCGCCTGTTGCGCGACAAGGGCGTGGTGGAATTTGTCGAGGCCGCGCGCCAGGTCAAAGCCCGCCATCCAAAGGCGCGCTTTCAACTCCTTGGCGCGGTCGGTTCAGAAAACCGCAGCGCAATCGACCGCTCGACGCTCGAGGGATGGCTGGCCGAAGGCGTAGTAGAATATCTTGGGACAGCCCCTGATGTCCGCCCGGCGATTGCGGCAGCGTCCTGTGTGGTTCTGCCCTCGTACCGCGAAGGTGCTCCCCGTACCCTGATTGAGGCCGCAGCCATGGCACGCCCGGTCATCGCCACGGATGTGCCAGGCTGCCGTGCAGTGGTGGATAACGGGGTATCAGGCTTTCTCTGTGCCGTGCGTAGCGCGGACAGCCTGTCTGCTGCGATGGAGCGCTTTCTGGCCCTACCACCTGATGCGCAGCGAGAGATGGGGGCGGCAGGGCGCTCTAAGATGACCCGCGAATATGATCAGACGCTGGTTGTTGACGCCTATCGCGCATCGCTGGCGCAGATCACTGGCGCGGATATGAGGGCCCGCTGATGGATACGGTCTTCTTCATCGCCTCGAAGCTGATCGGCGCGCTGTTGCGGCCAGATACTTGGATTGTCATCGCACTGGCCGTCGTGGTTCTGGCCGTGGCGCTGCACCGCAGGCGCTTCGCTCTCTGGCTTGGCAGCACCTTGCTGGGGGCCTTGGTCGTACTCAGTATCTTGCCGTTGGGTGATCTGCTGTTGCAGCCAATCGAGCGGACATATCCGGCGCAACCCGCGCTTGACCGGGTGGACGGGGTCATCGTTCTGGGTGGAGGAGAGGATGCGCGCGCCAGTGCCTATTGGGGGCAGATTCAACTGAATGATGGGGCCGAGCGCTACACGGCGACGTTGGAACTTGCCCAGCGCTTCCCCGAAGCGCGCCTATTGTTCGCTGGGGGCAGCGGCGCGCTGCGCGACCTGGCTGGGGCAGAGGTATCGGAAGGGGCCATGGCCGAGCGCTTCTTTCTGGGTCTGGGGGTGGCGCCGGAACGCTTGTTGATCGAGGATCGATCGCGCAACACGGCCGAGAACGCCCGTCTCAGCCTCGCGCTTGCAAACCCGGACCCGCATGAGGCCTGGGTGCTGGTGACCAGCGCCTTCCACATGCCACGCGCGATGCAAAGTTTTGACGCCGCTGGCTGGGCTGGGGTGACACCCTGGCCAGTGGATTACCGAACAGCTGCGTTCACGGACAGGATCGGGTGGAACTTGACCCGCAACCTGGGGGTGCTCAGCATCGCGATCCGGGAACTGGTCGGGCAACTGGCGTATCGTCCGAGCGGGCGCTGAGGCGTGTTGGATTGGGCTTGGCAGCAGGGCAAGCCCGTGCGCGCGTCACGCCTGTTACACGGACATCTCAAGATTTCTCAAATTAGGTCTTTTCGCATGCGCAGCAATCTGATAGCGCTCAATCAAGAGCAATGGCGAGGATTCACCAAACTTCTGACCTGTTCACCTCAAGGCGCCCTGAAGGCAGTCCTTGTGCGGTAGCCTGCGTATAGACCATGGCAGGACAACGTAGCAAGGTCCAGGAAGATGTGCGCTTTCGCGTATTGCGTCTTCTCCATGAGAACCCCGAACTGTCGCAGCGTGATCTGGCCAAGGCCGTAGGTATCAGCAATGGCAGCGCGCATTACCTGCTGACCTCGCTTGTGGAAAAAGGGCTGATCAAGATCGGCAATTTCACAGCGGCACAGGACAAGCGGCGCTACGCCTATATTCTGACGCCGACAGGCATTGCCGAGAAAGCCTCCATCACCAAGCGGTTCCTTGAGCGGAAGCTTCAGGAATATGACGCGCTGAAGGCTGAAATCGCCGAGCTTCAGGATGAGTTGGGCGAAGATGAGGTACCAACTATGCCCCGCAGCAAGCGCTGACAATCGATTTTAACACGCGGATCGGACCTCTGTGAAACTTACAATTATTGGCACAGGCTATGTCGGGCTCGTCTCCGGGGTTTGCCTTTCAGATTTCGGACATACTGTCGTGTGCGTTGACAAGTCTGATGCAAAGATCGCGCAGTTGAATACAGCTGCGGTTCCGATTTTCGAGCCGGGTCTCGACTCCCTGATGGCAAAGAACGTGGCTGCTGGGCGTCTGACATTCACCACGGATCTGGCTGATGCGGTTGATGGCGCCGATGCTGTGTTCATCGCTGTTGGCACGCCGTCGCGTCGGGGTGACGGCCATGCTGATCTGAGTTTCGTCTATGCTGCCGCCAAGGAGGTCGCTGCAGCACTGACCGGCTATGCTGTGATCGTCACCAAATCCACTGTTCCGGTCGGCACCAACCGGAAAGTCGGCGCCATCATCCGTGAAACCCGGCCAGATGCAAAGTTTGATCTGGCCTCTAACCCCGAGTTCCTGCGGGAGGGTGCTGCAATAGAGGATTTCATGCGCCCCGATCGCGTGGTCGTCGGTGTCGAAGCCGACCGCGCCCGGGATGTGATGTCAGAGATCTACCGGCCACTGTTCTTGCGAGAGTTTCCGATTGTCTTCACGGGGCTTGAGAGCGCAGAGATGATCAAATATGCGGCCAATGCCTTCCTGGCGACCAAGATCAGCTTCATCAACGAGATCGCTGCCTTGTGCGAGCGCGTTGGCGCGGATGTGAAGGCAGTGGCCAAGGGCATGGGGCTGGATGGACGCATCGGGGCCAAGTTCCTGCATGCAGGGCCGGGCTATGGCGGCTCCTGTTTCCCGAAGGACACGATGGCGCTTGCACGTATCGGCCAGGAACATGGGATCCCGCAGCGCATTACCGAGACGGTCATCGCGGTGAATGATGGTGTCAAACGCCGCATGATCGAGAAGGCCATGGAGCTTTGCGGGGGCACTGTCGCGGGCTGTAAGGTCGCGGTGCTGGGGGTGACATTCAAGCCCAACACGGATGACATGCGCGAGGCGCCTTCTCTGACGATTGTGCCCGCTCTCATCGGTGCAGGGGCAAAGATTCACGTTGTTGACCCACAAGGGCGGCGTGAGGGCGACGCATTGCTGCCAGGCGTGGTCTGGGAGGACAGTGCGTATTCCGCGGCCGAAGGGGCCGATCTGCTGATCGTTCTCACCGAGTGGAACGAATTCCGTGCGCTTGATCTGGCGCATCTGGCTCGGGTCATGCGGGCGGCGCGCATGGCTGATTTCCGCAACATCTATGAACGGGCCACCGCATTGGATGCAGGCTTCGTCGCGTATGACGGGGTAGGGCGATGAGCAGGCTTACAAGCGAGGCGCCGCGCGTCCTTATTACAGGCACAGCCGGCTTTATCGGGTTCCATCTGGCAAAACGGTTGCTGGCCGAGGGGTTCCGTGTTCAGGGCTATGACGGGATGACGGATTACTATGATGTCACCCTGAAACAGCGCCGCCATGCCATGCTCCTCCAGACCCCGAATTTCTCGGCGGTCGAAGGGATGCTGGAAGACGAGGTGCGCTTCGATGCGCTGGCCGATGAGTTCCAGCCCGATGTGATCGTCCATCTCGCAGCGCAAGCGGGTGTGCGCTACAGCTTGGAGAACCCGCGCGCCTATCTCGACAGCAATGTGATCGGCACGTTCACAGTGATGGAAGCCGCGCGGCGCTTGCAGGTGAAGCATCTGCTGATGGCCTCGACCTCTTCCGTCTATGGCGCGAATACCGAGATGCCGTTCATCGAGACCGAGAAGGCTGACACACAGCTGACCATCTACGCCGCGACGAAAAAGGCCAATGAAAGCATGGCCCATTCCTACGCGCATCTGTGGAACATGCCGACCACGATGTTCCGGTTTTTCACCGTGTATGGTCCCTGGGGGCGCCCAGATCTTGCGCTCTACAAATTCGTCGATGCAATCCTGGATGGTCGGGCCATCGACATCTATAATCACGGCGACATGTATCGCGACTTTACCTATGTCGATGATCTTGTGCGCGCCATTCGTCTGCTGATCGATGCAGTCCCCGAGCGCCCCGAGGATGGTGCCGTGCCCGAGGGCGACAGCCTCTCGCCCGTCGCGCCCTACCGCGTGGTCAATATCGGCAATTCCGACAAGGTGCGGCTGCTGGATTTCATCGACGCAATCGAGGATTGCCTCGGGCAAAAAGCCATCCGCAATTACATGCCGATGCAGATGGGCGATGTCCCCGCGACTTGGGCGGATGCCAGCCTGTTGCAGCGTCTGACCGGTTATCGCCCGGAAACCGATTTCCGCGACGGAATCGCACAATTCGTGTCTTGGTTTAGAGAGTATAATGGGAAGTGACTCAGTGAGGATTGCAGAAGAAACCATCGCTGTTATCGGCCTTGGCTATGTCGGTCTGCCGCTTGCTGTCGAATTTGGCAAGAAGCGCCCTGTAATTGGCTTTGATATCAACCCGGCGCGCATTGACGCGTTGCGCGCAGGGCGTGATGCCACACGCGAAGTTGCGGCTGAGGAGCTTGCAGAGTCCGAGTATCTGACCCTGACGGCCGAGGCTTCAGATTTGGTAGCGGCAACTATCTTCGTCGTGACCGTTCCAACCCCGATTGATGCGCATAAACGACCCGATTTGACCCCGCTGCTGAAAGCCTCCGAGACTGTGGGCCGGGCCCTGAAACGGGGCGATATCGTCATCTATGAATCAACAGTCTATCCGGGCGCGACCGAGGAAGATTGCGTGCCCGTCCTGGAGCGAAACTCGGGCTTGACCTATAACGTCGACTTCTTCTGCGGCTACAGCCCCGAGCGCATCAACCCCGGTGACAAGGCGCATCGTCTCCCCGATATCTGCAAGGTGACTTCGGGCTCCACGTCTGAGATCGCCGAGGCGGTCGATGCGCTCTACAGCGAGATCATCACGGCCGGCACGCATAAGGCGCCCTCGATCCGCGTGGCAGAGGCTGCCAAAGTGATCGAGAACACGCAGCGCGACCTCAATATCGCGCTGGTCAACGAGCTGGCGATGATTTTCAACCGCATGGATATCGACACAGAAGCGGTTTTGGCGGCCGCGGGCACAAAGTGGAATTTTCTGCCGTTCCGCCCTGGTCTGGTGGGCGGGCACTGCATTGGTGTGGATCCCTATTATCTCACGCATAAGGCCGAGGCGATTGGCTACCATCCGCAAGTGATCTTGTCGGGGCGGCGGATCAATGACGGGATGGGGGCCTATGTCGGCGCACAGTTGCTCAAGGCCATGCTCAAGCGGGGCATGGCGGCAGAGGGCATGCGTGTGCTTGTGCTGGGTCTGACATTCAAGGAGAACTGCCCTGATCTGCGCAATACGCGCGTGGTCGATGTGATTGCCGAGTTGCAGGACTATGGTGTCACGGTTGATGTGCATGACCCTTGGGCGGACGTGGCGGAGACGCGGCATGAATACGGGCTGGATCTTGTGAGCGATCCTGAAGCCGGGGCCTATGACGGGATTATCCTGGCGGTGGCGCATGACAGCTACCGGCAGATGGGGGCGGATGCGGTGCGCGCCTATGGGCGCGCGCGCGGCCATGTGCTGTATGATCTCAAGCATGTTTTTGCACCCGAGCAGAGTGATCTGCGGCTGTGAGCTTTTTTTTGGAGATTTGCGGGCAGGGCAGGGCAGGGGTGTATCTTGGCGCGGCCCAAGGG
>SL_7KL_010_BRINEDRAFT_10001632_pt1 | contig 10625 bp, 13 predicted proteins | sample SodLak_010_BRINE_FD_10663 | JGI IMG/M metagenome (IMG submission 10663)
GTATCACCAACCTGTAAATCTTCTTTACCTCTGGTTCTAACAAGAGATCTTTCCATATGTGGAATAAGAATATTGTTATAGTTAGAAAGTTTAGTAATCTCTCCTCTAGACTTATTAAGGTCTATAAAATCATCTTGTTTAAATGTGCGTATGTTACCTGAATTACGTATTACTCTAGTAGGATAAGATTTATTTACTCTTTCTTGTTTACCATATATTCCAGGGAATTTAATATTATTAATTTCTGAATAATCAGTATTGTAACCTAAATAGTTATCTACTGTAGTTACATCACCTTCTCCAGGATCATAATAATCTTTTCCATTTAAATCAAAAGATAAATAAGTCATATCTTCTTTTGTAGCTGCAGGATAAAAGTATTCCCAAAACTCATCTCCACGCATTCTTAAATTAATGTTATCAGAAGATTCCATAAATATTGTGTATAAGTAATTTGTGTTAATATTACTTAATTTTGCAATTCTATAAGAAAAAGGTACAATAAATGTATCCCCACCATATATTGTGTCTGAATTTTCAAAGGTTGTAGAATTTGTTTTATTTGTGTTTTGGTAATTTGTATATACTAATTCTTGTAAATCAAAAGAATTGTAAACATCAGTTTTATGTGAGCATATATTAGCTAACCTATATTTATTTCTACTTAATTCTCCTGTTAAAGAAAAATGACCTGTTTCAGTTTTTTGAGTTTTTAAAACAAGCTTAGATTCTGCAAAAGAATTATCTAAATTCTTTTCAAATCCAAATCCTTTTAAATTTGCACCTGAATTATCACTATTATCTGAATCAACGTATACTGCTGAATCAATGCGAAGATTTATATAACCTTTGCTTGCAAAAATATTTTCATAAATATGATGTAGCCTCATATTTGGATCTTCAGTTAAATCATTATCTTCTTCATGTAAACTTCCAAAGATTGCTAAATGTGTTGCATTATTTAAATTCTTTTTATCTTTTAAATAAGAAAAAGGATGTGTATAAAACACATCATCTGCATAAAATGAAGTTTCTTCTACAAATTTGTTGTTATTGTTTTGAGTATATTTATCATCTGATATTCTTGCATTTATAGGACAAACTGTATCAAGAATACGTTTATTTTCTTCTGTTCTTCTAGCATAATATATTTTATATCCTACAATATCTTCAGATAAAGAAGGAGGTATTGTAACATTTTCAACTTTAAAACCCATTGGATTTAAATTAAAGTTTTCAAAATCAGCAACAAGAGGTGGTCTGTTTACATAAGGAGATTCAATAATATCAGGAAAGTGATGATGTCTAACAGGTTTTCCTGCTAAATCCTCCCATGTTTCTTCATTATCAGGATATGTTTCATTTAAATTTTCCCAATAACCCATCTTACTCATATCACTTGAATCACTTCTAAATCTAAAATATCTTGGATCTTGTAAATCTTCTAAATTTTTATAAGGTTGATCAGGTTCTTCTCCTGGACCATATATTAAATCTTTTTCATTATGTAAATTTTCTCCACCATTTAAATCAGATACTACAAAAAATGAAGAATCATTGTCTAATGACAAATATGTGTTTTTTGGATCAATTGCTAAAGATCCATTATAATCATCACCCACAAAATTGGCATTAATAGTTAATACTACTTCTGATTCACTGTCTATTGTATCTGTTGAAGCAGTAAAATTTGATGAAAATTCAGTATCTGCATTTAAAGCATCTTTTATTTCATTTACTAAAAACTCAGCATTTTCATTTTGAGTTAAATTGGAAATAACAATTGTTTTTTGAAGAGATTCAGTATCTATCGTAAAAGATATTTCAGAACCAAGTGGTTCAGTACCACCTGTTAATTCAAATCTAGCATCCCTAAATATAAATGAAGGTTCCCCATCAATGTTTCTAACTCTTTCTGATCTTGCTTGTTCACTTATATTATATCCTTCTCCAGTTAATTTAGTATCACCATAAATAAAGACTCTTTTACCATTCATTTGAGTACCAGGGTTCACTGCTTTTATATTTATGGCAGATGTAGAAGCTAATGTAGGAACTAATTCTGCTTCAATTTCTGTATTCATTGAAGCATTATTGTTAATTGCAATTACAATTTTAGAAGCTATATCAGAAGCTGTACTATTTTTTTGTATAAATACAGAAGCTTCTTCTCCTTCATAATCAATAATTATATTACCGTCACTTCTTGCTTTATTTATAATAACATGGTTTCCAGATTCAGCTTTTAGACCACCTCCTTCTTTTAAGCCACCTGTAAATTCTATTTTACCTTGTGCTTTTGTATCACCAAAACTATCAGCCTCTCTACCTGGAATATGGAAGGCTTTTGTTTCAGTACCATCTTTACGAATAAAAGACATATAGAAAGCATAAACTTCTCCTCTTCTATATCCTCTATATTTAGTAGCATTGCTTACATTTGAAAATGAATCATTATTAGGTTGACCAGTTGTAGATTGAGTTAATGTTTTATCTATACTTGGTTTTATAACGACATCATTAACATGTTGCTGAAGTGCTTTAAAATCTTCTTCATTTTCAGACTCTTCAACGTTTCCTAAATAAAGATTATCATCTTGATAAGCAAGAGCTTTTGGTTTACTATATACGGCATTATCAATTTGTATTTCTTCTAATGCTCCAGGTCTTTCTGCTTCGTTACCTGTATATGTAAAGTTGTTAACTGATGTAGGTAATTCAGGAAGTAACTCAACTGAATCAAATATTCCATCAATTTTTCGTATTACTGCTATTTGAATAGATTCATACTCAGGGTCTAAGTTATCAAGTTTTAAGTTAATAGATTTAGATGTAAGTTCTCCAGGTTGACCACTTTCACTAGGGTCTGTGTTTGTAACATATGCTGGACCAGTTACATCATAAAAGTCTGTAAGTGTTCCATCTTTATGAATGTATGCAACTGAAAAGTAATATGCTCCTGTTTTTAATGCTCCGCCTGTATCAAATACTTCTCCAATAGTTGTATTTGGAAGCTTATCTGTAGCAGGAAAAAGATTGTAATAGACATCATTGCTAAATGATTCTACGTTTGTTATATTTATATATCTAGCTGGATTAACTCCATCAACCCAAAATATAATATATTCATTGTACTCATTTAAATATGGTACACAAGTAATTGTTGAACTAAAGTTTAAATCTTTTTCCACAATAGTATTGAGGTTGGTTCCATCGTATACTGATATTTTATCAGTAACTCCTTTCTCAAAAAGTACAATGTTACCATTAGGTAAAACTGCATGACCTACAATATCACCAACACTTACAAGATTCTCTGTACCTAGTTCATTTACAATTGCACCTAAAGATTCATCCAGAGTTACATTTTTAGCATCTCTGTAATAACCTTCAGGTTGATCATTTGGTTTACAGTTTGTATATAATCCTTCTAATCGCTTACTCATCTAATTCACCGAATGTTTTATAATATTTCTGTATAACTTCATCTTGCTTACTAATATGTTCTTCAAGATATTTTACTCTTTCCTGTAGCACTCTAATCTCTGCTTGTGATTTAGCTAATTCTTTTGTTGTAGCTAATTCTCTATCATGAGCACTTTGTCTTTCTTTTTCGAATTTCTCCATTTTTTCTGTTAAACGATCTATATGAGATTGCATATTGGTAAACAATAACTGATTACCATCTTGTTTGGTTTGTTCATTTGTTTCTTTATGCCCTAACCAAAGTTTAGCATATTTAAAACCAACACCACCAATTACAATAGTTATTATATAACTAATTATTTGTAGTATCGGATATTCGTTAAAAATTGTTAGCTCTGATTCTCCCATTCTTCTATAATATTTATGTGGTTTTCATCTTCTACGATTTTATAGAGTCTCTCCATTATAGTTTTAGAGTTTGTAATATCTAAATGACCATCATTATCTATATCGTAGAATTTTTCACCTACTAATATACACCCTAATGTATCTCTATGATAGTTTCCTCTATGTATAAGTATTTCACTCCTGTTTGGTACATTTTTAATCCAAAGACTTTTACCAAATCTGGGTGATATATGCTTAATTATTTCATAATGATTGGAAGGAATTCGGCTTACTCTTCTTTCATTATCTTTCCAAGGAAGTTCTAATGTTTTACATTTGAAGATTTCACCCAAACTATTATCATAAACACTAAGTTCTCCTAATGTCTGATAATCATCTTCTCTAATTCTCGTTAATACTAAACTTTTCATTCATTGTCTCCTGTAGTCATTGGGTTTGTAACAATATTTGAAGCATTAACCTCTTCAATAGGAACTTTTTTAATCTTTCTATTGTCAAAATCATTTTCATCTAAATATTGATTGTCTACAAGACCTACCCAAATGTCTCTAAATCTTTGATATCCACTAATATCTGGATAGTTAGCTTGATTTCTAGCTGCACTACAGTAGAATTTCCATTTTTCATCTGCAAAAAAGTAATTAATTTCTTCTACTCTACTTTTATATCCACGTAACAACATCTTCTTATAGCAAAACCAGAACAATGCTTCCCTGTAGTACTGATTATCGGGGATAAGTGGATAACCTTCATCATCTACTGCTATCTGTTTCATTGACACCTTTAGATCGCCAGTCTCAAAAGATGTTTGTATAACATTGGGTTTAAGTGTAAAATATTCTTCTGTAGTAACATAAAAGTTCTCAAAATCATCATCATGAGGTTGAAAGGTAGTAGGATTATAACTAATTAGCTTCCATTTACCATCTGTTGTTTTCATCTTAACTTGGTTAAGAGTAACGAGATTAGTTGGAAGATTTGCTTGAAAATCTAATACTTCAAGTTCTTCTTCCACTTGAACTAATTGTGTAGCTGCTCCTATAAAAGATAAAGCTTCCCCCATCCATTCTATAAAATCATGTTCATAAGAAGGGTCTTCGAGAAATAAATCTCTATATAATTTATTAATTACTACATTACTACTAGTGTTTCCGTATACAGCCATTATTTACTAAGGTTTTGATATTTTACATAATTGATATCATTTTCTCTCAAATGATCTTTTAGTTTAGTTTTATTACCACGTTTTCCTCTTGTTGCTATAAATTTATATACACTTTTGTTTTTAAACTTAGCATACTTTTTCTTCCAATAAAATCTACAGTACCAATCTTCATCATGATAAATTAACCATTTTACTCCTTCTCCAGTTTCTGAATCATAAAGTTTTTCTCCTTTTTCAAGAAGTTCTTCCTTATATTCATTTGAAGCTTTCCAATCTACTTGAGGATTAGAGTAGTCACGTTTAATACGTGCTACACAAAGAGTAGACAAATAGTTACCCATATCAAATGTACCAGCATCAAAGATAATGTGATTCATTATACGGATATTAAAATCTTGACATATATTTTTAAATACAGATTTATGAAGAGTTCCTCCATTTGCTTTATAATCCCTATAAACGTTTACTAATGTTAAATTCTTCATTGTTGCTGTTGTTGTCCTCCACCCATATTAGGAAGGTTATCTTTTGTTACATCAGGGGCTACTTGAAGTAATATTTCCATATCACCATTTATAAGAGACTGGCTAATTCGTTGGCTCATATCACCACTAATTGGGTAATGAAAATCATCTACATTCTCTGGGTCTTCTCCATCTGCAATATATGCTTCAGAAGGATCTTCGAATATACCCATAAACCCTATTTCATTTATATCATCTTCAATGTATAAATAACCATCTTGAATATATGAATATTTGGCATCCGAGGTAAATTTACTATATGATTTAAATTTAACTCTATGTGGGTTTGTGAGAGGATAATTTTTATCATTACCAACTCTTAAAGCATATCTGTGGTCTAATCTAACTAACCCAGGTATTTTATCTACTGTTTTAGATAAGCCTGGTTCTACAGGTTCTGTATCAACAGTGATAAATTGATAAAAACTATCATTCTCTAATACATTTCTTTGAAGATCTCTATGTATAATCAGAGATCTATAATAGTTAATGTTAAACTTAATTTGATTAACGGAGATATAAGAGTTGTTTGTAGCTCTTCCTCCACTTAATTTGTTTAATATGTTATATGCTAATTCGTTCAGTGATGCCATAATTTATATAAATAATTCATCTTGGGTGAGTCTTCCACCATTGTCTCTATATACCATATAAGATATACTTTTTTTAGCAGTCTTACAAGTTACGTTCGTATTTCCATTTAAATCCATAAGCTGTTTTTCTTTTTTTATTACAACACCTATAAATATTAGAACTATCTACACCTAAAACATTTGATGCGTTTACAACACTTTCAAATTGATTTAAAACTTTTCCATTTTTAGATAATTGTAAAACTTTGTTTTTTATTGTTGAATTTTTAATTTTATTTTTTGTTACTTCTGTATGTTTAAATCCTTTTTTACTTTTACTTATTTTCTTTTTTGATATTAATGAATGTGATTTACCATAAAATGGAGCTTTTTCACCTTTATAATATGTTCGATTTTTTAACATCTTTAATATAGATTGTTCAGACATTGTTTTATATTTAGGACGTCTTCCTCCACCAACAATATTATAACATTGTTTGTCTTTTATTACATCTTTTCCAATTAAAATTTTTTCTAAGTAAAGACCTAATTCTTTATTATCAAATTTTGAAATTATAGAAACTTTAAAATTTTTTCTACCATATTTAGAAATTGCGCTTTTAAGTGCTACACCACTTCCATAATAGTAATCAGAATACACATCTCCTTTATGTATTCCGATATAGTATTTATTGTTGATTAAATTTTCAGTTAAATAAATTTGATACATTAAATAAACAATTCATCTTGTGTAACTCTCATGCCTGAATCTCTATAGACCATGTAAGAAATACTCTTTTTAGCTCCAATCCACATCTCATCCGTATGCCACTTATCAGCTGAAGTTGCAGGTCGAAGGAACTTAATTTCAACACCTTTCTCTTCTAAAGTTTGAAGTGAACTATATTCTTCTTTATGATGTATATCCCCAAGTATCCAACACCTATGGTTTACTTGACCCCAAGCTTGAGGTTGTTCAATAGCCATTGCTGTAGGTAAGCTTTTAATTTTCTTTTTAGCAATGTCTCCGTGTGCAAAACCAAGTAATACTTTGTTCTTAACAACATACTTACGTTTATCTTGGTTCATTGTTAGTGTTACGTGTTCATTTTCTTCATATAAAGCCTTTACAACTTCTCCTAAATGAAATACTTTATCTTTATCATGGTTTCCAGGTATATTAATAAGGTCTACTTTACACCCTGCATCAATAATCATATTAATTAAGGTACGATAAAACCAAATACCAATTTTAAATGAATCTTCCCAATGCATAGTAGTAGCCTGATACGTTCCTTTTTTTGTAGCTGGATTAGCATCATTTGTATTAAAGAAGTCATTTCCTATTGGAAGAACAATTGTTTCAGGTTTAAATTTAACAATATCCTGTAAAAGGATATCAGCTTGTTTTAATAGATATTTAGCATTCTCTTTTGCTTCCCAATACCCACCCTTAGCTGTATAACCAAGTTTATCAATATGGGCATCAAATAAGTTGAGAATAGCAAATGCGTTCTCTGGCTCATAAGTATTTGAAGGCTTAACTGATTCAAACTCATAATCAGAAAGAAAATCAGCTAATGTCTCTTTATCTAATTCTGGTTGTGTACTAAATCTAGTTTGTACAGTAAAGCGAATACCGTCAGCTTTCTGCTTATAATAAACTTGTACTACATCTTCTTCATCAATACCATTATCTTTAAGAAATTGCTTATAATCGTCAACTGAATCGTAAACTTTAGCTTCGTTTTCAAAATCTTCTTTAGATGAAACAGTTACTCTTTCTTTATTTTGACCATTTTCTTTATCTTCTCTATATTGATCCCTTCCTTCAACTACATCATCATAACTTACATCAAGTCTATTAGCTATTTCAGTTGTTGCAGTTTTTAAATGTCCAGGATATCTTGTAAAAAAATTATATGCTTTTCTTATATTTGTCATTGTTTAGAATTTAATTAATATTCCAGCTTTATGCATGTCATTCATAAAATCATATCCATACATAAGTGTAGATTTATTTCTTGTTGTGTAAGCTATTATAGGAGCAAATGAATCAAAAGATGCTATTGCCCCAGCTTGAAAATAACCACCTTCTTGAATTGTTCTAGTTTCTGTTGTGGTTGTTGTTCTTGTGATATGCTTTATTTGAGTTCTGTCTATTTCACGAACCATTCTTCTTTTTAATAGGTAAGAAAATCTGTGATCTGTAATATCATCAGATTCTAAATCTAATTCAATATAGTTACTTGCTGTAATCATTGAATCAGAATAAGTAGTAGTTATTTGTCTGGATGTTTCAGTAAATATATCATCTACTTCTGGTCTATCAAGATATACAGTATCTCTTTCTATAACAGGTACTTCCTCAAACCTTTCTATAACATTTTTTAAACTATCAACAGTTGTTGTATCAATAATAGTAACTGTTTCAGTTTTAGTTATTATCTCAGGCTCTTGAAATTTACCTCCTAGATAAAAAGAAACTCCTAGCAAAACTAGGAGTCCTATTACTGATATACTACTTAATAGATTATTCATCGTCTATAAATAATAAAATGTTCTCTGTTAATAAATTTCCAGGAATTTCTTCTGGAAGATAACTAAGTGGAAAACTGTAAAAATCTACTCTAGCTACTTCTTCTAAAGCTATTTCTTTATTATGTTTGTTTATTTCTTCTTGTTCAGCAAGAGTAGCTTGAAATTTATCTTTAAGTTTTTCAATCTTTTTGTTGATCTTATCCATATCTAACTCTTCTTCATTTGAAAGAAAAGACATTTGACCTTGTTGTTCAAACTTAGCTCCATTATCTTTAAGTATCTGGGTTTTTTCAGATTGAAACTCTTTTATTTTTTCATGATCATCTTTAAAAGATTCAGAAATATTTTCCATTTCTTCTTTAATAGCTTTTTTATTTTTATTAAGACCATACACAAACTTTGTGTTTAACTTTTCGTCTGTATCTAAAATATGATTAACATCATTTAAGATTTTAGATAATTCTACATAAGAGTACTTTACCTTTGGTGCTTTCTTTTTGCTCATATTATTCTACTGATTCTTCTTCATTATTATCATTTGAATATTTATCAAAAGCTGCTTCAAATTCAGCTTTAATATCAGTGATATTATTTCTAGTATCTGTAATTGATTGTTGAAAAGCTGCTTCTGCTCTAGCTAAATANGTAGTNTCTGAATCATCTGTTTTTTCAAAAACAAACTCTTTAGTTCTACCATCTTCATCTGGAACACGNAGCGTTACCCCATTTTCCATAGTTCTTACGCTAAAAGAAGNGTTTATATTTTTGTTTACATTCATAATGTTGTTTAATTTTAATTAAAATTTGTGTTATATAATAAACATACTATCAATAAAGATCAAGCATGTTAATTTAATCTTAATATTTTAGTTGTTTTATATTTAGCGTCAATTTCCCAAGGTGGGTTCTTATCAGATCGTAAATATCTAATACCTTTATATCTAATATATTTATTGTCAATAAACTTTAATTTACCTGATTTATGTTGATGGATATGTACAACTTCGTGTATCAATAATTTCTTTCTATTATAATTACTGTAAATATTATCTTTCAACCGAATCTCATAAAAACCATCACCGCTAATACTTTATTATCATTTCCATATTTAACAACTATTTGTATGTTCTCTATTTCAAAATAGTCTAAACCTATCTTAATATCATCCTTGACATTTTCATAAGACGTTAAATTGAATATTTGTAAAAATATGATTAAAAGNTGTGTTTTCATTGTTAANTAGTTATTAATCGTGAAGAAGACCANTCACTTGCTTGAGTGTTCCCATCGTCATTAGCTCTAATTCTTACTTCGGGAAATGATCCTGTATTTGATACTGGGATTTGCCATAATCCAAATTTCGTATTATTTGAATCCCAACTTCCTGACATTTGTAAAGACATAAATTGCCAAGTAGTATTACTTTGATCTCGATATTGTGCTGAAAAATCTCCTGGTTCATCACCGTATTCCCAACGTACATCTACTGATGAACTACCTGAGAATGTTGCAGAATCAATAAATGGAGTAGGAAACTGATTTGATTCCTGTTCTTCTACTTTCTGTGTTCTGTTAAAAGTGTCTCGGTCTGAAGGATGACTTGTAAAACCGTTCCAACATTGAACCACAATATCATACGTTTCTCCCTCATTAACGTCTTCAATAGTTACCCCAAAACTACCCCCTCCGCTTCCGCTATACGATCCTGAATCAGAAGAATCTTGAGAACTATATGTTATATAGTAACTCATCTCTAACCCATGAGTATTTGCACTAAGCGTAATATTTATTATACTTTCACCTCCTGCAACTGCAGAATTAGTAGATATACTAATATCAGTTAATTTCCCATAACCACCAAATGCAGTTCTACTATGGTTTCCACTACCAAGTATATGTGAATACATTGCAGACAGGTCGTATAAAGATGTATTTGAACTTCCATTTACTTGGTTCCTTGTACTGCTACCAAATTCACCTGCTATTTCT
>SL_7KL_010_BRINEDRAFT_10001633_pt1 | contig 10622 bp, 12 predicted proteins | sample SodLak_010_BRINE_FD_10663 | JGI IMG/M metagenome (IMG submission 10663)
GGACATGCTTTTCGTCCTGGACATCATGCAAGTCACATTTGTCACAGAGCCTATTGTGGATTTGCCAACAACCGGTTTCAACTCTTAGGTTTTCAAGCCATCTCCAGGGAAAAAGAAGAGCCGCGGGCCGCTAGTGAAGATCTTGAGGCTGACAAGCCGCCTCCTGCTCCAGACCAAGACCTCGTCAGAAGCTTTTTTTTGTCAAGGGCGCGTCTAATTTGTGCGCATACTGCCTAGAGTGACTCATGCTCGGAGCATGCAATATGAGTAAGGATGGGTAAATAGGGTCTGATCAAAATGTCAAAATGGCTCTGTACAGGCTCGAATAGGCTATGTAGAGGCTCTCCAGAGTCTCTAAATGAGGATCTACCAAACTTCTCCCCTTTTGCTTAGGGGTACTTGACTGCTCAGAGTTGGGTGCACCATGTGGTCAACAGGAGCAGAGGTAGTTGTTGCGCGGGGAGCGTGTTGAGAATTTGGTGGGAGCTCCCATGATGTGGGCAAGTGTTGCATGTGCAAGTACATTGAGGAAGTGACCTCTTGCTGGGGGGCCATCATACTGTCCAACAGATCAAGTTGTGTGTTTCCGTGCATGCTTTGGGTGTCAATATGTATTGTGGAAGGAGAAGTTTGGGATAGCTGCTGCATTGGGTGTACCCCAGAGCAATAGGTGTGCCTAAATGGTTGACTTTGGTAAGAGAGCTTTAATGGACATTTTGAGCAAGTCCTCTTACTGGGGGTACATCTTTTTGGCGCCCAATATCTGCTGCGTCAATAGGTTCAGTGCGGAGGTTTTCAAATTGGCTTATTTGTTTTTTTTGTGTGCAATCTGTTAGCGTAAATCTACGTTACCATGGGTAGCAAAACAAGTGGATGAAGGGGTACCGGTGGAAGTTCGAGGGGAATGGCATCCAGTAATCAGTTGCCGAGCGAGGCTGAGGTGGTTGAACTACTTTGTGTGAGTGGTATTATTTTGATCTGAGGACTCATATTCAGCTGATGTGTGTTTCTATTCATTCTGCTGAAGACGGCAAGGGTACCAGCTACAGTGTTTTAATACGCTAACAGATTGTGGTTTCACTGGAAGAGACCTTTTGCTTGGGGTGAGATGACAAGGGCTGCCAGTCTGTTGAGTGCTATTTTGGAGAATTTCTCTTCTAGTTGAATTCTCTTCTAGTTGAGCCACTGTGATAATGTGGCCTCTGTTGGGAGAAGTTAGATCGTGGAGCCCATTTCATCCAAGGCTCACGAGAGGTTGGGCGATACTGGTGATGAGAGTAGAGAGGGTGTGCGGAGTAGGTTTGCGGAGGGAGAGAGCTGCATCATGAGACTGTTATGGAGCATCTTTCCTCCATGCTTCATAAGGAGTAGCTTGCTAGAATGAATGATAAGCAGTTGGCGGGCTCGCATGAGGAAGTCAAGCTGACATTAAATGTGTAGGTTGGTGCTTTCTCTAATGGTGAGAAAGGTATAAGAGATCAGTAAGATGGGCAACTTGCTTGGTGAGAAGGTTGAGGGTAACGTCGTTCTGAGAAGACATGCTGCTTGCTCCCTGGGGTAATTTCTAGGCGCTTCTTTTGGTAGATATTTGCCCTGTTTAATGTTAACTCCTTTTATTATGTCTGCCAAAAGAGGGTTCCACAGCTCGAGTTACAAGTCAACAAGTAAGAGATGTATGCCAGACTAATTGTTAGGCTTAGGTAATGACTGGTCATTGCCAGCCAAAAAGTAGTCCATCGTGTTTGAAATGAAATTGTCAAGCTTTTGTGCTGCTGAGAAAGGGAATCAAAGGCAATCTGGTAAGGCGAGCTACAAGTGCGGAGTCCCTGGTCCGCAACTAAAGGAAGCGGGAGATCCAGTCACAATAAACAATGAAATCCACCAAAAAACCAGCGAATGGATAGTGACGATGATTTGGGCAACGTCACAATCTGGCATGACTCGAAAGATTTAGCAATTGCAAGATTGAACAAGCACAACGATGAGGGAAGGTTGAAAATTTCTTGCATGTTAAATGCATGCATTATGTGTGTGCACTTGTTGGATAGGCGCACAAGCTAAGCTGCACTTGCAACAGATGGGAACTACCGACTGCTGGAATTGGCCTCTTCAGCATCTCTTTTGGCCTCCCCACATTTCAAGCAGTGCTCTCCTTGCATTAGCTTCAAGCTGGGGGCCATGGCAATCCACTCCCTGGGATTGCTATCGCCATCTGTATCCACTAACAGCTAGGGATGGGTAAATAGGGTCTGGTAGACTCTCTTGAGGCTCTGTAGAGCCTCTATAGAGCCTATTTGACATTTTGATCAGACCCTCAACCCAGATAAAAACATGCCCTTTGCCCCTTTGAAGTGCACAGAGCATGGTGGGGAAGCCGGGAGGAGCAGGACTGAATTGATATACAGGTTACAGGCCTGGTAAAGTTAAGCGAGGCTGCCCTCATTTAGTAGGAACAATTATGTAACCCGTATCCTTGCAGGCCTTGCGAGCTTTAATTCAATTTTCTACTGAAAGGTTGTGGGAGTGTTATGGACTATAGAATTCGGAATCAATTCTTTTACCAGTATGATATCTAGGAAATAGGCACATTCCTAGTGCCAGTGGCACTGCTACATGTACAGCCAGTGTGGTAGGCTTCAGCTAGAATTTCCTTGTTCTTGAATTTTTTGAGCCTGTCCGTTGTTTTTGGACTTGCTCATGAACATCCTTTACTGTTTTTTTAAAAAAGCAGGCCACAGTCGAACTTCTTCATGTTGACTGAGGCCTTATCCTAGTAACCTTGAAAACTATCCTTGGCAGGTACATAAATTTGAATGACACAGTCTTTGATTTCCTTTTTCTCAACGGCACAACAATCTCTGCCGTCTCAGACATTATGGATTACTTTTTGGCTGGCGAAGACCAGCAACAAACCAATCAGCCTAACAACTAGGCTGGCGGTTTACCCTAACTTGTAGCTTATAAAAGGTTAACACTAACTTGTAGCTTGTGACACGGTAACTTTTTGCTTAAACCGGCACGGCCTGGCCTTGTGGGCTGCCCCTGTAGAGTATCTGGGCATCTGAAGGTAGGCCTGACATTTGACTAACAAGCATTTGCCAAAAAAACTGTGAACTCGATTGAATGCGATCATGGTACTAGGCTTGTTAGAATTCATGCAATGAATTGACTACAAAAATATCCAGAAAGGATAGGGTTTGATGCCCGAGTATGAAAAACATTCAGTGCCAATCATTGATTGAGACATCAGCACACGCACATCAACACAAGGATGTTCTAGCTACAATCTAGCACACCCCAAAAGGTCTAGGCTTCATTAGACTAAGCACAGCTCTAGGAAACTTCACAAACATAACCAGAACTACATAAGAAGAAGAATCATTATTGATCGGATCTCAATTCGGGTGCTGAATTCCAGGGTCACTCGATTGCTTCAACAGTTATGTACACGGTTTTGATCCCACTTGTCTTGAGCATAACGCTTCACTGCTAGCCAACTGTCTAGCCATGTCATGCGCATCCAGGGCTTGCGCCTACCTGACCAGTGCAGGACTTTTGCCTCTGCCAAGGAGGACAATGTCGCAATCTTGAAGCCTCCAAATCCCTCAAAATTCCACGTGTGAGAAAAATATTCCACATTCCCAGCCAGAGCAAGCACAAGAGGAGGGTTAGAGCCAAGCTGGTACAAAGGGGCAATGTTATTTGCTTCTGACCAAAACAATGTGCGCTTCAGAATGCCCTGCTGCCTCCAGCGCGCAAGGTCTACAACAAGGACACCTGCATTGAATGCTGTCGTCTCGCTGCTGAGGTTTCCACGCATACTTAAGTTCAAGGACTTCCAAATAGGATGTGAAAAGTTGACCAGACTCCCAAGCCGGTTGCTCCTCCATGCAGCAGCAACTGGTGCATTTGAGTTTGTCAACATTGTCTTGTACAAAGGAGCGATGCATGCCTGAGCGAGACAATCTGTGTCCATGTATATGACTTTGGTGAAGTTCATGGCTTTCCAGTCAAGAATGTCGTCCAAATAGAACCTGGCAAAATTCAGTGGATTAGCTAGTTCAGCTGACCCCATTCGGTCTTTGTCACGAACACGGAACATGAGGGTGGACGGGTCAATAGCATCTTCCAGAGCATACGCTGACCACTTCAATCCGTGGACAGAACTTGCAAAACAAGCCAGCTTCTGTCGCAGCTCTTGGAGGTCATCACGCATTGTCACGATGTGGGCGTGGATAAGGCTTGTACTCTTTGAGCACGATCTTCGGACTGAATTAAGAACGGTGATTGCAGCATGTACATTGCCAGCGTCGACGCACATTACGAGATGGACGGCCTCCTCATGAGGAACGCTGTTTGTGAGCAGTTCCGTTGTGTACGCAAGCGTTGCGTTAACAATGAACGCAATAAAAATCCAACCATTCATGCAAACGAGTGGCTTGAACACGAGCGACGATACTTGGCTGTGCTGGTTGCACTGGAGGGAAAAGAAGGAAGCGGGAAGGAGGGAGGAAGAGGAGAGGCAACTCATCAGTCTCGCATTGTCCATGCAATCCTCCCAGCGCCAGCAGCAGCCAGGTGATCTCTCACGCACCATTACACCGCTTGCGCCCCGCCTCCCACGATTTTCAGGCAGGATGGCCTCCGCTGGGCCGTCCGCGCTCGTTGAGAAAAGACACTGACGGCCCGCCTCGCAGCAGCATTTTGATACGGGGATCAATTGAATCTTTGTATTATATTTGAGGGGGATGATGATGAGGGCTATGGATGTCCATGTCTGGATCTCCAGACAGGTTTTATTGCTTCCGCGCTGCTGCCAAATTCTTTAACTCTCTACTGTGCGGGAATAGTGGCTTGCTCAAGAAGATTGTGCATGCATTGCTCTCTTACAAAAAGCGCTGGGCTGCGGAGTTTAAAGAGGCGTGTGAGGGTCTGTATGCGTCAGACAGGTATACCGATTGTGTTAAGGCTGCAATCCCCCTTCCACCACAAGACTTTGACACACACTCACAAACTGGCTACTTATCATGCATGGATAGCCTTGCCTCTCATGCCAAGCTCTATGCAGGGCCCTCCCCGTTTGCTGCCTGTATAGCTTCAGCTGGAACTGAGTAGGCATGTGCTTCGTAACATTGCTCATTTTCGCTTGCCTGCCCGAGAGTTGAAATTGGCTGTTGGCAATTCCACAATAGGCACTGTGACAAATGTGACTTGCATGAGGTCCAGGATGAAAAACATGTCCTCTTTTTATGCCCTTGCTAGTGCAATTTGAGAAGGAAAATCGCAGAACAAGTTGCTGATTTTACTGAGACTGATATGATTTACATTGGAGACACAGGAGCTTTTTACTTTGACAACAACTTTGTGCTGAGGATGTGAAATTGTTTCTCTTGAGACATGCAAATCACTTCTTTTTCTTTCTGCGACTATGGATTTTTTGGTCGGGCTGGCAGTGCCCTCAAGCCCAGCAGTCAACCCATCTGGCTGAAGGTCTAAAGTCGTCGTAACTTAACTTATCTGGAGCCTTCTGGTTTGTCTCTCTCTGAGTTCCCTCGCTCGGCAGATACAGCCTTGACCTTGAGCCTAAACCTCTCGCCTTTCACAGAAACCTCTAGCTTTCAGACACATACGGAAGAGCAATCATGAGCAGAGGCTGGTCTGGAAGGATCAGGCTAGTGAATATTATGTTAACGATCTCGTCTCTGAGGATCGTGCCTTGAACCAATTCAACTTGGCAATAGACAAGGGAAACGTGGATTCAGCTAACGACACACTAGCCCGCCTCATTGAGAACGCTGCATCTGATGCAAACATGACTTCTTGAGGCAGACTTGCCCGAGCAAAATTGAACCTGCCAATGCCACCATGGTTTGATAGCACATGCAGAGCCCTAAATGCTCACTTGCGATGTCTTGCAAAATTCAAACAATCCACACGTGCTCCGAAAAAAGGAATGCAATTCCCTTTGCAGGAGGAAATGCGAGCAGCACAAGAAAATCATTGCAAACAAAGTGACCAATTTGATTGAAGCCCGCGATGTGCAAGTTTTTGAGTGTTTCCATGAGCGCAAACTTCATGGCCAAACACCTTTCCCGGAACATGTATGGACAGACTACTTAAAAGGACACACCAAAACAGACAAGTGCTCCAAAAGATCTGGTCCCTAGACTCCCTTGTGTGCACCAGGCTCTGAGCAACAGATTACGTACGAGGCAGATCACTCCTACAGACATAGCCATTCCACCAGGACCAGGAGGCAAGTACAGAAAGGGATCCAATATCAACCTTGCCTTGCAACAGAGCCCTAACCATCCTCCCTTATACGACATCCCACTTGAGTCCCTACTGAGGACATACATTGAGCATAATATAGCCCGCATGAACGCTAACTCCTCATCCGGGTCTGACCCCTTTCCAATCTTGTTCATCAAACGAACAGAGACTGAATCTTTGGATGGGCAAGGGAAAGTATGGAGGGCAAATGTGCTCCTTCCATTGCTCTCAGATCTTTTCAAACTTCTCTTACGTGATGGTCTGCTTCCTATAGCCTGGAAGAAGACAAAAATCACACCCATACTCGAGAAAGCTGATCATTCTCTTCCACAAAATTACAGGCTAATACTATTAGTAATAGCCATCAATGGATAAATGTACAGATTGTACGCTAACGTGGTAAGAGACTTACGGACCGAATAGGCGTTGGCTGAGAATCAGATCTCTGACACACAATTTGGATTCTGCCCACAAGGAACGAAAATCAGCCCATCTACATCCTACGATACATCCTCATGGCAGCTAAACATGAAAAGAAGAAGCTTTTCACTGCCTTTCTTGATCTCACTGCTGCCTATGACAGTGTCCAAAGAGAGAAACTATGGGCCCACCTTCAAAATATCCATGTTCCCGAGTACTTGCTCTCAGCAGTTAGGGCTTTGTACCAAGAAACTGTGAATATCCTAGTTGACAGAGACAAGGTGTCGGATGAAATCATGGCAACTAAAGGATTGAAGCAGGGATGCCCGCTGAGCCCATTACTCTGCTCTCTCTTCACAAACGACTTGGGCAAGTTCTTGAATACGTCGGACCATGGGGCAAGGGCAGCCTTGCAACTATTTCACTACCGATACTGCCCACCACCTCCAGCTCCAACTCGATGGATTCCACACCTACACGACTTTGAAAGGGCTGACGCTGAATGCGCACTAGACCAAAACGATGGCCTTCTTTTGCTCCAATCCACCAGTGTTTCGCTACAATTGCACTCCGCTTGAGAATGTGCAAGAATTTGAATAACTGGGCACAACCCTCAGCCACAATGGGAAGATGACAAATGCCTCAAACAAGATGGCACGCAATATTGCTGGTGCCATAGCCAGAGTGTGGAGGATTTGCTCAAGATTGGGTGTCAAGAACACGAAGCACTGCGGCATGCCATGCTCTGGATATTTTTAGCCTTTGCACTCTCTACAGGCCTGTATGGATGTCAAGTTTGGGCTACAAATACTCTCACATTCAAATCCTCTGCTAATACTAAAGCTCACATCCATCAAGTTTGCGTTCTAAAGATGCTGTTGGGTGTGAAACGAAGCACCGATACACATTGCCTACTATAGGAGACAGGTCAGATGCTCCTGTATTTCTACTGGTTATGCTGTGTTGCTTGCTTCTGGAACAGCCTTTTGACAAACAACAATGCCTTGCCAGGCAAGATCAATGAAGCTGATTTACGGCTGGCATACAGAAAAGGAAGTTGGACGTTTGAGGTCTTATCTGCCCTAAGCGAAATACCTGGGCTGATGTGCATATCTTTGCTATCATGAGCTGTTCCAAAATGAACATGAGTGACTTTGAACTGTTACTGCGCGAGCAAACCATTCGAGAATGGAGAGATCTAGAAATTTATCCTCATGATGCGCATGTTTCCAGCAGAGTTGAGGACATATCAAACCCATTTTGGAGAGCCCACAGGGAGTCAGACTGGCTGGTGGGATGATCAGAAACGTGCAACCAAACCAACTCTTCCTTCTTACCTACGAAAAACAATCCTTACCATCTTTGCGCGTCCTCTCCAGACTCAGACTCTCTGGTAGCATTCTTAATGTTGAGCGGCAACAACAGCACAGAGTTCCTTATGACTTAGAATCTGCACGAAATGCTACTGGCACACGTGTGCAAGATCAACGGCATGTCCTCTAAGACTGCCCGAGTACTGACTTGGTAAACTTGCGCGTCAAGCACCACCAACTTTTCCGCACCCCTTCAAGTAGCTCAAGCAGACTAAGAGACTTTGTTAGCCAAGCATATACCAAAGGCCTAGCCTTGTTTGTACACGAGTTCCTAGAATGCTGTGCCTAGGTTTCAGAACACAACCTTGCTTGCCTTTTGTTGGTTTCGGTTGCAGGCCTCTTTGGCTTCAGCTAAGCTGCCCTCGTTCGGCATATACAGCCATGTAACCTAATCTAACCTAAATTAAGCATGTGATGAAGTATGTGAGCAGGTTTCCTTTGCGTGCACCAAGTCTTACCAAGTAGGAGTAATACGGTGGAATCCTCCATCTGGCATGGTGCCACCAGTGGAATTGAAAGCATTCGTTCCTTTTTTCCCTTTTTGCCTTCAAGTTTGTGGAGGCCCCTCATATTTTGCATGCCTTGCCTAGTCAGACTGTCTTTTATTTCCTCTCTCAACGGCCCGTGTGCCGGGCACAACAAACTATGTCATTCCATTTTGGACATTATGGACCATTTCTTGTCTGGCAACGACCATTAACAAACCAATCAGCCTTACGACCAGGCTGGCGGTTAACCCTACCTCAGGTACAAGGCTTGTAAACCTTGTGTACGCTTGTAACCAAAACTAGCTCCGGATACTCGAGCAGGCGGCGGGGCACCTGAGGTGGAAAGTCGATTATCCACCCTCGCAACCTGTGGGTTCGGGGTTCGAACCTCACTGGAGGACAACCGGCTAAGCTGCCCTCGTTCGGGGGATACAGCCATGAAACCTTACCTAACCAAAACTAGCCTAGCCTATGGTTGCTTAACGACAGCTCAGACAGAAGCTTAAGAATTGATGACCGCCAGACATCAAAAGTACCGGCTGTCACAAATTTACCCAAAAGCTTGAACAAGCTCTTAATCACAATTTGATCAACCCTACATTTGGAGAATGCCCAAGCAGGCTCTGTGCCAGGACGCTGACTCATTTATTCTTCAAGATTTTAAGGTGACATCCAAATATCATCTCCTTCCATACCACCTTTGGTGACACACTGCATCTTCTACGTGTTAGTTTTGCAGGCCTCATAGACTTCAGCTAGGCTGGCCTCGTAACACTAGCCTGGAATCAAAATAACATTATGAACGTGCAAGAGTATGTTCTGCAGACTCACTCCAAGCAGCAGAGCGCTTGCTGGAACATGGGCAGGGCACATGTTGTCAACATAACTAGGACCCTCAAGGATGGGTGGTCTATGGGACAGACCCTGTCCCCGGGTGACGAAGCACAGGCAAAGAGATCTGTTCCCTTTAAGGAAGCTGCCATCCGCTCATCCTGCAGGGCGAGGCTGAGGTCTACGTGAGTGTTGGCCAGAAAACAGAGCTTTGCACCAGCGGCCTTAGATTCCCCCCCAAATGCAGGATCAGATGGGCGCTTTCACCGGCTTAGTCTCCGCATGACCAGCTATCTGAGTCATCTTGATCTGGTTGTACCTGCAGCCACAGATTCAAAAGAGGACAGGGTTTGAGAGCAGCACATTTGCCTGGGCCCAGCGCTGACCCAGTGCAGATTGGACCTACAAAACCACACCATCTTCTGCTCTTACTCTCTCATTGCCTTGGACCACTGGAGCAGAGCCAGTGTTGCACAACAATACCTCCTTCACTTGCGCTGCACAAGGATTGCCACTGATCGCATCCTTGTGTCTCATTGATGCCAATTTTCAACCATCGAGCAAGCTCCAGACCTCCAACAGGATGATTGCGTGATCGGAGTACCAGGGTTGGGTCAGTGCTCCGGTTCAGCAAGAAACATCACCAAATGGTCGAATTCTGGTCACTTGTGCGGCGACACTGTGACATCCGGCAGTGCGTCACAGAGCACCCTGCGTCGCCAAATGGCGACAAAGGGAATGCTTGTAGACCACCTCACGTCGTCAAATCATTATTCGCTGATTTTATATTAGCTGTATGCAACAGCGCATAAACGCACTTTGGGGGCCCAAAGGCCCCACCAAGCTGAGGACAGTGAAAACCAGACTCCCCCTAGTCCCCCACCTCCCTCAAAAGGGTCCCCCCTCCCTCAGAAGGATCAGCAGCACCACCAATAGCACCAGCGCAAGCACCAGCAGTAGCAGCACTGGCAGCAGGACCAGCAGCAGAAATAGCAACAGCAGCAGCAGCCCCTGCATCACCTCTCCCTGCACAATTTGCTGCAGCGCCCTCTACTGCAGCATCCCCCGCTGTAGTTCCACAGCTGCAGTAACCCTTGCTGCAGTGCCCTGTGCATCCCCTGCTGCCCCTCATGCACTCCCCGAGGCCCTTGCTGCAGCACTCTCAGTGGCAGCTGTTGTTGCCCATGCACACCCCGAGGCCCTTGCTGCAGCACTCTCAGTGGCAGCTGTTGTTGCC
>SL_7KL_010_BRINEDRAFT_10001634_pt1 | contig 10617 bp, 9 predicted proteins | sample SodLak_010_BRINE_FD_10663 | JGI IMG/M metagenome (IMG submission 10663)
CGGAGTCAATCAACATCGCATTGGATCAGACTGACTTTACCAAAGCGGTCATTGAAAACACGGCCGGACAGGGAACCAACATGGGTTTTCGTTTTGAGCACCTGGCGGAGATTATGGAACAGGTGGATAACCAGGACCGCGTTGGAGTTTGTATTGATACGGCGCACGCATTTGCAGGAGGTTACGATATCTCTACCGAAGATGGTTTTTATGATACGTTTGAGCAGTTTGAAAAACTGATCGGCTTTGAAAAACTGCTGGGTATGCACTTGAATGACTCCAAAAAAGAGCTGGGCACACAGGTGGATCGTCACGACAGCCTGGGCGATGGATTTATCGGTTGGACTCCATTTGAGCTGATCATGAAAGATGACCGGTTTGACGGAATTCCGCTTATTCTGGAAACACCCAATACCGAACGCTGGTCAGAAGAGATCGCAAGGCTTAAAGAGCTGGCGGGCCTGTAACAGAAATAGTGGCTTTTCTTATAAATTTGTGCTTGTATACGGTATTAACGTTATAGAGTAATAGATTAAAAAAAGTAATAGTCGGATAGCATAAGCTCTTTAACACTTCTTGAAATTCTGACTACAATTTCAAAACTAGACAATTAGTTAGTTAAGATGACAGATTAAGTTATTTGGGTCTAACACATTTCATTTTTTGTATAACCTGTTTTTACAAAAACATCAATTAAGAGGAAGTCTCAATCTGTGAACTAAAACTTTGAGAGTGTAGACATCTTTCAAAAGATGAAACATAATAAACTTTGTAAAAACATAATGATATGGAATTCCTGTTGTTTCGTGTAATCTATCATTATACTATGATAGATTTAATCTTGTGAGCCGGTTTGGCAATCTAAAAAACCATCTGAACGCATAATATATTCCAAATGTCCTGTATGCTCATCAGGCTGTTTTCCGGTCACTTTAAATCCCTGCGATAAGTAGAACTGATAGGCGGATTCATTTTCTTTGTAAACAGATAGCGTCAGCTTCGGCCTCTGCATTTTAGCGTGTTCCAGTAACTTTTTGCCAAACCCTTTGCCTTGCTCCGATGGCAAAAGAAACAGAGCGGCTAATCTGTTCCCAACAAGTGAATAGAAGCCAAAGATCTGTTCCCCGGATCTAAGTACCCAGCTTTCGGATGCCGGGAGCCAAATATTTTTTATCTCTTCAGCTTTTGACTGCCAGTAACCGGCTGGTATGAATGAGTGTGCTTTAATAGATGATTCGAGCCAGATTGCAGCTGCGTTTTTAATATCAGACTGCGTGAGTGGTAATATTTCGAGATTTTGCAAAACGGTAAAGCTCTGAACGAGAACTGATTATTTTAAGATTTAAGCTATTTAAAAAGGATTGCTCACCAATTCGAGAATCAAATTTCTGAAGTGAGTAAAATTGTCTTTTCCAAAATCAAAGTCGTCAAAATTGGCGATCTGTCTCACCGCAACAATACTGGTTTCAGGTACAACAACAATAAACTGGCCCAGATACCCATCGGCATACCAGGCTTTGATTTCACCGTATTCATGATGAAAAATTTGATCAAAACCGGCAGGCTTGAAGTATTCATTTCGGGTATCTGTCCAGTCATTTCCCAAAAGTTCGGATTTGGCCTGATTTCTCTGCTGAATGGTTTCGAAACGCTTTCCCGATACGGGTTTCAATTTATCAATAATCTGCCCGGGGATGCCTTTTTGTCTGAATTCATCCAGCCTCTTTGAATCAATTTCATAATATGAGTACTCGGGAAGCAGCCACCAGAGAAGTCCGCTAAATGGATACAGTTCCTGTCCCGGAGTCACCATCGCTCTGATATATTCCGGATCAATTATCTGTTCACCGTTCCAAATTCCATCATTCAAAACCAATAACCCGAATTTTGCAACATCAAGAGCATGCAATTGCAGCCCTGCCATGGCATGTGGATTTCCGGCCTGATCGTAATAAAAGCTGTACTCTTCAATGTTCATCCGGCTGAAAAATTCCTTCCTGAGGTATTCATCCATTTTCATACCGGATGCTTTCTCAATAATGCCACTGAGAAGATTCACGGCCTTGTTGTTGTAGGCAAACCGGGTTCCGGGTTCATAATCCAGCTCTGCTGCGAGTGCAAGCCTGATAGCATCGGGTGCAGGATATATTTCAGCGCCAGCATTCGGTTTGTTTTGAAGTCCTGAAGTGTGATTCAGCAGGTGGCGAATCGTGATCAGCTTTTTCTGACCCTGGTTCCACTCCGGATATAAAGTGTACACCGGCTGGTCCAGTGAATCTATCATCTGTTGTTTTAAGAGCCTGCCAACAGCCAGCGAAACGATAGATTTGTATGCCGACATGGTTTCAATTGTCTTTGGCTCTTTCCCGAAATACCACTCCGCAACGAGTGTGCCGTGCCGGTAGATAACAACAGCATCACTGTTGGTTCTTTCAGCTTCCTGTTTTAGAGTTTCCAGTTTAACAGGGTCAATATCAGGCACAGAGCTTTGTGCCAAAATTCCGGAAAAGCCGGCTAAATTCAGGAATAGCGACAAGATGATTACATTGAATAAATACACGATAATAGAGAGCTTTATTTTTTTGACAGAATACAGTTTGAAATTGAGGATTACCTATGCGAAACAGGAATTATTTTTCGAGTTGTATCAGTGAACACTGAACCCGTAAACCACACCATCCAGACCGCCGAAAAAGACCCTTCCGTTTGAAGTTACAGGTGATGATACCACACCATAGATATGGGTGCCGGGCAGTTCATGCATTACAAACCGCCACTTTTCATCCCCGGTTTTCCGGTCTACGGCTACAAATCCCCCGCGATGATCAATAAAGTAGTTTGCATTGCCGAATATGCCGGTAAAAACGGTTTCGTCCGTTACGGCCGGTTTTGCCCAGGGCGAACCTCCCGTGTCAAAACTCCAGATAAGTTGTCCATTGGCTGGATCGAATGCTTTGAGGAGCTGATTATCTGATGAACCGATATAGAAGAGATCATCATGGAACACGCCGGATGATTCAATCCATGAGAACCAGTAGAAGTATGTCCAGGCAGGTTCACCTGTTTCGGCATCGAGGGCAAAGAGGTCGGCGCTGCGGCTGCCTGTAATTACCAGTCCATTTTGTACCGCCGGCGAAGAAATCACTGCCTGTCCGGTATCAAATTTCCACTTCAGTTTTCCGGATTCAGCATCAATGGCATACAGATGATGGTCGTTGCTGCCGGTATAGAGGATGCCGTTCTCAACAGCCGGAGTGGAAAGAACGGGTGCTCCTGTTTGAAATCGCCAGTTTTCTTCGCCGGTGGACCTGTCAATCGAATAGATCTGTCCGTCCGGGCTTCCGATAAAAACCTGTTCACCTGAAATGACAGGCGCAGCACCCATGGTGTCGTATCCGGGTTCATCATCGTCAGGCAGGCTGCGGATCCAGTCTGCAGCCCCGGTTTCGAAGGTCCAGACCGGTTCAGCGTTCTCTTTTCTCAGCTTGTACAGGAATCCGTCATCCGAAAGCGTATAGATGAATTCGCTGTTTACCAGTGGGGTTGAGAAGATGGGGCCTTCGGTTTCAAAGGTCCAGGCCGGTTGGCCCGATTCAGTATTGAGGGAATACAGCTTTCCGTCAGTACTGCCAATAAACAAATGTTCACCGTCGGTTGCAGCACCACCCCAGATGGCTCCGTCCGTTTTGAATGTCCAGTCAGGCTGTGCGGTGGATTCACCATCGAAGGGCTGTTTCTTTTCCGGCACCTTTTCAGCAGGGGATAGCGAGAATCTCAGGTCTCTAGGTGAATTGTGAAAGGAACCTGTAAGCTTACTGCCCTCATAATCCAAAGAAAACTGAATGGAGCCTGCTCTGAAACGGTTTTCAACGATTTCAACCTTGCCGAGCGACAGTTCATGGAAATTGGTGACAGGAAGTGTTAAATAAACAGCGATCTCATTCTCCTCATTATTGCGGAAATCCAGGTAAAATGGAGTGGACTGAGTGCCGAGCTCAAGGGTTCCGCCCCAGCTGCCCGGAGAAAGCGTGTGTTGAGCATGCAGAGATGTTGAAAAAAAGAGGGTACTGAATAGAAGACAGAGAAATTTCATCAGATTTAATAGGTTCTTAAAAAGTTGTATGGTTCAAATCATAAAGCCCGGCTGAAAAACCGGGCATGGATTGGAGGCAAAGCTTATTGCTTTTTGATAAAGGCGTGTTCGCCGGCTCCCTGCTTGAGAACGAATCCTGTAACCGTGCCTTCATCGGCAGTGAATTCAAGGCGGGCTTCAACCCTGTCGTTATAGAAAACCGTTTCCTCAATCGGCATCACGGGCAGGGCAGGCTGGCCTGCAAGTTCTGCCATCAACAGGTCACCATTTACTGAAATGGTCATATGAGGCAGGGTTTCGGAGATAAACTCGCCGGTAAACATCTGCAGCTGTTCCGGGGTCATTTCAACCACGTCGATGATAGCGGCCAGGCTGAATTGATCATTGATGAGGTGGCGGCCGATGTCCTGAACATCATTGGTGCCGTTCGACATCACTACGGCTCCCTGGCCACTCACCGGACTATATCCGGCAAACGTTCTGAACCCTCCGGTGCCTCCACCGTGAAAAGCGACGGTATCTTCGAATGCAGTGGCCACTATCCAGGCGTAGCTGATGTTAAAGGCACCATCCAGGTTTTTCAGTGTCTCTATATTCTTTTGGAGCAGTACCCCTTTAGGGTGATCTAGGTAACCCAGTTGCAGTTTTACGTAGTTGGCCAGATCATGCGTTGTACTGAGTATACCCCCGAATCCCGGCACATGTTCGGAGTGCCATCGCTTTGCGGGCAGGCCCGAGGTGGTAGGCTGGGCAAGTCGGAGCGAATCGCTCAGAAACCGGCTGGTGGATGGCATATCCAGCTTTGAAAAGTACCATTCATCCAATAGCTGATCGTAGGTTTTTCCCGAGATCGTCTGAAGAGCCTGACCCAGCACCATATAGGCGTAGTTGGAATATTCGAACTCCTCGCCGGGATTCCTTGGCAGTTCATAGCTGCCGAGAAACTCAAACAGCATCTCCGGGGTGTATTCATTATATGGATCGTTTATGTCGGCAGGGCTGAGATTTCCGGGCAGGCGCGGCAGGCCACTAGTGTGCATCACAAGATGCTCAAGGGTAATTTCAATTCCATCTTTTGAAGGAATGGTTACGTCTTCACCAAAGATTTCCCTTAGCGGGGTGTCAGTTGAAATGTTGTATTGATCCATCAGTATTTGGAGAAGCCCGGATGAGAACGTTTTTGTAATGGAACCCGATTCAAAAATGGTGTGCTCGTTCACCGGCTCTGCACTGTCGAGCCCCATGGTTCCGTAATTATGGAACGTTACAGATCCATCGGAGTCGATGAGTGCAATGCTGATGCCGGGAATGCGCTCAACAGCCATTCGTTTTTCGATGTACTCACTGAATTCGGAGGTAATTTGGGCGGAAACCTGATCTGACAATATGTTTACAAACAGAATCAGGAGAATGAGTAAATTCTTTTTCATTGACATATATTAATGATTAGTTATTGAAGATTGCTACGAACATCTGGTACCTGTAGTTTCAAAAAATTTAGGTTTATGGATTTTTTATTCATTGAGTCTCAACAATTTAAAGTATATGTGATGAAAGGAATTCAGACTGGATTGTTACCGTATTACATATTACTACCCTGTCTAAACGTTGTTTTTAAAACTCAATCAAATAATTGTGGCTTGGTGTCATAACCACGCTTTTATCGAGTGTTTCGCCAAACACCATCATCAGACTTATAACAGGATGAGGAAACAGAAGCGGTAACCAAGAAGTAGTACCCCTAATTCAGAAACCGTTTAAAAAGTGACATAAACTCCTACATTTCTTCCGAGTCTGTTGTTAAATACAGTAGTCACCAGATAATCGACGAAATTTTATTATTGTAAACCTAATGTTGACTTACAGTTCCGCAGCTGTTTTCAGGTCGCTTAACCATTTTGCCAGGATTTTCTCTAACTGAGACGTCCGCAAAAACCATTTTGCAAGTAAACCTTCCATCGATTCTGATGTTGTAACCAGGGTTTTGTTATCATCTAATTGTTTAAGATGCCAGGTGTGAACAGCCCTGATACCAAATAGTTTGCCTTTCCAGGTGAGGCGACTATTCGGTACCACTTCAATAATCGCGGAGTTAATTTTCAGTCTGTTCTTTTTCCAGATGACCGTTGTGCCCGGTTCTAAATCCCCATTAATGATGGAATCGGACACTGAGCTTACCCACATGGGCCACCTGTTTATATCAGACAGAAGCACCCATACTTCATCAATTTCCGCATGTATCACCGTTTCGCAAGAAGCTACTAAAGGAGCATTATGGTTTATTTCAATTCCGGTTCTGCCAATTTGCTTTTCCATTTGAATAAATGATTTTCTTGATTGAATATTATCATCAGAGCAGCAGTCATCAGAACGTCCATCCCACATGAACCGTCGGAAATGGCCGGATGGATGCCTGCTCGAATATCTGTCCGTCTACCTCGATATCATTTGCATTAAACAGGTAGCTCAGTCCGAACCACGGTTTTACAAACAGGTGTTCTGTTACCTTAAATTTATAGCCGATGTTGATGCCTGCTCCAAATTGTGTAACTGAGGTTTCGCTTCCCGTCTCATCCAGTCTCACACGTGATGAAGTAAGATCTATACCGGCACCGGTGTAAAGGCCTCTGTCTGTTCCGTTGAAAAAATAGTCGGCTTTGGCACCGGCTCCCCATATGTAGTTATTGAAGCCGTCATTACCGTGAAGTGACTCGGGCACTTCGATTCCAAACAGGCCGATGTCATATCGAATATGGTCGGTATTCATGCCGGCGTGAACGGAGAACCCTTTTAATGCATATGCTATCGGGTCGATCTCGATATCGATTTTCTGGGAGTAAGCACTGTTATGTATGGTTAGCAGGAAGAATGTTACAAGGCAGAATTTGAGTAAGGTTTTCATGATTTATTGATTTGTACAGTTGAATGTAATCCGGACAAAACCCGGTAGTTTGTGAGAGCTATAGTACGGGAAGGGAGCAGGCGAATCGTCTGACTTTGCTGAATGGAGGTTCGGATTCACGAAAGTCGGACATGTTTGATGAAGTCGAACGTCAGTAGGTTAGTGTCCTATCAACAATAAAACATGAGTTCGATTCTAAAAAATCGAAAAATGAGGCTCCCTTCCTTTCCCAGGAAGAGGGCGGGGTAGTTCACTGAATTATTTTATGACTATAGATTAAAAATAGATACATAGCCTTTTCTAACCACCCCTAAATCCCCTCCTTTCCAAGGAGGGGATTTTCAGAGACTCAATCGACATATTTATAATTGAACTCAGGTTTGAAATTAAACTACTGCTTTTTCCGGTATTCGGAAGGGGTGGTGCCGGTGCTTTTTCGGAATGCCGTATTGAAGGAACTCTTAGAGTTAAATCCGGCATCCATTGCAAGTGCAAGAATGGTGAAGTGTGAGTGTTCGGGATCAGTCAGGCGTTCTGTCACCTCACGTACACGATACTCATTTACAAAATCAAAGAAGTTCTGATTCAGATGGCCGTTGATAATTCGAGAGAGAAGATATTGGGGGATATTGGTCTTGGAGGAGAGATCTGCCAGTGAGAGATTATTGTTCCGGTACGGTTGTTTTTTCTCCATATAGTTTTGCAGCTGTTTCAGCAACTGTAGTTCTTGTGCAATATGGACTTCATCAGGCTCAGTTTCCTTGTCGAATCGAAGATTACCCCAAAAAAGATGCCGTTTGGAATCGGCCTGCCATGCAGGGTAATCCCTGTCACCGAAAACCTGCGGTTGTGTGAGAGACCAGTATCCCAGCAGATAAATAATAACTGCCAGAACAAAGCCGAGGATATAGTTGGCCAATGTGGTTTCGAGGTATCCGGCGGCTGAAATACCGAAGACGATCAGCGACAGCAGGCCGATAAACAGGAGGGTAGCTGTCAACCTTCTGATCCATCCAAGGTCAGTCTCTTTCAGGTCGGGTGCAATTCCTCCAATCTCCTTTCTGTGCAGGCCCAGAAGGAAGTAGATCCATCCGAGGTAACCAAATACATGGGCCACTTTAAAGAGGTTGATCCAGGCATCGGTTTGTGAGAGAGTCAGTGAAACCTCCACCCAGTCTATTTTTTCTTCAGCAGATGAGAAGTAAAAGGGAAAAAGCCAAATCAGATAGATCAGGAAAGGTAGAAGGTGCAGCCACTGAATAGCCGGCACTTTCCCGATTCGAAGTGCAGTGATATAGAATAACATAACCGGGCCTAGCAGCAGAACAAATGGAGCCCCAATGCGGATAAGGTGGGGTACTGCTTTATATATTCCAGTTGCCCCGAGGCTGGTGCCGAGAATAATAAAACTAAAAGCCAATATAAGTAAAGAGAGTATCTGATTAGGCCGGCGATTTTCAGCAGGGTAACCGTTAAGTAATACAACGAGGAAAAAACCCTGAACTCCCGCAATCAAATGAATGTAGCCAATTATTTTTATCCACTGATCTTCGTTCATAGCATAAATATAGCGTATTTAGATTGACAATCTGACCTCCAAACAAACAGCACAGAGACCGTTTCCGAGCTTCTGCTCAAGAGGCTTTCAAACCGTAAGTGCATAGAACATTTTTTTAAATCATCTAGAAATATTTTCTAAAAATATCCAAAAATAAAAGGAGTTTTTTCAGTTGAAACTGAATCAATCAAACTGATTGAATAGAATGGATTTGTTGTGTAACCCTCCCCTGAGATTCTCGTGTAAAATGATGAGATATTTCTGTCTTGTAGCGTTTTTTCAAAACCGTACGTAATAGAAGTGAACTGGAAACTATAGTTAAAACTAACTTATGATGATGAAGCCAGCAATATTCTTATCAGTAGTGATCTGTCTGATGGCGATCGGTTGCAGTAATCCTGCAAATACTGAGGATGTTACCTATACAGAAAAGCGCGACAGCTATACCTTCTACGTGAGCAAATCGAAGGCAGACTACGCCGAGCAGAACCGGGGCGTAGAGGTAAGCGAACCTTTTGATATTGAAGATGCCTGGATATCGGTTGCTGACGGTAAGAAATATCTAAATATTAAAATGGTTCTGGAGGAGGGGTGCAGTGAGTCGTACCCAGAAAAGTATGAGGTGATCTGGAGTGGAGTCACGATCACCATCTATCCACCTCAACTTCCCTTATTTATCGGTTTTGACAATTCGGGATGCGCCGAACTGGAGAGACGTGTCTCCGATATCCTCTCGATCGATTTGTATGACCATTTCAATAATAAGGAGTATGCCGACAGTGCCACCTATATCGTTGTGAACACCTCAACAGAAGAACAGGAACTGATTAAAGTAGTACAGAGCGACTCTCAGGATTAGATGATAGCAGACTCAGCAGTTGATTTACATTCCGGATATGCCATCCCGGCAGTTATCAGGAGCTTCCTCATTCATATAGAGGGGGCTCCCTCCTACGAACCTCACTCTGAAAAGAGAACAGAGTTGGAGAATCGGGTTGCTGCAATCATCAAAGGGTGCCGGAAGAGTGATGAAAAGAGCTTTGAGTTGCTCTATAAAAAATTTTATGGGTATGCTTATTCGGTAGCCGTAAAGTATTGTATCAACCGTGATGACACGATCGAGGTTGTAAATGACAGTTTTATGAAAGTGTTTGATAACATCCATAAATATGATTCGGGGAAGCCTTTCAAACCTTGGTTCAGGAGGATTGTGGTGAATACATCGATCGACAGGATTCGTAAGCATCGCAGTGACCACCTCGATATTGATGAAGTGCCGGTTGCCGGCAATATGCATGTGGAGGAAGAGCTAACGTTGAAAGAAACATTAAGTCTACTGGAAGAGCTGCCCGAGATCTACAGAGCTGTGTTCAATCTGTATGAAGTTGACGGCTATAGTCACCGCGAGATCTCAAAAAAGCTGGGAATTGGCGTGAGTTCGTCCCGAACCTATCTGATGCGGGCCAGAAACCGTCTTCAATCCCTTTACACCCAATATTTCACAGAAAAGAGTTATAAAGATGCAAGTTCCGGATCCAATTAATCAGATCAAAAGTACTCTGCGCGAGTATGAGGAGCCCTACCACCTGGGGGCGTGGGATAAGTTTAAGCGTCACCGAATGGCAAAACGTCGGGAGTATCTTTACAAGCGCCTGGCCGTAGCCTGTGCACTTCTTCTAACGTTGTTCTCGGCTTGGTATTCGGGCATCATGAACCGAACTGATCAGGTTGTGACAGAATCCCACTCTGTTGTGCCGGAGTTGCCATCGCCGGAAATCACCCCAGTCTTACCCGACCTAGGCGATGATCGTGAACTGCCGGGAGGAGATGTAACGGACGTCTTTCTGAAATCTGATCTTGCAGCCGCAGCAGAGCCCCGTCCACATGACGATGATGGGGATGTGCACTCAAAATTCCAGCCTTCATTGCCTCAGTACGTTATAGATCTGGGTGCAGCGGGCTATGTGTCCGGTTTGGAGCGGATCACGGATGCCACTGCCATGCCGCTCTCTCGTCCCGCTTACGGCGATTCGTTTGATATGCTGTCAACTCACTATGGCGGGG
>SL_7KL_010_BRINEDRAFT_10001635_pt1 | contig 10615 bp, 8 predicted proteins | sample SodLak_010_BRINE_FD_10663 | JGI IMG/M metagenome (IMG submission 10663)
GGCGGGCCGCCCCGCATCAGCGCCCGGCCCGTTCGGCAGCCGCAGTGATCGCGGCGCGCAGCTTGCGCTCCAGCGCGTCCTGCTTGGCTTTGGCGTGCAGTTTCAATCCGAACATATCCTTGACATAGAAAGTATCGACAGCCTGCACGCCATAGGTCGCAATCACGGCACTTGCAATCGAGATATGCGCATCCGCCAGCGTGCGCGCCAGATCATATAGCAGCCCCGGACGGTCGCGTGTATCAACCTCTATAATCGTATAGATTTCAGAGCCTTCATTGTCGAAGCTGATATTCGTGGGGACACGGAAGGCGCGCTCGCGCTTGCGCACCTTGTCGCGGTCGGCCAGCGCCTCTTCCGCGACCACCTCACCCGCCAGCGTGCGCGCGATCATCTTGCGCAGACGGTCCAGACGCGCGGTCTCATAGGGGTGGCCCTCGGCGTCCTGCACCCAGAACACCGCCGTCGCGATGCCGTCCTTGGTGGTATAGGTGCGCGCATCGACGATATTCGCCCCCACCAGCGCCAGCGCGCCCGCAAAGCGCGCGAACAGCCCCGGATGATCCGACAGCACGAAACACGCCCGCGTCGCGTCGCGGTCAGGGTCGGGATGCAGGTCGATGCGGATCTCATCCGCGCCCAGATCGCGCAACAGCCCGGCAAAGACCAGATGCGTGTCCAGTGGCAGCCCCTGCCAATAGGGGTCATAATGGCGCGCAAGTTCGGCCCGGCGCTCGGCGGGCGTCCACGCTGTCAGCGCGCCGCGCAGGGCGCGCTTGGCCTCGGTCGCGCGGTTCTCGCGGTTCAGCGCCTCCAGCCCGTTTTCCAGCGCATGCGCCGTCTCGCGATACAGCGTGCGCAGTAGCTGCGCCTTCCAGTTGTTCCAGGTGCCTGGCCCCACCCCGCGAATATCGCAGACCGTCAGCGCCGTCAGCAGGTCCAGCCGCTCGCGCGTTTTCACCAGCTTGGCGAAATCACGCAGCGTGCGCGGGTCCGAGATGTCGCGCTTCTGCGCCGTATCGGCCATCAGCAGGTGATAGCGCACCAGCCATTCGACCGTTTCGCATTCGCTGCGGTTCAGGCCCAGACGCGGGGCAACCTTGCGCGCGATCTGCGCGCCCAGGATCGAGTGATCCTCGGGCCGTCCCTTGCCGATATCATGCAGCAAGAGCGCCACATACAGCACCCTGCGGTTCACCCCCTCGCGCAGGATGCGCGAGGCGACGGGCAATTCCTCAACCAGTTCCTCGCGCTCGATCTGCGCCAATGTGCTGATGCACTGGATCGTATGCTCATCGACCGTATAATGGTGATACACGTTGAATTGCATCATCGCCACGATCGGCTCGAATTCGGGGATGAACGCGCCCAGCACGCCCAGTTCGTTCATCCGCCGCAGCGCGCGCTCGGGGTTCGAATGCTTGAGCAGCAGGCGCAGGAACAGGCGCCGCGCCTCGGGCGTGTTGCGCAGCCGGTCATCGAACAGATGCAGATTGGCCGCGACCAGCCGCATCGCATTTGGGTGCAGCAGAAAGCCGGTGACCAGCCCTTCCTCGAACAGGCGCAACAGATTGATCGGCTCTTTCAGGAATTCCTCGGCGTCTTCGATATCCAGACGGTTCTGCACCACTTTAAGACCGTAGCGCATCTTCTTGCGACGATTGAGGAAATGCCGCAGGATCGGCTCTCGCTTGACATGCCGCGCTTCCAGTTCCGTCAGGAAAATCCGCGTGAGATCGCCGACATGGGTGGCATGGCGGAAATACTCCTGCATGAAATGCTCGACCCCGCGCCGCCCGCCATGGTCGGTATAGCCCATCCGCTCGGCCACACCCACTTGCAGATCGAAACTCAGTTGCTCGACCGCACGGCCGGACAGGTGGTGCATATGGCAGCGCACGGCCCAGAGGAAGGTCTCGGCATCGCGGAAAATCTCGTATTCCTCGGCCCGGAAGAACCCCAGCGCCACAAGCTCGGCGGCCTGATCGACCTCATGGATGTATTTCGCGATCCAGTAGAGGGTCTGCAGATCGCGCAAGCCCCCCTTGCCTTCCTTGACATTGGGTTCCAGCAGATAGCGCTGATTGCCGATCTTCGCGTGCCGTGCGGTGCGCTCGGACAGCTTCATCTCGACGAAATCGGCATGGGTTTTCGCGAACAGTTCCGCCCACAGGCGGCTGCGCAGGGTCTGGGCCAGCGGGGCATTGCCCCACAGGAACCGATGTTCCAGCAGCGCGGTGCGGATCGTGACATCCTCGCGCCCCAGTCGCAGGCATTCATCGACCGTGCGCGTGGCATGGCCGACCTTCAGCTTCATGTCCCAGAAGATATAGAGCACCGATTCGATCACCTGCTCCACCCGGCCCGTCACTTTCCAGGGCAAGAGGAACAGCAGATCGATATCGGAACAGGGCGCCATTTCGGCGCGGCCGTAACCGCCCACCGCCAGCGCGGCGATGCGCTCACCCTCGGACGGCATCGGGTTCGGGTGCAGGTCCGTCTGCACGATATCCAGCACCAGACAGACGATCTGATCGGTCAGCCAGCTATTGGCACCGACAAAGGCGCGCGCATCGCGCGGATGGGCGACAAACAGCGCCTCCAGCCGGTCCGATGCCGCGCGCAGGGCGTCGCGCAGCGCGGCGGCCACGTCGCGCCTGCGCGATGCGCATTCGGCGCCCGCATTCGCGGCCAATATCTCGCGCAGGCGCGCGCGCAGGGCGCCGACATCCAGCACCTGATGGGGCGGAAAGAACGCCGCCGCCGCATCGGGCATGGGGACCATGCCCGCGACATCACGCTGACTGGCCGGGCTGCTCAGGACCCGGCTCCGACAAAGCTGCGCGGTGCCGGGCTGAGCACTTCGCGGCGTTCATCACGAATTTCGGCCACGGCCAACCCGCGTTCATTGGTACCATCGCGGCGGAAGCGGAACACGCCCGAGACACCGGCAAAGCCCGATTGCTGCGTGATCGCCTGCACCGAGAAGGGCGCAGAGCCGCCCAGCCGCGCCAGCGCGCCGACCGCTGCCACCCCGTCATAGCCAAGCGCTGCCACCGGGTTGGGCCGCGAGCCATGGGCCGCCTCATAGCGCCGCTCGAACTGTTCGTTCAGGCGCGGATCAGGCAGCGCGAACCAGCCGCCCTGCAGGCCGCTGAGTTCCATCGTGGCAGGCGGGATATCCCAGCGGGTGAGCCCCATGAACTGATAATCCTCGTTCGAGATGCTGTTCTGCGGCAACAGCTCTGCCAGTAGCGGCAGCGCGCCCTCGGACCCGGCGGTGAAGATGATGGTATCAGCCCCCGAATTGCGCGCGGTCGAGGATATCTGCGGCAGCGCATCCACGATCCCCTGCTGCGAAAAGGCGTAGGAATGCGTGCCGACAATCGTGGCGCCGGTGCGCGTGGCCGCGCGCTGGATCGCCTGTTCGGCGACGCGCCCGGCCTCATTCTGTTCCGACACGATCATCACGCTGCCACGCCCCTGCTCGGCGGCATAGCCCAGAAGCCGGGTGGCGGTATTCTCGAACATCGCACCCAGCAGAAAGACATTGCCGCCCGCGACATCGGGATTGTTGGAAAAGCTCAGGATATTGACCCCGGCCTCTGCCGCCACGGGTGCCACGGCACGGGTGGCATCGGCGAAAAGCGGGCCAAGGATGATCTGCGCGCCATCCGATATCGCGCGAGAGGCTTCAGAGGCGGCGCGCTGCGGCTCTCCGCCGGTCTGATAGACGCGCAGGTCCATCTCGACCCCTTGCAGATCCGCCCGCGCCATTCGCGCCGCGTTCTCCAGATTGCGCGCCAGTGTCTGGCGGTCGGAATTCCCCCCGCCGGGCACCAGCAGCGCGACGCGCGCGGGGCCGGAGATGTCCCGCTCGGGGCCGGTGCCGACGCCAGGCAACACGGCGGGCGCGTCACAGCCGGCGACAAACATTGTGGCCGCAGCCGAACTCAGCAACCCACGACGGGTCAGCACTGGGGAAACAAGGGGGGGTCGGCGCATGGGGGCTGGCACTCCTGGGTTGCGTCGGGGATCATCGGCGCGCAGACTAAGCAAGCCCGGCAGCGAAGTAAACGCTCGACTGGTGAACGGGCGCAAATCGGCCAGAGGACGCCCCGCAGACATGACGCAAGAGCCACCCGTTCCCCCCGCGCCAGTGGCCATTGAACCGGGCCTGCACCTGATCGCGACCCCCATCGGGGCCGCGCGCGACATCACGCTGCGTGCGCTGGATCTGCTGGCGGGATGCGATGTGCTGGCGGCAGAGGATACGCGCAGCCTGCGCCACCTGATGGAACTGCATGGCCTGCGCCCCGGCGGGCGACCACTGCTGGCCTATCACGACCATAACGGGGCGAAGATGCGCCCGCGCCTGCTGGCCGCGCTGACTGAGGGCAAGAGCGTGGTCTACGCCGCCGAGGCCGGGACCCCCATGGTGGCCGATCCCGGCTATCAACTGGCGCGCGAGGCAATCGCCGCAGGCCTGCCCGTGCATTCCGCGCCCGGCCCCTCGGCAATGCTGGCGGCACTCACGCTGTCGGGCCTGCCAAGCGACCGCTTCTGCTTTCTGGGCTTTGCACCTGCAAGCGCAGGCGCACGACGCCGGTTCCTGCAAGAGGCGGCGGCAATCCCGGCGACGCTGATCCTCTACGAATCGCCCAAGCGCGTTAGCCGATTGTTAGGGGAATTGTGCGAGATTGCCGGAGGGGACCGCCCGGCGGCGCTATGCCGCGAGCTGACGAAGAAACATGAAGAAGTGATCCGCATGCCGCTTGCCGAACTTGAACAGGATATCCGCGACCGCAGCCTGCGCGGCGAAATCGTCCTTGTGATCGGGCGGGGCATTCAAGCGGTTGCAGGGCCCGAAACGCTGGATCAGGCGCTGGATGTCGCGCTGCGCGATATGCGCCTGAAAGAGGCCGTGGCCCATGTGGCCCAGTTGCTGGGTCTGCCACGGCGGCAGGTCTATCAGGCCGCGCTGGAGAAGGAAAAACCGCAATGAGACAGGCGCGCAACAACATGGCGGGCCTTGCCGCCGAGGAAACAGTCCTGCGCCAGTATCTTGCCGCGGGCTATGCCCTGCTGGCGCGCCGCTACCGTGGCACGCGCGGCGAGATTGATCTGGTGCTGGGGCGCAATGGTGATGTGGTGTTCATCGAGGTCAAGAAAAGCCGCAGTTTCGGCGCGGCAGTGGCGCGGCTGGGCGCGGCGCAGATCGGGCGTATATTCGCGACAGCGGCCGAATTTCTGGGCACGCAGCCCATGGGTCAGATGACCGAAACCCGCTTCGATGTAGCGCTGGTCAATGCGCAGGGCGACGTGTCGGTGATTGAGAACGCGCTGTGGCAATAGCGGTGATCGCGCGCTGAGATGTGTCCGCGATGATGAAGTTCCGCAGGGTGCGCAGCATCAAGCAAACCGCCTCAAAGCCTCAGTGACAAACAGCCGGTCAGTGCCATCACGCGCAGAGACGCGGATGTATCCCTCCACCAGGCGCCCGGCCAACCGGCATCCGCCCCATTGCATCGCTGCGCGGCTTCCGGCATCAAGAACCGCGCCATCATGCGCAGGGCCCCATGGTCCCGTATGCCAAGTTGAGGAAGAACCGAATGAGCCTGCGTGTCGCCTTTCAGATGGACCCGATCGAGCATGTCGATATCAACGCCGACAGCACGTTCCGCATCGCGCTGGAGGCCGGGCGGCGCGGGCATGAGCTGTATGTCTACACCCCCGACAAGCTGATCTTTCGCGAAGGGCGCGTGATGGCGCGCGCGCGGCCTGTGACCCTGCAGGCCAAAGCGGGGGCGCATGTCAGTTTCGGCCCTGAAGAGACATTGGATCTGGCCGCCTGCGATGTCGTCTGGCTGCGGCAGGACCCGCCCTTTGACATGGGCTATATCACCACCACCCATCTGTTGGAGATGATCCATCCGGACACACTGGTCGTGAATGACCCGTTCTGGGTGCGCAACCATCCCGAAAAGCTGCTGGTGCTGCAATTCCCCGATCTGACCCCGCCCACGATGATCGCGCGCGATCTGGCCACGATCCGCGCCTTCAAGGCCGAACATGGCGATGTCATCCTGAAACCCCTTTACGGCAATGGCGGCGCGGGCGTGTTCCGGCTGGACCCGAATGACCGCAACCTCGCTTCGCTGCACGAGCTGTTCACCGGCATCAACCGCGAGCCGCTGATCGTGCAGAAATACCTGCCCGCTGTCAGCGCAGGCGACAAGCGCATCATTCTGGTCGAGGGCGAGCCCATCGGCGCGATCAATCGTGTCCCTGCGGATGGTGAGACGCGGTCCAACATGCATGTCGGCGGACGCCCCGAAAAGATCGGGCTGAGCGCGCGCGACCACGAAATCTGCGCCGCCATCGGCCCGCTTTTGCGCGAAAAGGGGCAGATTTTCGTGGGCATCGACGTGATCGGCGAGTGGCTGACCGAGATCAACCTGACCTCGCCCACCGGCCTGCAGGAGCTGGAGCGATTTGACGGCACCAATGGCGCGGCCCTGATATGGGACGCCATCGAGGCGCGCCGCGCTGCATGAGCTGGCAACTCAAGGCGCTGCGCGTGATCCTGCGCCATGCGGTGCGCCCCTCGCTGGGGCGGCAGCGCGACAGTCTGTCGGCGCGCGCCTGGTTCGAGCGCGGCGCCTGGCTGAATGCGCGCGGACGGCCCTGGCGGCAGTTTCACCCCATGGACCTGGAGGCCGGGGGCCGCAGTATCCCGGCGCTGGCCACACAACCGCTGCAACCGGGCGCGCCCCTGATCCTGTATTTCCACGGCGGCGGCTATGTCATGGGCAATCCGCGCACCCATGCCGCGCTCGGGGGCTATCTGGCGCGCAAGGCGGGCATGTCCTGCCTGTTGCCCGATTACCGGCTGGCCCCGGAACACCCGTTCCCGGCAGCGTTCGACGATGCCGTGGCGGTATGGCAGGCGCTGATGGCGCAGGGCCATGCACCTGACCAGATCGCACTTGGGGGCGATTCGGCGGGCGGCGGGCTGGCGCTGGCGCTGCTGGGTCATCTGTGCGCGACAGGTGCGCCGCGCCCGGCCTGCGTCTTTGCGTTCTCGCCCTTTGCAGATCTGACTCTGTCGGGCAAATCCATCCGGGACAATGCCGACTCCGAGCTTCTGCTGCCGTTTGACCGGATCGACGATCTGCGCCGCCGCGTGCTGGCAGGCGCGGACCCGGCGGACCCGCGCATCTCGCCCCTGTTCGCGCGTTTCACGGGCGCGCCGCCCGTGCTGATCCAGATGGCGCGGACCGAGATTCTGCGCGATGATTCGCGGCGCATGGCGGACCATCTGCGCGCGCATGGGGCGCAGGTGACTGTGCAGGAATGGGGCAACCTGCCCCATGTCTGGCAGTTCTTTCACGGCTGGCTGCCCGAGGGGCGCAAGGCGCTGTCGGACGCGGGCGCCTTTATCCGGGCGTCGTGTCCAGCGCCGCCATCAGCCGGTAGCTGATCGCCTCGGCCATGTGGGGGGCGCGGAGCTCGGGGCTGTCATCCAGATCGGCGATGGTGCGCGCCACGCGCAACAGCCGATGATAGCCGCGCGCGCTCAGCCCGAAACGCTCGGCCGCCTGGGTCAGCAGGGCGCGCCCATCCGTGTCGGGGCTGGCGATTTCTTCCAGCAGCGCGCCTTCGGCATCGGCATTGGCGCGCAGGCCGGGATGGGCTGAAAACCGCGTGGCTTGCAGCTTGCGCGCCGCCGCCACGCGCCCGGCCACGACCGAGGACGGATCGCCCGAGGCGGGCAAATCGAGGTCCGAGAACGCCACCGGCGGCACCTCGACCCGCAGATCGAACCGGTCCAGCAGCGGGCCGGAAATGCGGCCCAGATAATCGTCGCCGCAGGCGGGTGCACGGGCGCAGGCCCGGCCCGGATCGGACAGGTAGCCGCATTTGCAGGGGTTTGCGGCGGCCACCAGCATGAAGCGGCAGGGGTAGCGGATATGGGCATTGGCGCGCGCGACCACGACCTCGCCCGTCTCGATCGGCTGGCGCAGGGTTTCCAGCACCATGCGCGGGAATTCGGGCAATTCGTCCAGAAACAGCACGCCGTTATGCGCCAGCGATATCTCGCCCGGTTTGGCCCCCTTGCCGCCCCCCACCACTGCCGCGACCGAGGCCGTGTGATGGGGTTCGCGAAACGGGCGCGTGCGCGATATGCCACCCTGTTCCAACAACCCCGCGATGGAATGGATCATCGAGGTTTCCAGCGCCTCGGACGGCGAAAGCGGCGGCAGGATGCCCGGCAGACGCGCGGCCAGCATGGATTTGCCTGATCCCGGTGTGCCCACCATCAGCACATGATGCCGCCCGGCGGCGGCGATTTCCAGCGCACGCTTGGCGCGTTCCTGGCCCTTGACGTCGAACAGGTCGCGCAGCCCGTCCTCGCGCCGCACCTCACCCGGGCGGGCGGGCGACAGGGGGGCCTGCCCACTGAAATGGCGGATCACGTCGATCAGCGTCCTGGGGGCCAACACGCGGGTCGCTTCGACCCAGGCGGCCTCTGGCCCGCAGGGGGCGGGGCAGAACAGCGCGTATTCACCCGCCGCCGCGGCCATGGCGGCGGGCAATGCGCCGGTCACGGGCACCAGCGCCCCGTCCAGCGACAATTCCCCCAGCGCGACAGTTTCGGCCACCTCCTCGGCGGGCAGAATCTCCAGCGCGGCCAGCAAGGCCATCGCGATGGGCAGATCGAAATGCGACCCCTCTTTCGGCAGATCGGCGGGGGACAGGTTGATCGTGATGCGTTTGGATGGCAGCGCCACGGACAGCGCCGAAAGTGCAGCGCGCACGCGTTCGCGCGCCTCGGACACGGCCTTGTCGGGCAGGCCCACGATCTGAAAGGCGGGCATTCCGGGCGAGAGCGCGCATTGCACCTCGATCAGCCGCGCCTCAATCCCCTCGAATGCTACTGTCAGTGCGCGCGCCACCATGCCCCTGCCCCGCTCAGACCCATGAACATGGTTAACGGATCAGAGATTTCGAAATGGTTAACAGCAGCGCCAGCTGGCAGGTGTGATATAAAAATGCGCCTCCAGAGTGAACCAGATGCACTTATGACGCGTATCCTAACAAATTGCGAACTCGCAGGGGGAATTCAATGGCACTGGATATCACTGAAGACCGTCAATTGTCACGCCGCGCCATGTCGGCTGAAATGCTGGATGCCGAAACCGAATTGCAGCTTGCCCGCGCCTGGCGCGACCACCGCGATGAGGCTGCACTGCACCGTCTGATCACCGCCTATATGCGGCTGGCGATTTCGATGGCCAGCAAATTCCGCCGTTACGGCGCCCCGATGAACGATCTGGTACAAGAGGCCGGTCTGGGCCTGATGAAGGCTGCCGACAAGTTCGACCCCGAGCGCGGGGTGCGGTTCTCGACCTATGCCGTGTGGTGGATCCGCGCGAGCATTCAGGATTATGTCATGCGCAACTGGTCAATGGTGCGCACGGGCTCGACCTCCAGCCAGAAATCGCTGTTTTTCAACCTGCGCCGGGTGCAGGCCAAGTTCGAACGCGAGGCCATGGCACGCGGCGAGGAACTGGACCGCCACCAGCTACGCGAGCATATCGCGCGCGAAGTGGGCGTGCCGTTGCACGATGTCGAACTGATGGAAGGGCGGCTATCCGGGTCCGATTTCTCGCTCAATGCGATGCAGTCGCAGGATGAGGACGGGCGCGAATGGATCGATGCGCTGGAGGACGAGAACGCACAGGAAGGCGCGCAGGTCGAGCAGGCGCATGACATGGCGCAACTGCGCGACTGGTTGATCGAGTCCATGCACGGGCTGAGCGAACGCGAGCGCTTCATTGTGCGCGAGCGCAAACTGCGCGAGGAACCGCGCACGCTGGAATCGCTGGGTGAGGAACTGGGGCTATCCAAGGAACGTATCCGTCAGGTCGAGGCCGCTGCATTCCAGAAGATGCGCAAGCGGCTGGAGTCGCAATCGCGCGAAGTTCTGCATTTTCTGTGAGGCTGGGCCTGATCCCGGCACTTGCCCTGATGGCCACGGCTGTCGGGGCAGACCCCATTGAACCGCAGGCGCTGGACGATCTGCCGCAGGCGGATGTCGTGTTTCTGGGGGAAGTGCATGACAACCCGCTGCACCATATCCACCAGACCCGCGCGACCCACGCCATCGCCCCCGCCGCGCTGGTATTCGAGATGCTGACGCCGGAGCAGGCCGCGCGCATCCCGCCCGAATTGCCGCCCGAGGGCGAGTTGGCGGACCTGCTGGACTGGGATGCGTCTGGCTGGCCGGATTTCGCGATGTATTACCCCATCTTCGCGGCTGCCCCCGGCGCGCGCATTTTGGGCGCGGGCCTGCCGCGCGATCAGGCGCGCGCGGCCATGACGGACGGGGCAGCAGCGCATTTCCCCGATGACCCGGCGCGCTTCGGGTTGGACCGGGCGCTTGATGCGGACGAACAAGCCCTGCGAGAGGGCTTGCAGGATGACGCCCATTGCAACGCCCTGCCGCCAGAGTTGCTGCCCGCGATGGTCGAGATTCAACGCCTGCGCGACGCTCTGCTGGCCGAGGCCGCGCTGCGCGCCCATACAGAGACGGGCGGCCCGGTCGTTG
>SL_7KL_010_BRINEDRAFT_10001636_pt1 | contig 10615 bp, 12 predicted proteins | sample SodLak_010_BRINE_FD_10663 | JGI IMG/M metagenome (IMG submission 10663)
CACCGCTGAAGGCACTCAACTATCTGATTCACAGCTTTGAGTCTGACATTGTCACCGTCGATTACCGCGTGCGCGGGTTCACGCGTGATGTGCGCGGCCGCAAGCATTTTATTGATCACAAGATCACCTCGATTCAGGACTATTTCAGCCGCGACACTAAAAATGCCTATGACATGATCGACGTCAATGTTTATCAAGAGAACCTCTTCCACACCAAAATGCGGCTTAAGCATTTTGATCTGGACAACTATTTGTTTGGTATCTCGGCTGATGAGGTCGACAAGCGTGAACGCCAGCGCATTGAAAAGCGCTTGCAAAAAGAGATGAAAGAGCTGTTCTACGGTCGCAATCTGTAAAGCCTGATCACGCACCGCCGCCTTGGGCGCGCTGACTTGCCTCAAGCGGGAACTGCTGTCATCATCAGCCCCAGTCCATCGTGCAGTCGCCTCCCATGCAACTCATTGCTAAATTAATCGCCGGGATCATTGCCGGTATTTTGGTTGGGCTGTACGCGCCCGATGTTTTGATTCAACTGCTGCTGACCTTCAAAGGCTTATTTGGCCAGTTGTTGTTTTTCACCATACCGCTGCTGATTTTGTTTTTCATCACCAGTGGCATCGCTGGGTTACCCCGTAACTCGGGCGGCTTGCTCGCCCGCACTTTGGGCACCGCCTATGCCTCGACCATCTTGGCTGGCATCGTCGCGTTTTTGGTGGCGGTGTTGCTGATCCCCCTCATCAGTGCCAACGCTGGCAGCGTTAATGCCGTCGCAGGCGTTGTGCCGGAACCATTCATTACGCTGAGCATTCCCCCAGTGATGGGCATCATGTCGGCGCTGGCGGCAGCCTTCATCTTTGGTTTGGGCATTGCCGCGACCAATGCTGAGTCGCTGAAAACCCTGTTTGATCAGGGCCGTGATGTGATTGAGCAGCTGCTTAAGGTGGTGATCATCCCGCTGTTGCCGATTTACATTGCCGGCGTGTTCGCCGAGTTGGCAGCGGCAGGTACAGTCTTCGATACCTTGCGGGTGTTTGGCTTGGTGTTGCTGATGTCGCTGGCCTTGCATTGGCTGTGGATCAGCGTCTTGTATGTGGTTGCTGGGCTGCTGGCCGGGCGCTCACCGTGGCGCTTGCTGCGCACCATGTTGCCGGCCTACTTCACCGCTTTGGGCACCATGTCCAGCGCCGCCACCATCCCCGTGACCTTGCAGTGCGCCCAGAACAATGGTGTGCGGCGCACCATTGCCAGTTTTACCGTGCCGCTGTGTGCGACCACCCATTTGGCGGGCTCCACCATCACGATTGTCGCCTGTGCGGTGGCAGTGATGGTCATTCAAGACGGCCTGAGTGTGCCCAGTCTGTGGGCCATGTTGCCGTTTATCTTTTCGCTGGGTTTGGTCATGTTGGCTGCCCCTGGGGTGCCGGGTGGGGCGGTGATGGCGGCGGTTGGCTTGCTGGCCTCCATGTTGGGATTTGGCGAATCAGCCATCGCTTTGATGATTGCCTTGTACATGGCGCAAGACAGTTTCGGTACGGCCTGTAATGTCACCGGCGACGGCGCCATTGCCGTGATGATCGATTGTGCCAGTGATGCCGAGGTCAGTGAGTCAGCAGCGGCGCAATCACCAAGCTGACAATGGCCATGACGTTGATGAGGATATTCATCGACGGCCCTGAGGTGTCTTTGAGTGGATCGCCGACGGCGTCTCCAACCAGATTGGCGCGGTGAGCGCTGGAGCCACGACCGCCGTAGTGCCCCTGCTCAACATATTTTTTGGCGTTGTCCCAAGCGCCGCCGGCATTGGCCATGGTCAGCGCCAATAAGACACCGCTTACCAGGGCGCCGGCCAACAACCCGCCCAGTGCCTGAGCACCCAACACGAATCCAACAACGACTGGCGCTAGGACGGCCAGGGCTGCCGGAGCGAGGGTGTGGCGCAAAGCGGCGCGCGTGGCGATGTCCACGCAGCGATCGGAGTCAGGCGCGGCTTTGCCATCAATTAAGCCGGGGATGCTGCGGAACTGATGGCGGATCTCCTCAATCATTAGATCTGCCACTCGGCTCACGGCCGTCATGGTCCAAGCTGCCACTAAAAATGGAAACAGTCCGCCGAGAAACAAACCAATCAACACCATCGGGTTAGAAAGATCCAAACTGAACGCTGGCCAGCGGTGACTGATCTCAGCCATGTAGGCACTGATTAAAGTCAAGGCGGCCAGGGCGGCCGCACCAATTGCGAAGCCCTTGCCAATCGCTGCGGTGGTGTTGCCGAGGACATCCAAGGCGTCGGTCACTTTGCGTGTTTCGGCGCCCAGCCCAGCCATCTCAGTGATGCCACCGGCGTTGTCGGCAATGGGCCCATAGGCATCTATTGCCATGGTCATGCCGACGGTGGCCAACATGGACACCGCGGCCAGCCCAACCCCATACAGCCCAGCGCTGGCGTGGGCGAAATAGATCATGGTGCACAAGGTCAGCATCGGCACCACCACTGAGCGCATGCCGGTGGCGAGACCGGTGATGATGACCATGGCGGCACCACTTTGACCTGAGCGGGCGATGTCACGCACGGGCTGGGCGCCAGTGTAATACTCCGCCGACAAACCAATCACGATGCCCCCCAAGCAGCCCACCAAGACGGCTAGGCCGATGCTTGGATTGAGGTCCAAGCTGGCAATCAGCCATTGCGCCAAGGCCACAAAGCTCAGCGTGGCAAACAGTGTGCCCGCGCGCAGCGCCACAGCGGGCTGCTGGCGCGAAAACAATTTGACCACGGCGATGGCCAAGACCGCACAAACCAAGCCCAAAGCAGCCATCAAGAGCGGTAGGCCCATCACGGCAGGGCCTGGACCCAGCCCAGCAACATAGCCATTGTCAGACTGTTGCACCAAAACCGCCGCCAAGGCCATGGTGGCAATCAGCGCGCCACAGTACGACTCAAAAATGTCGGCGCCCATGCCGGCCACATCACCGACATTGTCGCCCACATTGTCCGCAATGACGCCGGGGTTGCGCGGGTCATCCTCTGCGATGCGCACCTCAAGTTTGCCGACCAAGTCAGCACCAATGTCAGCAGCCTTGGTGAAGATGCCACCGCCGACGCGGTAAAACAGAGCCACCACGCCAGCCCCCATGCCAAAGCCGTGAATGCGATACAGCGTGTCAGGGTCTGAGCCAAATAGCAGATACAAAACACCCAAGCCTAGTAATCCCAGCGATGACAACAGCATGCCCATGACTGAGCCGCCGTAAAAGGCCACCATCAGCGCCCGATGGATGCCATGCTGGTGGGCGGCTGTGGCGGTGCGCACATTCGCTCGAGTGGCCGCCATCATGCCCAACAAACCAGCCAGCGCCGAACAGCTCGCACCAACCAGAAAGGACAGCGCGGTCTCCACACCCAACGCAGACCGAGCCAAGATGACAGCGAGCAGTGCCACCGAGCCACCAATCAGTATTAACTCTCGCCGCATGAAGGCTTGCGCGCCACGCTGGATCAGCCGCGCCAGTTCGCTGGGTTTGCCGGGCAGGGCGGGGTGGCGCATGACGCCGACCATCAGTAGGCCAGCTACCAGCAAGCCCAGTACACCAGTCAGCGGTGGGATCAGCATGGTGGGCAGCAGGGCGTGGCTCATGATGTGGGCGCTTCGCTCTGTTCAGTTCGATTAAACACCAACCGCACCCAGCCGTCGTGCTCCGCGCAGGTGGGCTCGCCGAGGGCATGACGATAGGCGGCGCTGACTTCTTCTGTCTGCGCACTCAGTAGGCCCGACAGCACAAGGTGTCCACCCGGGCGCAGTCGCTCGATCAGACGCGGCGCGAGATGGATCAATGGATGAGCGAGAATGTTGGCAAGAATCAGATCTGCCGTGGCAGTGCTGCCCTCAAACGCCTCCGGCGTCATGACGCTCAGCGGAGTCTTGAGTTGATTGCGTTGCGCGTTGTCGCGCGTCGCCACCAGCGCTTGGGGATCATGATCCACTGCGATCAAACGGGCGGCCCCCAGCAAGCCAGCGGCCAGTGCCAGCACCCCTGAGCCACAACCAAAATCAATCACTGCCTTCCCCTCAAGGTCAGCCGCATCCAACCATTGCAGACACAATGCGGTGGTGGCATGCGTGCCGCTGCCGAAGGCCAAACCAGGATCCAGACGGAGCACTGCCGGCGCGCTGACATCCGGGGTGCAATGCCAGGGACAGACCAGCAAGCGCGAGCCAAAGCGCATGGGTTGGAACGCATCCATCCACGCCCGCTCCCACGGTTGATCGGCTAGCGTGTGGATGGACAGATCAGACAAATCCTCAATCAGGCTGGCTGCTTTCAATGCCATCAGCATGGTTTGCAGCCCGCTATGGCTTGGATCGGCCGGCAAAAGGACTTCCACCAGCACCTCAGACCACAACGGCAGCTCGCCCGGCGCCGGCTCTAGCAGTGCTTGATCGGCGCCGTCGAGTAAGCTGACCGCGGCCGCGCCATGTGACCAACACAGGGCCTCGATGGCTTCGACCTGATCACTGGTGGCTGGAATGATGACTTTGAGCCACGTGGCTTCGCTCATCGCCAGTCCCCAAAACACGCTTGCAGCGCCGCCATCACTGCCGGACCAGCGGTTTCCGTGCGCAACACCCGCGGACCGATGGTCAGCCGCTGAAAGCCCAGTGCCACCCATTGATCGATTTCCTCATTGTGCCAACCACCGACCGGGCCAATCGCCAGGCTGACGTGCGTTGGGGGTTGCGTGAACTGACCTGCCCACGCCGCCCACCCCTGGCTGGCATCGGGATCAAGGACAACGCCCGCGCCCCAGTTTTGAGTGGGTAACTCGTCGATACGCCGTGGGGCCTCAATCGTCGGCAGATCACAGCGGCGGTTTTGCTCACAGGCTGAGATGGCAATCTGCTGCCAATGGCGCTGGCGACCTTGTGCGCGCTCGCCCGTGAGACGCAGTTCGCTGTAGCGGGCGGCGATGGGCCAAAATCGCGCCATGCCGAGCTCAGTGGCCTTTTGCACGGCATAGTCCATGCGCTCACCTCGCGCCAAGCCTTGCAGCAACTCCAGTCGCAGCGGCGAGGGTGGGCAGCCCGGTTGGCGCCGGCCCAGTTGCACCACGGCAGGGCGACCCCGCTCGGCATGCATCAGCGTCGCCGGATACTCGCCGCCTTGGCCATTAAACACCACCAAGCTATCGCCGACGCTGAGCCGCAATACCTTGATGAGATGACGTGTGGCGGCGTCACTGAGTGTCAGGGTCTGCCCATCGGCGAGCGGGCCATCATGATGGCTACGGATGATTCGGCCAGCGGGGCTGGTATGGTTTGAGTGACGTGAACCCATCGGCGTATTATGCTGTCAAGATCAATTGCGAGTATTGTGACGGAATCACCATGATGAAAACCCCTGCCTGCGCTTCCCGTTCAAGTTCCTTGTCATCAGTGCGAGGGTTCTCACTGATCGAGATTTTGATTGTTGTGGTCATTATCAGCATTCTGGCTGCCATTGTTGTGCCGCGGGTCATGGATGAGCCTGATCGTGCCCGTGTGACGCGCGCCCAGCAAGACATTCAGGCGCTGACCACCGCGCTGAATATGTATCGCTTAGACAACCTCAACTACCCGAGCACTGAGCAAGGGCTACAAGCCCTGGTTGAGCGGCCGCGTGGGCGACCCGAGCCAGCTAATTGGCGCGCTGGCGGCTACTTGGACCGATTGCCGACCGATCCATGGGGCAGGCCGTATCAGTATCTTTACCCGGGCCTGCATGGCGACTTTGATGTTTGGTCAAATGGGGCAGATGGCGCGTCGGGCGGCGAGGGCCTGAATGCGGAGATTGGCAACTGGACTCGCCGCTGAGTTACATCAATGCGGCCAGTGCGGCCAATGCCACCCATGGGCGGCCGCTGCACGCCGGATTCTCTTTGATTGAGATGCTGGTGGTGCTGGCCGTGGTCATGGTGCTGGTTGGCGCGGTGATGTTGCGGTGGGCACCCAACGGCGGTGATGCAGCGTGGGCAACGACCCTTGAGCAGGTCGCAACGGTGGCTGATCAGCAGTGTGAGCAGGCGCTGCTGCTTTCCAGTGTGCAGGGCTTGCGTATCGATCAAGACGGCTTTCAACGCTGGCAGTGGCAGGATGCAGCTTGGCAGCCCGTGGTGGGCTCTGGTGGGCAGTGGCCACCCGGTGCGGCGCCACAACTGCTGGTTGAAGGTCACCACGCAGCGCTCGATTCACCAGCGCGGCAAGGCGCGCCACAAATCCTGTGTGACCCGGTCGGCACGCGCAGCGCCTTCGAGCTGAGTGTGGGGCCGAGCAACCAGCGCTGGCGTTTACGCATCAATGGTGCCGGCGACGTCGAGGTGTTTGAGCCATGACTGGGCGTCGCGCCGGCGGCATGACCCTTTTGGAAGTGCTGGTGGCACTGGCTGTGGTGGCCATTGCCGTGGCTGCCTTGGCGCGCGTCGGTGGGCAGGCCTTGGACACCCAACATGCATTACAGCAACGCACCCTGGCCTTGTGGGTGGCTGATAATCAACTGGCGGAGTTGCGTTTGGCCGCGCCGGTGTCGGCTGGGCGGCGCCAAGGCCGCACGCTGATGGGCCAACAGGACTGGCGCTGGGAGGCTTTGATTCAGCCGGCACCGGGTGCCGAACTGATGCGGGTGGACATCGCTGTCTACCACCTCGAAGATTCCGATACGCCCATGATCCTGCACACAGGTTTTCTGCCGCGGTGAGGTCAGTCATTTCTCCGTCACCGTCACGCGGCTACACCTTAATTGAGGTGCTGGTGGCGACGCTGGTATTTGGCTTGCTCGCCGCCAGTGCCTATGCAGCGCTGAATGGTTTGACCCGAGCCGCCGGTGATCAGCGAGTGCACGCCGAGCGACTGGCCGCGGTGCAGATGACGCTGGCCAGATTGGAAAGCGACCTGCGACAGACCACATGGCGGCCTGTGCGCGGTTCAAATGGTCAAGGCGACTGGAATGATGAATGGGCGGCGGCATTGCAAGGCAGCGTACGCGCACTGACCGCCACCCGTGCCGGCTGGCTCAACCCGCTGGAACAGCCCCGCGCCAACCTGCAGCGCATGCAGTGGGCATGGTCTGATGGCGTGCTGCAGCGCCACAGCTGGCCGGTGCTCGATCGCACTGCCAACACACCGATGATGGAGGATGTGCGCCTGGAGCAAGTTGACGACTTTAGATTGCGCTACTTGAGCCCATCGGGGCAGTGGCTAGAGCGTTGGCCTGCCGAGCCCATGCCTGCGCGCGAGGCGGCACTGCCAGCGGCCATTGAGGTCACACTGACCGTCGCCCCCTTGGGCGTGATTCGCCGGGTGGTGGTGCTGTGAGGCACGGCCAGCGGGGTGTGGCCTTGCTGCTGGCCTTGATGGTGGCTGCGCTGGCGGCGGTGGTGGCCATGCAGGTGATTGAGCGCAGCCACAGCAGTGTCGCGCGGACGCAGGCGATCAGTGATGATTTGCGCGCCTACCAGTTGGCCCTTGGCATGTCCGCGTTGGCTCAGCAGTGGCTGCGAGATGCCGATCAGTCATTGCCCTTAGACGCCTGGACTGTGCCTATGCAGGTGCCAGGGGGCTCGGTGCAAGGCCGCTTGTTAGATTGGTCTGGGCGTTTTAACTTGAATGCTTTGGCGCATGAAGATCCGCAGCAAGCCGAGCAAGCGCGCCTGAGTTTTGAGCGCCTGCTTGTTGAGCTGAGCTTAGATCGCAGTTTGGCGCAAACCTTGGCCGATTGGTTGGCTGGCGGCGGTGTCGGGCAGTATGCCAGCGCCCAGCCCCCGTACCGACATGCGGGGGTGAAGCTGGCAGACATCAGTGAGCTGCGCTGGTTGCAGGGCATGGACGCGGACACTTACGCGCGCCTGCGCGCCCACGTCAGCGCTTTGCCTGAGCCGATTTTGCGCGTCAACGTCAATGCCACCACGGTGCCGGTACTGGCCGCATTGGTGCCCGCTTTGGATCAGCGTCAGGCTGCGGCCGTATTGGCGCGCCGTCCCTATCGAGACATCGAGGCGCTATTGAGTCAGGATCAGCTCACGGCGACGGCGCAGCGTGACCTGTTAGCGCGGCTCGATCTCGACAGTGGCTGGTTCATGGCCGAGGCACGCGTGACCCTCAACGGCCAAGCACGCGAGTATCAGACCTTACTGNCGCGCTGGGGCTCGGGTTATCCTTATCGTTACTTTAGTCAGGGCGCGCCCTGACTGTCATTGACTATGTCCATGAGGTAGTGCCTTTAGCATGAGTCAGCCCATCCACAGTTTGCACTGGTCAGAACACGGCAATCAGCCGTGGCCAGAGCCTGCGCCGCGTCGGGTCTACTGTGATGCGGCCTTGTGCACGGCACTCACACTGGACTTGCCGCCCCTGTCTGCCCCACAACTCAATCAAGCGCTACGCTGGGCCGCTGAAGAGCACTTGGCTGGCAGCGCTGAGCACGACCACGTCGTCGCTGGGCCGCGTGATGACCAGGGTCGGTTGCGCGCGCTGGTGATCAGTGCAGCGGCCATGGAGGACCTGACCGCAGGCTGGCCTGACGATCGGGGTCCTGATGTGCTGCTGCCTGATGCCTTGTGTCTGCCCTGGCAGCCGGGACAGTTGAGCTTGGCTGAGGTGGCGGGTAAGGTGTTGGCGCGTTGGGATGAGTGGGCCTTTGGTAGCTTCGAGCCTGAGTTGGCGGCTGAACTGTTGACCCAATTTGAAGATTTGGCGTGGCATTGGTATGGCGGCCAAGTGCCGGCCGTATTGGCCAGCCACGCCATGCAAGTGGTGTCAGCGCCGACGGACAGTGAGCCGTTGTTGGCCCACCTGGATGCCAGCGCCGCGGCGCTGGAACTCAACTTGCTGACAGGGCCGTGGGCTTCTGCGGCGCAGCGGCGCGGGCGCCACCAATGGCGTTGGGTGGCTGGCTTGGCATTCGCGCTGCTGCTGGCGCTAACGCTTCACCAAGGGGTAGAGAATCATCTGCTGCAGCGCCAGTCGGCCGAGCTCCAGACACAAATCGATCAGCAGTTTGCAACGCTGTTTCCGGGCGTCGCACCGGCCGGGCGTCACCGTCAGCTGGCCGAGCGAGAGTGGGCCAGGTTGCAGTTCGGGCAAGCGGCTGGGCTGCTCGATCTGTTGGCCCAAGTGACCCCTGTCATGCGTGCCTTGTCCTTGGATGTGCAGGCCCTGAACTACCGCGATGGGCGTTTGGATTTGGCGGTGCGCGCTGCCGATGTGGCCACCTTGGACGACTTGGAGCAGCGCTTGCGCAGCCTGGGTTTGAACGCAGCCCTGCAATCGGCCAGTTTGGATGATCAGGGCGCCAGCGGCCAATTGCAGGTGTCAGTGGGGGGCTCAGGATGATCAAGCAAGCCATCAATCAACACTGGCGTCAGTTAGCGCCACGGCAGCGGGTTCTCATGGGGCTCGCAACAGTGGTCATTGGCCTGGCCGTGTGGTGGGTGTGGCTGTGGGAGCCGATGCAACTGACGCAGCGTCAGCATCAGGCCCGAGTGGCACAGCAGCAGGTGGCGTTGGATTGGCTACAGGCCTTGGCCCCTGAAGTGGCCGCGCTTCGTGCGCGCAGCACCGGTGCCAGTGATCTGGGCGATCGATCGCTGTTGGGTGTGGCTGATCAGACGGCGCGCGCGGCAGGATTGGCTGGTGCGCTAACTCGCATCGAGCCGGCCGGCAACAACCAAGTGCGTGTGTGGCTGGATGAGGCCGACTATGGCGTGGCCTTGGTTTGGCTACAGCGGCTGTCGGCCGAGTATCCCATTGACATTGAGCAGTGGGCGGTTGAGCGGGGCGCACGCAGCGGGCAGGTGACGATGCGGGTAACGCTGGCTCGCAGTGGATCCTAGTCCATGGTGAGGCTGGGCTGGCTGCTGACGATCTTGGTCGTTGTGGTGTTGGTGATCGCCTTGGCGACGCTGCCGGCGGCTTTGCTGGTGCAGCGGGTGGACTTGCCCGTGCCCGTTACCCAGGTGCAAGGCACGATTTGGTCGGGTCAGGCGCGGGTGCGTCCGCCTGCCCAATCGCCCTTGCAGTTGTCTTGGCAGTGGCGCGGTGGGGTCCAGTGGCAGTGGCAGCTGACGGAGGCAATGGCGGCGACTGGCGACGATGCGACTCAGGGCATTGCAACCCGCTTGAACGGGCGCTGGCGGGCGACAACGCCACAGCAGGTGGCACAGGTTCGGGGCGTGGTGCCAATGAGCCGAGTGGATGTGCTCAATGCCTTGGTGGTGGTTCGGCCGACCGGCCATTTGGATGTGGCGCTGGAGCATGTGGCCTTGCCGCGCGGACAGCCGCCGCGTGTGCGTGGGCGGATGATTTGGGAGCAGGCTGGATTGCGTGGCGTGGTACGTGAGTCCTTGGGCCGCGTGGAAATGCAATTCAGTGACGATGATGCGCAGCGCGCGCAGTTGCGCTCGATGGAGCCCGCGGTCATCACTGTCGAAGGCCTCATCGAACTGACCGCCAGCACCTACGACATCGATCTTTGGTTGAGCGCGAATCAGAACTCAAGGTTGACGCGGCAGTTGGCGCAGTGGGGTGAGTTGGCCGACGATGGCCGCGTGCGGGTCGCGCTGAGTGGTCCGTTGCGGTGGTGAAGC
>SL_7KL_010_BRINEDRAFT_10001637_pt1 | contig 10613 bp, 14 predicted proteins | sample SodLak_010_BRINE_FD_10663 | JGI IMG/M metagenome (IMG submission 10663)
CCGCGTCCAGCGCGAGCTCCCAGCCGTGGCGGTTGAGCACGCCGGTCAGGGGGTCACCGTGGGCGGCCAGGGCCGCGTGCTGCCGCAGCCGGTCCAGCCCCTCGGCGCGCTGGCTGAGGCGCAGCAGGTGCCCCAGCGAACCTGCCAGGGCACGAACGACCGGCTCATAGTGTTCGATGGCGGAGTCCATGGGTTCGGGATGCAATCCGCAAAGCGTGCCGAAGAGTTCGCCATCGGCATCGTACAGCGGGAACCCGATGTAGCAGCCAATCGTTGCGACNTCATTGATCGGGGCACTGGCATAGGCTGGAACCGTGCGTGCGTCCGCGGCGATGTTCGGTCCATCTCCGGCNTTCATGTGCCGCAGTAGGAGTGCTGCCAGCTGAATGCGGCCCCGGGGCGGATGCGCGGTGCGTGGCCGTGGGTGTGCAAAACCACCCAGTCGTCGGACTCGACCCGTGTGAGCATCCACATGTCCAGCGGGATCAACGCCTGCAGGGCGCTCAGCGTGGCGTCGACGGCTCCGGAGAAGTCGTCGGCCAGCGCGGTTGCAAGGGTGGCCCTGGGCATCGGAGGCTCAGCTCGGTTGGGTCGAGCCTGTCATCCTACAGGCGCGGGAGTTCCGGGTGCGACAGCTGCCCACCGTGGACGTGCTGGCGCCCGAACTCGGCGCAGCGGGCGAGCGTGGGGATGGCCTTGCCGGGGTTGAGCAGCCCCAGCGGGTCGAACGCGCGGCGCAGGTGGTGAAACTGCTCCAGTTCCGGCGCGGCGAACTGCACGCACATGCCGTCCAGCTTTTCCACGCCTACGCCGTGTTCCCCGGTGACGGTGCCACCGACCTCGACGCAGAGTTCGAGGATCTGCTGGCCGAAGGCCTCCGCGGTTTCCAGTTGCCCGGGCTGGTTGGCGTCGTAGAGGATCAGTGGATGCAGATTGCCGTCACCGGCGTGGAACACGTTGCACACGCCGAGGCCAACCTCGCGCGACAGGGTGTTGATTCGTTCCAGCACCGTCCCGATCTGGTGGCGCGGGATGGTCCCGTCCATGCAGTAGTAGTCCGGCGAGATACGCCCGGCGGCAGGGAACGCGGCCTTGCGCCCGGCCCAGAACAATGCGCGTTCGGCGTCGTCGCGGGCGGTGTGCACCTCGGTGGCGCCCAGATCCAGGAGCTTCTGGCGTACCACCATGACGTCCTCGGAGACCTCGGCGTTGGTGCCGTCGAGCTCGCACAAGAGGATCGCGGCCGCGTCTACCGGGTAGCCGGCGTGGACGAAGTCCTCCGCAGCGCGGATGGCAGCGTTGTCCATCATTTCCAGCCCGGCGGGAATCAGTCCGGCGGCGATGATGCCTGCCACTGCGCGTCCGGCGGCCTCGGCCTGGTCAAAGCTGGCCAGCAGGACCTGGGTGCGCTCGGGGCGGGGCAGCAGGCGCACGGTGACTTCGGTGACGATGCCCAGCATGCCCTCCGAGCCAACCATGAAGGCGAGCAGGTCCAGTCCGGCACTATCCAGCGTCTTGCCGCCGAGGCGGATGATCTCGCCATCCAGGGTGACCAGCTCCAGCCCGATCACGTTGTGCACGGTGAGTCCGTACTTGAGGCAATGCACGCCCCCGGCGTTTTCGGCCACGTTGCCGCCGATGGAGCAGGCGATCTGCGAGGAGGGGTCGGGCGCATAGTAGAGCCCTTGCGGGGCTGCCGCCTCGGAGATCGCGAGGTTGCGCACGCCGGGCTGGGCGACCGCGCAGCGGTTGTCGGCATCGATCTCCAGGATGCGATTGAAGCGCGCCAGGGACAGCAGCAGCCCAGTCTCGCTGGGCAGGGCGCCGCCGGACAGCCCGGTGCCAGCCCCGCGCGGCACGATCGGGACCCCGTGCTCGCGACAGAGCCGCAGGCAGGTCAGCAGTTCCTCGTGGGTTCGTGGCAGGGCCACGGCCCCGGGGATCTGGCGGTAGGCGGAGAGGCCGTCGCACTCGTAGGCTCGGCGTTCCGCGGCCTCGACCACCAGGGCGTCCGAGGGCAGCTCGGTGGTCAGACCCTCAATGACCGCGGCCAGCGCCTGTGCGGCGGCCTCGGTCGGCGGTGTGGCGGGATGGGCGCTCATGGCCTCGATGGTAGGGGTCTGCTGGGTCCGTGCGAGGTGATCGCATAAACTGTGGGTCTTTTCCGCAAGCGGGACGTGATGATGGGCATTGGGCTGGGCTCGTATCTGGCAGTGGCGGCAGGCGGTGCGCTGGGCTCGGCACTGCGGCTGGGGATGCAGGAGTGGATGGTGGCGCACTTCGGGCGTGCCTTTCCCTGGGGTACGTTGAGCATCAACATCCTCGGCTCGTTCCTGATCGGGGTACTGGCCGTGGTGCTGGTGGAGCGCCTGGAACTGCACCCGGCCTGGCGCTTGTTGCTGGTCGTCGGGGTGCTGGGTGGCTTTACGACATTTTCCACCTTCTCCCTGGAAGTCGTTCACATGGTGGATGTAGGCGCCTGGGCGCGTGCACTGGGCTACATGCTCGCGAGCCTGCTGGTCTGCGTGCTGGCTGCGGCAGCGGGGCTCCACGGAACTCGATTCCTGCTGGGGGTCGGGCCGGTCGCCTCGTGAGGGCATTGGCCGCGACCGTGGACGCCACGGGGCGGCAACCGTAGACTTCCCCGTCGTTCTTTCCACCCCTTGCCGGAAATCCGTCATGCTTGATATCCACAGCCTGCGCCAGGACCTGGATGCGACTGCCACCGCTCTGGAACGCCGTGGCTATACCCTGGACCGCGAACGCTTCAAGGCCCTGGAGGCCCGGCGCAAGGCGTTGCAGGATGCGCACCCAGGAGCTGCAGGCCGACCGCAACACTCGCTCCAAGGGTATCGGGCAGGCGAAGGCGCGGGGCGAGGACATCGAGCCGCTGAAGGCCGAGGTCGGGCGCCTGGGCGACGAGCTCAAGCAGTGCGAGACCGATCTGCACGGGGTCCAGCAGGAGCTGGATGCGATGCTGATGCAGATCCCGAATCTGCCGCAGGCGGACGTGCCCGACGGACTGGACGAGAAAGACAACGTCGAGGTCCGCCGCGAGGGGACCCCGCGGAACTTCGATTTCACGCCGCGCGATCACGTGGACCTGGGNCTGCCCGGTGGCTGGCTGGACTTCGAGGCCGCAGTGCGGGTGGCCGGTTCGCGTTTCGTGGTGATGCGCGGTCAGATGGCGCGCCTGCACCGGGCACTGACCCAGTTCATGCTCGATCTCCATACTGGCGAACACGGCTACCAGGAGACCTACGTCCCCTATCTGGCCAATCCCGAATCGCTGGAGGGGACCGGGCAGTTGCCGAAGTTCGACGATGACCTGTTCTCGGTCGACTGTGACCAGCGCTACCGTCTGATCCCCACCGCCGAGGTCACCCTGACCAACCTGGTGCGCGAGCAGATCCTCGATGCCGAGGCCTTGCCGCTGAAGATGGTGGCCCACACCCCGTGTTTTCGTTCCGAGGCGGGCAGCTATGGGCGCGACGTGCGCGGCCTGATCCGGCAGCACCAGTTCGAGAAGGTGGAGCTGGTGCAGATCGTGCAGCCGGAGAGCTCGGATGCCGCACTGGAGGAACTCCTGGGCCATGCCGAGCGGGTCTTGCAGGCGCTGGAACTTCCGTACCGCGTGATGCTCCTGAGCGCCGGGGACATGGGCTTTGCCGCGGCGCGCACCTATGACCTGGAAGTCTGGCTGCCGGCCCAGGATGCCTACCGCGAGATCTCCTCTTGCTCCAACTTCCAGGCCTTCCAGGCGCGCCGCATGCAGGCGCGCTTCCGACCGAAGGCGGGCGAACGCCCGGAGCTGGTGCACACCATCAACGGGTCCGGGGTTGCGGTGGGCCGGGCCCTGGTCGCGCTGCTGGAGAATCACCAGCAGGCAGACGGCTCGATCCACATCCCGGAAAAACTGCGCCCGTATCTCGGGGGAACCTCGGTGATGGAGCCGCCGTCCGAATAGGAGGTCCACCGGGAGTCTTCTCGACGTGAATAACGCCCTTGGCAGGAAGAATTGGTTGGGTTGGCTGGCGAGCGTCGTCTCGCTGGTGGGCATGGTGGTGTTGTTCGCGACCGCCTCTGTGGCGGACGAATCCGTCGAATCCGACGAGGGGATCGTGTTCGATGACACCCCGCGCCCGATTGGGCTGCATACGCCCGACTGGTTCGAGCTGAGCTTCCTCGATCTGCGCGAGGACCTGGAAGACGCGGTGGAGCAGGGAAAGATGGGGCTGGCCGTCTACTTCGGCATGGATGACTGCCCCTATTGCGAGGCGCTGTTCGACAAGAACTTCGCACAGGACGATATCCGCGAGTACCTGGCGTCACACTTCAACGTGGTGGCCATCGACGCGCTGGGCACACGTGAAGTCACGGACCTGGACGGCGAGACCTGGCTCGAACGGCGCTACGCCGCCGAACAACGGCTGAACTTTACCCCCTCGATTGCCTTTTACGACGAGGACGGCGAGCGCATCCATCAGATGCGCGGTTACTACCCACCATACCGGTTCCGCGCGCTGCTGGAATACGTGATTGACCGGCATGACCGCGAGGAGAGTTTTCGCGACTATCTGGAGCGTGCCGACCCACCGCCAAAGTTCGATCTCGACGACATCAACCAGCGGGAGTTCTTCATCAACCAGCCGTATGCGCTGGATCGGAGCCGAATCCCCGCCGAACGCCCACTGGTGGTGTTCTTTGAGCGCGAGGCCTGCCATGCCTGCGATATCATGCACTCCGAGCCGCTGCAGCAGGACGAGGTGCTGGAGCGCATCGGCCTGATGGATGCGGTGCAGCTGGATGCCGACGATGCCGATACGCCGGTGCTGACGCCGGGTGGCGACCGCACCAACGCAAAAGACTGGGCCGCGGAACTGGGTGTGCACTGGGCGCCCACGCTTATTTTCTTCGACGAGCGTGGCGAAGAAATTATCCGCATCGATTCGGTCGTCCATCAGAATCGGCTGCGCAACGTGCTGGACTTTGTCCTGACCGGTGGCTACGAGGAGTATCCGACCTTCGAACGCTGGCGTGCCCAGCAGCCGCCGCGCCCCTGACCACGCCGCTGACTCAAGGAATCATCCCTTTGCATTTCGACCGTGACTTCGTAATCCGCAACCGTGAAGTGCTGGAAGGCATCGTTGCCCGTTCCCACCGCGTAGCGCTGGGAATCTTCGCGCTGACCTTCGGGGGCTACGGGGCAGCGGTATGGCTCTGGTTCCAGGACAACGTGTGGGCCGCCCTGGTGGTGGCGACGCTCAGCTATCTGGTGTTCCGCCAGTTCCGCATGCTGGCGCTGGGGGTCGCGCGCATGCCGCTGCGCGGCGATGCGGAGGCGGTGGAGGCGCTCAAGGCGATCGATATGGCGCTGGAGCAGGACAAGCCCCACCCGGTACTGGCCGAGGTCGAGGCGCATCTGCGGGCGCTGGAAGAGGCGCCCGCAACGCAGGAGGAACGCGAGGCCGCGGGCCCGGACGATTCGAAGAAGGGCGCCGGCAAGGGCGACTGACAGCGACCTGTGGTCGCCGGATCAGAGCTCGACGGGTACGCCCAGTTTCTGCTCGATGACCCGCACCAGGGTCGCGTGCAGCTCTTCGCCATTGCGATCGTCGATCCAGGTGCCTTCCTCCTCGGAATAGCCGAAATGGGCCGGTCCTTCGGGCGAGGAGAGCCAGATCTGCTGTGCGGCCTCCTGGCGGTTCAGGATCAACTGGGCGCCATCGTCGAATTCGATCGTCATCACGCCGTCGATCAGGTCAATGTCCAGGTCGTCCAGCGCGCTTTGCTCGGTGAGGCGGGTCTGGATGTCGTCCAGGGTGTTTTCGGCGAATACGGCGAAGGAGGTCTGGCTCATGGGGATCTCGATACGGTCGGGAAGAGGGGGGTGACTGCGCCGTGATTATAGGTCAGCCGCGCCAGGCGGCAATGGCCAACCCGGCCCAGCCGAGGATAAACGCGGTGCCGCCCAGCGGTGCAATCGCGCCGAGGATACGGGGTGCGCCGAGCGCCAGGGCATACAGGCTCCCAGAGAACAGCAGGATGCCAATCACGAACGCCACAGCACTGGCAGCGGCCCAGCCGTTGGCCAGGTGGGCCCACAACGCCGCGACCAGCAGCAGGGCCAGGGCATGGATGAAGTGATACTGGACGCCGGTATGCCAGGTCGCGAGGGCCTGTTCCGTCAGGCGTTCCTGCAGGGCGTGGGCGCCGAAGGCGCCGAGGACGACGGCAGTCCCTCCCAGCAGGGCAGCGATGACAACAAGGGGGCGAATCAGCGGTTCGCTGGCCCCCATCAGGCGTCGTCGCCCATCTCGCTGTCGATGTCCTGGCCGGCGACCCAGCCGTGCTCGCGGGCGCGCTCGATGGCTTCGTTATGGATGCGCTCATGGCGCTCGCGCAGCTCGGGCGGGAGGTTGCTGATGCGCAGGCTGTATTTGTCCCACTCGGCGTTGACCTGGTCATGCAGCATCTGGATGCGCGAGACATCCCAGCCATCGCAGGTTTCGTCCTCCGGGAGGATGCCGAATACCCAGGCATCGCGGATGAAATTGCCGATGGGGGTCATGCCGGCGTACATATCGTTGTACAGGCCTACGTAGGTGCGACTGGAGCGTTTGGGTTCATTCATGCTGCATAGTCTAGGGAAATACTGATGAATGTACACACTCGCGTTGGCACCCCAGGTTGCCCGAGACAAGGCGCGCCGTGCAGCGGGTAGTGGTTCTACCCGCCCGTTTTTGATGTCTTCGGGGCGCAACGCAGGATCGGGGAACCTGGGGTGCCAACCCCATAAACCATTGAATGAAGGGGCTCGGCCGCTTTTGCGTGCGCCCAGCGTTGCGGCTCGCTTATGTAGCTCGGCTACACTTCGCTCACCGCGCCTTGTTCGCACGCAAAAGCGACTCGAGCGCGAGGGTGTACATTCATGAGTATTTCCCTCGGCGTGCGTCCGTCTCAGGCAAAGCGATTTCGACGCGGGTTCCGGGGGGTTCCGGACGCGAACGGGGATACCAGGTGCACGCAACAAACGACTCGCTGACTCGGGTACGCATCCGCGCCCTGATCAAACTGATGGTTCTCGGGGCCGCCCTGCTGCTGGTTGGGGTGATGCTCCGGTACGCCTTTTCCGGACCGGGCGATACCCGTGGCGAGACGCTGCGGGTGGATCTTGCCGAGATTGCCCCGGGCGAGGCCCTGCGTGTGATTCACGGTAGCCGCCACGTGCTTGTGGTCCATCGCGATGCTGCGTGGCAGGCCGCCCTGGCCGGTGATGACGAGCTGGTCGACCCGGAGGCCCGCCGCGGCCAGCAACCGGACGGGCTGGATCGGCCATTGCGCAGCTTCCGGCCCGAGTGGCTGGTGGTGATCGGCGAAAGTGCGGATCTGGGTTGCGAGCTGGACCTGGTCCACCCGGACGAGGCCGACGGCTGGAGCGGTGGCTTTGTCGACCGCTGCCGGGGCGGACGTTACGACGGCGCCGGCCGCGTATATGCGGATCAATCGGCCCGGCGCAACCTGCCCATCCCCGACTATCGCTTCGCCGGGGATGACCAACTGATCCTGGGCAGACCGTGAAGGTGACCTCCCAAGCGGCCCTGGCTCTTTCACCGGGCCCCAGGGGTGACGTGGTTCCGGCAGGCGCCAACTCGCTATGCGCGTGCCTCTGCGGACGCGGAAAACCGTGTCCGGCCTGGACGGTCTGAGTCAGCCGTCCTCCACCTTCGCGAGGGTGATGGCAGGGTAGAGGTCAAAGCGCACGCTCTTGCCCTTGATGCTCGCCTGGGGCGAGTCGGGACCGAGGGCGGGCGCATGCAGCGGGCGCTTGACGATGACGCGACGTTCCACGTTCTGGCGCAGGGTGGCCAGGGTTTGCTCCGCGTCGGGGTCGGCCGCCTCGGGCATCAGCGCCTGCATCAGCTGCATGTCCTTTTTCACCGCGGCCCGCTTGGCCCGTTCCGGGAACATGGGATCGAAGACCGCGGCCATTGCCGGGACGGCGAGATGCGCTGGATCGGCCTTCCCCTCGTGCAGGGTGATGCGTCCGATGATGGGCGCGAGTTCCGGACTGGCCGCCGCGCGTTCCAGCGCGTCGGCGAGCAGGTGGTACACCACGGGATGCCGCTCCCAGGCCGTGACCCGGAAGCCGTGCGCGGCCAGCAGGAGGGTGTCGCGGCCCAGGCCGGCGGAGGCATCCAGCACATGACCGTCACGCGGGAGTCTGCCGAAGGCGCGGATCAGGCCCTCGCGCTGGTGACCGGCATGGGCGAGGCGGTAGCCCTGGCGCCCGGCGGCAAAGTCCAGCTGCAGTCGCAGCGGCGGGTGTACGTCCTCGCGGACCAGTTCGAGCCCGCGGTCTCCCGTCTCCAGCACGAGCGTGGCTTCCCCGGCATGGGCGTAGCTGCGCGCCGCCAAGGCCTGGCGCAGTGCGTTGGCGGCGGACTCGTGGCCGGGGGCCGCGCGTACGGTGAGTGGCATGGGCGTCAGTAGTGCGGCGGGGGTGGTTCGGCGCCCTCCGGCCCGCCGCCGTGCTCCTCGAGGTCGCGCATGCGATCGCGCAGCCACTGGACCTGCTGGCGCAGCTCGGTATTGGCCTGTTGCAGCTCCAGTTGCACGCGGGCCTGCTCCTCCTGGGTGTATTCCTGATGGGCCAGGCGGATCTCCAGATCCTCGATGCGTTTTTGCAGGGCTTCCGAATCCATGTGGGTTACTCCACCACGTTGCGCGGCTGGTCGCTCGCGAAGCCGTGGATATTGGCCGTAACCTCGTCGATCACCCGCTGTCGGGCGGTTCGCGCGGCCCAGGCGGTGTGGGGCGTGAGGACGAGGTTGGGGATATCGTCGGCCAGCAGGGGGTGATCCGCCGGTGGGGGTTCCGGTTCCAGTACGTCGATGCCGGCGCCGCCGAGATGCCCGCTGCGCAGGTACCTGGCCAGGGCCTCGGGATCGACCAGGCCACCCCGGGCGGTGTTCAGCAGCAGGGCCCCCGGACGCATCTGGCGCAGGGCGGCATCATCGATGAGGTGCCGGGTCGTCGCGGTCAGGGGGCAGTGCAGGCTGATGACGTCGCATTGTCCCAGCAACCGTTCCAGCGGCACGCGATCCTCTTGTGCTGCGCGGTCCGGATTCAGACTCTCGGCCACCAGCACCTCCATGCCAAAGGCCTCGGCGACGCGCGCGGTGGCCCGGCCCAGTACGCCCCAGCCGATGATGCCGAGGCGCATTCCGGCCACCGTGCCGATGGGGTGGTCGAGGAGACAGAACTGATCGGAGGCGCTCCAGCGACCGGCGCGAATGTCCGCGCGGTAGGCGTCCAGTTGGGTGACCAGCGTCAGCAGCAGGGTGAAGACGTGCTGCACCACGGAGTCGGTGGCGTAGTCGCGCGCATTGCTGACGACGATACCCAGGCGGTGGGCTGCTTCCTCGTCGATATTGTTGGTTCCGGTGGCGGCGGCGCAGACGAGTCGCAGGCGAGGGGCTGCGGCCAGTACCTCCGCATTCAGCTCGACCTTGTTGGTGACGATCACCTCGGCATCGCCGATCCGGCCCAGCCGCTGATCCGGCTCGGTGTGCTCGTGGAAGGACCACTCGGGAAGGCTGGCCCGGAGTTCGGTCAGGTCAAGATCGTCGCGGTCGACCGTGGCGAGATCGAGAAAGACGCCGCGTTGAAGGTGGCTCATGATCGGCGTGTATCCGTATTCAATGAAGATGGTGTCCAATGAAAAGGGCCCCGCTGTGCGGGGCCCTGGAACGCATTCCTGCCGTGCTGTGCAGCGCGGAACCCTAGTTGTCGCCCATGAAGGCGTGGAACAGGTTCAGCAGGTGCAGGAACATCACATAGAGGTTCGCGTACAGCGAGACCGTCATCACGATGTAGTTGGCCTCGGGATCGTGAATCATCCGGCTGGTGTCGAACAGGATGGCGGCCGACAGCAGCAGGACAACCGCGGCCGAGATGGCCAGCGACAGGGCCGGGATCGCCAGGAACAGGTTGGCGACGATGGCCAGCAGGGCGACGATCAGGCCGACGACCAGGAAGCCGCCGAGGAAGCTGAAGTCCTTCTTGGTGGCCAGGGCGTAGCCGGAAAGCGTGACAAACGCGACCGCAGTGGCGGCGAAGGCGTTGCCGACGATCTGTGGCCCGTTCGGCAGACCCAGGTACATGCTCAGGATCGGGCCGAGGAAGAAGCCCAGTACGCCGGTGAAGGCGAAGGTCAGCACGATGCCCAGCGCCGAGTTGCGCGCGGCGTGGATGGCGAACGGGCCGCCGATCAGCACCCCCAGCATGATGATCCAGTGCACCGGCGGCGCGTTGACCGCCATGGCGATGAACGCAGTGATCGCGCTGAACGCCAGGGTGAGCGACAGCAGCATGTAGGTCTGCCGGATCACCTTGTTGGTGGAGATGGTCTCGCTGATGGAACCAGTGCTGGACGGATTGCGACTCGAGCGGACGATCTGGTCTCGGGACACGGGTCAACTCCTCATTGGATTCGAAACAAGCACAGTGTAGCGACAAGCGTTCCCGGTTGCAGCGTTTCCCTTGCGGTTTCAGGGCATGCGGGCCGATCACGCGGTGATCGGCCCGGCGCGGGTTACTTGATCGGCTCC
>SL_7KL_010_BRINEDRAFT_10001638_pt1 | contig 10609 bp, 9 predicted proteins | sample SodLak_010_BRINE_FD_10663 | JGI IMG/M metagenome (IMG submission 10663)
AAAGCTTCCTTATTTTGGATCATTACAATCATGATTTGCACTATCAAGAGGAGTTAAAAAGTGCCGGGATACCTTGGGCACAATTCGACTATACACACGAAGATCAGATAATTGCCGATATAGTTATTAACCCAAATATTGGTGTAAAAGAATCTGACTATGATGGGGTTATTGGTGAACATACAAAACTTTGTGTGGGAGAGAGATTTGCGATAATTAGCGGAGTCTTTAAAAAGACTGAAGTAAAACCACAGCCGGATAGAATTCTAATTGCAATGGGGGGAGGTTACTATCCACAGGATGTTGTTGACATGATTGCTTCTCTTGTGTCAGATGAGAGTTATCGGTTTGATTTAATAACAACACAAGTTTTGTTTAACAAAAAGCTAAAGGAAAAGAATAACGTAGAGATTCATAACAATCCTAACAATATTGCTGACATTTATGCCAGGAATCATGCAGCTATTGTCGCCGGAGGAGTAACAACTTATGAATTAGCTTATTTAGATGTTCCAATGATTGTTGTACCATACACCGAAAATCAACAAAAGAATGCGGAAATTTGGCAGAAGGTAAATCACGCTATTAAATTTTCATCACAACAAGAGTTTAAAAAGAAACTTCAAACGAAGAGTTTGAAGGTAATTCTATCAGATTTATACAGTCGTTATAAGAAAAAGAGTAAACTTATTGATGGACAAGGCGCTGAACGAATAGTAGAAACTATAAAAAACCGGTAAAATGGATAAACTAATTAGTTCAAAGTTTACGAAAGGGGATAAAGTTTTTCTCCGTGATATGACAACTGATGATGCTAAAAATATTGTAAAGTGGCGCAATGATCCGGCAATTCAAAAGTGGATGTTTACTCAAGATAAGTTAACTATAGAAGGTCATCTAAACTGGTTTAAAAAGAGAGAAAATAGAATAGATTATATGATTTGTGAGATTGAAGAAGGGACACCAATTGGTACGGTAAATTATATCAATATTGAAGAGAAAAGAGCAGAAGCCGGAAAAATGTTGGGCGATAAAAGCTATTGGGGTGGTGGGTATGCAAAGGAGGCTTTTATTCTTTGGCTAAATATTGGATTTAATGAATTGAATTTTGATGAGATCTATGTAAAGACAATGAGTCACAATAATCCTAATATCGGTTTAAACCGTAAGTTGGGATTTATTGAGAAAGAGAGCCGAACGAAAGAAATAACTCGCAATCAAAAAGTTGAAGAATTGGTAATGACTATTAATAAAGAAAATTTTAAATACTTACGATGAGTTCCAAAGTTTATATAATTGCAGAATTATCAGCTAACCATAACAATGATTTTGACTTAGCAGTCAAGACTATTGAAGCCATGGCTGAGTCAGGGGCAGATGCCGTAAAAATACAAACCTATACGGCTGACTCTTTGTCCATTGATGTAAACAATGAATATTATAAGGAGAGAACTGAGGGATTATGGAAAGGATATCGACCCTATGATTTATATAAAGAAGCATCTTTGCCGTATGAATGGCAGCCCAAGCTCCAAAAGGTCGCGGAAAGTTTAGGATTAGACTTTTTTAGCTCACCCTTTGATAAAGAGGGCGTAGACTTTCTTGAATCGTTGAATGTACCCACATATAAAATCGCGTCCTTGGAGGTTACAGATATTCCATTGATTGAGTATGCAGCTTCCAAAGGCAAACCAATGATCATTTCAACTGGTGTAGCAGAAATTGAAGATATTCAATTGGCCGTGGATACGTGCAGAAAAGTTGGAAATGAGGATATCACACTCTTGAAGTGTACTTCTGATTACCCGGCCACATTAGAAGACGCAAATTTAGTTACTATTCCTGATTTAAAAGAACGGTTTGGAGTAAAAGTTGGAGTTTCAGATCACACAATGGGACATACCGTACCGGTGGTAGCAGTAAGCTTAGGCGCCGAAGTGGTAGAAAAGCATTTCATCCTGGATAGATCATTAGGTGGGCCCGATTCTGCTTTCTCCATGGAACCAAGTGAGTTTAAACAAATGGTTGAAGAAGTTAGAAAAGCGGAAAAAACTCTCGGCAATGTCACTTATGAAGTCAGTGAAAAGGATAAGCTAAGACGGCGGTCTCTGTTTGCTGTAAAGGATATTAAGAAAGGGGATGTGATTACTGAGGAGAATGTTAGGTCTGTGAGGCCCGGGTATGGGTTGCATCCGAAAAATCTTGATTTAATAATAGGAAAGAGGACAAATTGTAATCTTTGTAAAGGTGATCCAGTCAAAATGGGGTTGATAGAGGAAAAATAGTGAATTGGATAAGTGTGATAAAAAAATGTATTGGTATTAATACTAATGATATTAATTATTTAAAGGAATATATACATGAGCATAAGTGTACGGATATTTATTTGGGGAGAGTATTGTCGAATCAATTAAAGAAAACTCTTTGTCTTATTAAAAATGATGCCTCGAAATACTCATTAGGCAAAAAGAAAAAGAATGAGAAAGACTTTTATCTAAGTTATGCCGGTACTGTCAATCAATTTAATGCAATAAAACCTATTGCAGAAAAATTTGAACATATACACTTTCTAAGTAATAGCACATTTGGAGATATTTATTTATACAAATCACTCTATTTTATAATTTCATGGTTTACATTACCAATTCTTATATTTAAGTACTTTTCAGAAAAAAAAAATAGGGAAGCTCATAATTTATCCTGTTTTATTAATGATCGGTTTTCTTTCCATGGACAATTTATTTTGTTTGTAATTATTTTAAAAAGAATGAACCCTAAAGCTGTGATTGTAGCAAATGATCATTCACCGGGTTATAGATTAATGAAAGAGGCTTGTAAAATATTAAAGATGCCAATTCTATATATTCAGCATGCTTCAGTTACGGAAAAATTCCCAAAATTAGATTTCCATGTTTCGCTTCTGGAAGGTAAAGATGCCTTAAATAAATATAAATTAAAGGGAATAGAGGGTGACGTTCATTTGGTTGGCATGCCTAAATTCGATAGCTATTATCAGGATATAAATACCAATAAATCAATTAAAAACATAGGCTTATCACTAAATATTCTTGATTCGGAAGAATCGATTGAAAATTTACTTAGAGAGATTAGTAAAGCAGATTTTAAATATCAGTTGACAATAAGACCTCATCCCAGGGATAAAAGGCATGTTTTTTTTGAAAGAATGGTCGAACAATACGATTGTAAAATATCAGATTCAAGACTTGAAAATTCATTTGAATTTCTTAAAAAGATAGACTTAAATATTGCATGTGAATCAAGTATACATTTGGAAGCAACGCTGATGAATGTTTACCCTGTTTACTATAAATTCAGTAATGAAGTAAAAGACAATTACGGATTTATCAGAAATAACTTAATTACAGATGTAATTGTTAGTCCAAAAGAACTTATTTCTCGAATCAATTCTATGAAAAATAATAAACCCAATGTGCGCAATAGAAGTGAGTACTATGTATCTACTGTAAATAGTGAATATGATGGGAAAAGTTCGGAGCTGGTGAAAGAGATAATCACAAATTATTTTGAAAATTGAAAAGTAAAGAAAGTAAAAATCTGATATTCGTATCAGTAATAATACCCACTTACCATGATTGGAAACGATTAAGCTATTGCATAGACGCTATAACTAAACAAACATATTCACAGGATAAATATGAGGTAATTATAGTTAATAATGATCCTGAAGACACTCCACCCAATCTTGGATTACCAGCAAATTTCCGAATTATCTCAGAACTAAAACCTGGCTCATATGCCGCTCGTAATGCTGGGATAAAAAAAGCTAAAGGAGAGATTTTAGCATTTACAGATGCAGACTGTATTCCTTCAGTTAATTGGTTAAATAATGGTGTTGATCAATTTAATAATGGAGTTGAACGAATTGCAGGCAAAATTGAATTTAAATTTAGTGATGGTAAAAAAAATGTTATTGAATGTTATGAAGAATTATTTTCATTCAATCAAAAAAAGTATGCTTATAAAGGTGTATCAGTCACCGCAAATATGTTTTCTTTGAAAGAAAATTTCGATAAGGTAGGGTACTTTAATGAAAACTTATTATCAGGAGGCGATATTGAGTGGGGAAATAGGGCTAAGCAGGAAGGTATATCAATTATATATGCGTCTAATGTGATTGTTCAACATCCGGCACGTAATAAATGGAAAGAAGTACTTACAAAAAATAAAAGATTAGCAGGAGGAAGAAATTATCGAAAAGAGAAAATGTGGCTCCTTGAAACTTTCAAATTGCTATTTCGTGGATTTACACCTCCTTTAAGTCGAATTAAAAAAGTTATAAAGGCAAGTGATCTTACAGTAACAATGAAATTGAAGTTATTAATTTTTCTTTATGTCTTAAAAATACATAAGTCAACATGTAAAATATTTATAGGATTGGGTTTTATAAACAGAGAAAGAAATTAAATGGGTATAGAATTTGCAGTAGTTATTCCAGTTTATAATAAAAAACCTCATATCTCAAGGTGTATAACATCAGTATTAAACCAAAGCGTCGATAATTTTGAGATTATTGTTATAGATGATAATTCAACTGACGGTAGCTTTGAAGAACTACAAAAGTTTAATGATTCTAGATTAAGAGTTTATAGGAGAGATGAGCCAGGACCAGGGGGCTATGCGGCAAGAAATATGGGAGTTAAAATTGCAAAAGCGGCTTGGATTGCTTTTTTGGATGCTGATGATGAGTGGTATCCGGATCATTTAGAGAAATTGGGAAAAGCAATATGTAAATCATCCAATTCAAGTATAGCAAGTTCAGGATATTACTCTGTTCTTGGAGATCAAAAAACTCTCCAAAAATACTATCTGGAAAATAAATCTAAAGGAATTCATAATGTTACTTTTACTACATTTCTCGAAACTTATCTGAAAGGTCAAAGATTTGGAGATACTTCAGCAATGGCTGTTAAAAAAGAAATTATTAGTAAAGTAGGTGGATTTCCTGCCGGTAAAACAAAAAAAGGAGGGGATTTATATACATGGATTAAAATATTTTCTTTAAGTGATGGAGTATGGAGCCCTCACATAGGCGCAAATATTTATAGGGATTCAGTTAATAAAGTAACCCAAACTTCTTATTTCAACATTGATTTCTTAAAAAGCATAGTTGAAGATGTAGATGTTAAAATTAAGGACGAAGTTTTATTAAAAAGGTATTTAAATAGCTTAATTATTAAGGACTATAAACGTTTTATTTTTCGAGAAAAAAGAAAAGGCTTTAATTTGTTAAGAAATATTTATTTTATTGAATTTGGTCAAACCTTAAAAAGTATTCTACTATCGTTAACTCCATCATTTATATTATGGAGATTAATAAAAATTAAAAGGTTGGTAAGTAGTTGATGAAAGTAGATGTAAAGGAGTACATTGACAGTTTGAGTGGAAATAGAGTGCTACAATGGACGAACTCTAAATACAAAGATCAACATTTATATTTTACTTCTCCATCTGTAACAGATGATAATCAATATTTAATTATTCTTTCCGAACGTAATGGTAGGCCTAATTTATATTCTATTGATAGAAAATCATTTGAGATGGAGCAAATTACTGATTCTAAGGGATTACTTAGGTCTTATACTTATCCTAAGGGTAATTTACAAGGATTGAGCAAAGCATCTCCATATCTTGATTCAAAGCGAAAAGTAATTTATTGGATTGAAGATGATGCCGTTTATTGTAAATCTTTAGTTAAAAACAGAAAACCCGATAAAATTACAACACTTCCTGAAAACTGGGTGACCGGTTATACACATGTTTCCGGGGATGGTAAAAAATTATGTGTTCCATGCACTGATCCAAGAGCTTTTTCTGATAATGACTACAACCAGAAAGATCAGTTAAAAAATGTACCCAAAAGAATGATAAATAACGGGTACAAGTCTAAAGTAATAATTATTGATATTGAGACTGGTACATCGGATTCAGTTATAGAAATACCATTTTGGGTTACTCATGTACAATTTCACCCAGAAGACTTTAGTAAGGTGTTATGCAATAGTGAAGGAAGGACTGTGAAGAATGGAAGTAAATCACCCATTAATCCAAATATCCGAATGTGGATTGTTAAAAATGATAACTCTTTTTATCCTCTTCACAATCAAAAAGGGGAGAGAAGTGTAAATCATGAAAATTGGTTTGATAATGATAATGCAGTAATTTATCACGGAAAGTTTGAGCAAAACATTTTTAAAAAGTCTTTTTATTATATCCTTTTAGCTTTTAACAAATATTTAAAAAACATTTCCAAAAAAGTATTAGAAAAACAATTTGATCATTTTGTTGCTGTTAGAAATGATGTTGGTAATTTGATTTTAAAACATAAAACGAATCATCCTGTTAGCCATGCAACTGCAGGAACTAAAGCCTATAACTTTTTAACAGATAGCAGAGATGGCAATATCTATGCTTATAGATTAAATAATGATATCTTAGACAAATCCGTAATCTGTCAACATTCTTCCTCAATGTTGTACCAAGATGCCCATCCACATCCCAAAACTTGTAAAGATGGTGAAAGTGTAATTTTTACTTCTGATAAAGGTGGGATATGTAATGTTTACGAAGTAAAATTAGGGTACGCCTTATGAAAGTTTTACTATGGGCTCCATACGGTGCCGGTGAACATTATTGGGGACCAGGAATGAGTGCATATAATTTGTATCGTAAATACCAAGGAAATGATTTAGAAATAACATTAGTCCATGGATTTAAAAAGCAAAAGAAATACCCGTTATTTCATGAACAAATATTTCTTAAAGAATTAAATGGGAATAAAATTTCTTTATTGAGATATCTTGCAAATTCAAAAAGCTGGATAATAAATAATGCTCACAATTATGATGTAGCACATATACTTGGTGATAGAGTAGTCTCATTTTTACCGGCAATTTGGTTGGAGAAAAATCAGATACCTACTGCAATCAAAATTAAAAGTGCTAACTTTAGTTTAGTTAAGAGTTCATTCATGGCTAAACTTATTGGGTGGCATTCTTATATTTTAAGCCATAAAAATCACATTACAAGATATATTTCTATCAGTAAAAAAATTACTGATCAGTTGCTAAAAGTTGGGGTTGCAAAGGAAAAGGTTGCTTATATACCCAATGGAGTTGATATGGGCCGGTTTAGTAAAGCGAATATTGATGAAAGAAATTCATTAAGAGAAAAACTGGGTTTCGAAAGTAAATTTACTGTCTTATTTACGGGAGGATTGTCTAGTCGTAAAAGGCCATCATTAATTGTCGAAACATTTGTAAAATTTAAAAACAGAGATGATATACAACTTCTTATTGTTGGGCCAGACCGAGATAACGGGAGTGAAAGGTTAAAGATTGAGCGAATAATTGAAAGTGAAAAGTTGAAAAATGTCTATTTAATTCCATTCTCAAATGAAATAGAAAAGTATTATAAAATATCAGATATATTTGTATTGCTTTCAAAAAATGAAGGTCTGTCCAATTCGTTACTGGAAGCTCAATCCTGTGGGGTGCCGGCTATCGTGACTGAAATTTCAGGTTCTGAAGATATCATTAGAGATAATTATAATGGATTTCTGATTAGACCCGACTCTAATAGTTTAGAAGATAAGATAAACTTTTACTGGTCAAATAAAGCTAAATTAAATCAACACTCAATACATTCTATTGAAAGAATAACAAGAAAATTTGACTCAAATAAAATACTTGCTAAACATATTGATTTATTCAAAAGTATAGCTTGACATACTCTTCATAATAGAAGGTATATTTACTAAGAATATTTATGCAAAATTTGTTATTTAGAAAATTATCATGCTATAAATCACTTGAAGTTACTTTCTCTTATTTTCTAATTGTAATAATATCTTCAGGTATATTTTTTATTAGAGATGATTGGCCTTTTGGATTCGACGGCAGTTATTTTGTTGCTATAGGAGTACTATTATTCGCAGCGTTATTTTTGTTCCGCTTTTCTGTAAGTATAAAAGTCCCGAAATTAGGTCTATACAGTGGTATTTATACATTTTGGATATGTATAAGTCTTACAACTGTTTTGGTTTTTTCAATAATTTATGAAACACCATCTTTGAGTGTTTTTTTTGGCAGGGAGTATTTATTGATATTTATGATATTCTTTTCTGGATATCTGGCAGTCAAATATTTGAAATTTTCCCCACTTGAGCTTTTTACAATTTCATCAATATGGGTTTTGATCGCTACAATAGCCATGATGGATTCTCTATTGACTGGTGATGCTGTAAGAAGAATTAAAGCACTTGCAAGCGTAAACTACATGTCTGCTTCATTTGGTGCTTTTTTTATATTTTCTCTGGGATCCCTAATTCTAGAAAAGAATCATTCTAGAATTAAAAAAATTTATTTATTGTCGGTTCTTTTTTTTTCATTGATTGGATTTTTACTCAGCGGTAGTAGAACAGTAATATTTGGTGTAATAATAGTATTAACACTTTGGTTGTTCGTTTATTTATTAAAAAGGTTATCAAAATCTCAATTTAGTAGAAGCGAAATTTATAAAGTTTCAACTTCTATTATACTTAGCATATTTTTTATAGTCACGTTAGCTTGGATATTGAGAGATGTAAATATTGCAGGTTTATTAAGAAGGTTTGATTATGTTTCATTAATCCAAGCTGGGGAGCAACGAATTTTAAGCTTAGCAATAGCTTCATTACCGGATACTTTTAAGAGCTCAATCTTTGGTAACCCTTTTTTATATCCCTTATTTCAAGCCGGTAATATTCATCCTCACAATATTTTAGTTTCGATATGGCGCTTCACTGGTTTATTTCCATTTCTTCTCTTTTTAATATTTATGGGATTAATATTTTTTTATAGAATTTATCTGACTAAGAATAATCTTTCAAAGAAAAAAAGAGTTGAGCTATTTATTGTGGTGTCTTCATTCTCTATCATTTTTATCTATACCATGTTCAGTGGACACTTTACACGAAGTTGGCACTTATATTGGACCGTAGGTTTACTGAGTGCATATTTGGAAGGAATTAAATCGGAAGAAAAATATTTTGAGGGTCGGAGTTAGACTGTGGACAGTTTAAAAATACTTTATATTTCCTCAGTGGATGTATCGCTTACAAAGGGACCATCTGCAAATGAAAGAGAGTTTATACCTATTTTAAACAGAATTTTAGGTGGAGAGTGTCATTTTATAATACCTAAACCCCAAGATGATATTCCATCAGACTTACCTATTAATAATTGCACTTTTATAAAATCTCATAATGAAAGAACACCTATTCATTGGATTATCCATCAATTTTCCTTGATTATAGCTGTTCATAAGAAACTAAAAAGTGAAAAGTATGATTTTATATTGGCTCGCTTTGGAGTATTTCCGTTTGCATATTGGTTCATAGCTAAATTTTATAAAATCCCATTCGCAGTTAAACATGCATCTGATGGAAAGTTAAGAGTCTTTGATAAAAAGAAAGTTTGGAAGCCGTTATCAGGTCTAAACAGATATCTGTTTAAAAGTATTATTAAACATGCATTTGTTGCTGATGTAGTGAGCACAGAACAACGAGAAAAAATCAAAAATTTAACGGGTGAATATGAAAAAATAATTTGGGTGGATAATGGAGCAAACATTCAAAGATTCAAGCCAAAGGAGAATAGTAATCTTAAAGTTGAATTAAGAATAGACTCTGATGACCCAGTAATTGGTTATGTAGGAAATTTAGCTTGGGAAAGAGGGGCAGATCAAATAATAGAAGGGTTACAACATTTAAAAGTTACATTTCCTAATGTTAAAGCTTTAATTGTGGGAGATGGTAAGGGAATGGAAACTCTTAAAGAAAAAGCAAAAAACCTTGGTGTATTGGAAAGTTGTATTTTTACAGGGCGTATTCCTTATGAAGAAGTTCCTGCTTACATAAACTGCTTAAGCATTGGTGTTTCACTAAGAGATAAAAAAACTAAGTCTGACTCTGAGTTAAAAGTAAGACAATATTTGGCGTGTGGAAAACCAGTTATACTTACTCCTGGAAGCAATAACTTTGTTGAAGATGCAGGAATTGGAAAACTTGTAGATTATAATAATCTCGATGAGTTTACTGATGCAATTACATTTTTTCTAAAATTAAGTAAACGAGATTTTGAAATTGTTGCTAATAAAGCAAGATCTTATGCGGTGAATAACCTTTCTTATGAAAGTAAGGTTGAAGAAAAGATTGGGTATTGGAAGCATTTTTTAAAACAAAATTCAATTAATTGATAATAGAATTCACTGGCTTACCCGGCTCAGGGAAAACAACTGTAGCGAACAAACTAATCGACCGTATTGGTGGTGAGGTTGATGTAAAGAGAGGTACTTTTGATCACTTGGGAACGATGCAGCGTGTTGGTTCAAAATTGGCTTCTGCATTGGCATCTTTTTTTATTTTTCCAAAGTATACATTTCTGATCGTAAAAGAGTTATTTGCTAATCATAACCGTAAAGTTGAGGCTGTACGTGATACTCTAAACATTCTTTACTTGATGAAGAGGTACCACAAGGCAAGTAAAGAAATAGACGCTATTTATATTTTTGACCAGGGATTGATCCAGGC
>SL_7KL_010_BRINEDRAFT_10001639_pt1 | contig 10602 bp, 10 predicted proteins | sample SodLak_010_BRINE_FD_10663 | JGI IMG/M metagenome (IMG submission 10663)
ATGACCTCGCACGACCGTATGAATGGGCCAGCCGATGACGGTCTCTCCATCATAGGGCGTCCATCCACTGCGGCTTGCGATCCAGTCGTTCCGAATGGTGCGCCGGGCGGCCAGGTCGACCAGGGTCAGGTCGGCATCGAAACCCAGCGCAATGCGGCCCTTGCCTTCAAGACCGAAAATGCGCGCTGGTCCGGCGCTGGTGAGATCCACCAGTCGCTCCAGGCTCAGACGTCTCCCGTGGACATGATGGAGCATCAGAGGCAGCAGAGTCTGCACACCGGTCATGCCGCTGGGTGACTGCGGATACGGGCTGGCCTTCTCTTCCCGGGTGTGCGGCGCATGATCGCTGCCGATGACATCGACGACGCCGTCGCCGATTGCCTGCCAAAGTGCGTCCCGATGCCGTTGATCGCGAACGGGCGGGTTCATTTGTGCCAGGCTCCCCAGTCGCTCGTAGCAGTCCGGGGCGCACAGCGTCAGGTGATGCGGAGTGACTTCGACGGTCACACGCCGCTTGTGCCGGGCCAGCAATGCCATTTCCTCGGCGGTGGAAACATGCAGGACATGGAGGCGCCGGTTCGCCTCGCCGGCCAGCCGAACGATGCGCTCGGTCGCGATCAGGGCGCTGGCTTCATCGCGCCAGACCGGGTGTTGGCATATGTCCCCGCTGGCGTTGACGATAGCCCGGCGTTCGCGCAGGCGTGCTTCGTCTTCCGCATGCACTGCCAGGCGCCGGCGACCATGGTGCAGAATGCGCCGCAACACCGTCTCGTCATCGGCAAGCAGGTCGCCGAAAGAGCTGCCCATGAAAACCTTGACGCCGGCACAGCCTGGCAGATTTTCCAATGACCCCAGCTGTTCTGCATTGACCGACGATCCACCGATGTAGAATGCGAAGTCGCACCAGGCACGGCCGAGCGCACCATCGACCTTGGATTTGATGTCGGCAGCGCTCAGTGTCAGCGGCTTGGTGTTGGGCATTTCAAAGACGGCGGTCACGCCGCCCAGGACGGCGCCACGAGTGCCTGAATCCAGATCCTCCTTGTGGGTTAGGCCCGGCTCGCGAAAATGCACCTGGCTGTCGATCACGCCGGGGAGCACATGCAGCCCTGAGGCATTCAGCGTTTCCTCCGCGGTCCAGCGCCTGCGGAGATCGCCCAGTGCGACGATGCGGCCCGCCCGGCAGGCGACGTCGATGCGTTCCTGGCCGTTTGGTGTGAGCACCGTGCCGCCGTGCACCAGCAGGTCGGCATGGCACTGTTCGGATGTTCGGTCGGAAGCGATCGTCGTGTTCATGGGCTCGGCTCCTCGACGGGCGTGTCAGTTGCCGGCTGCTTGCCGTAGCCATCCAGGCGATGCTGCAGGGCGGTCTGTCTGGCCTGCTGCGCGGCCAGATCCGGTGCCCGTGCTTCCTGCAGGAGAAAATCGCGGGCTTGTCCCAGGTCCAGTACGCCCAGGTCGTTGCCGTCTCGGCTGCGCAGGGCGACCTGTCCCGAGGCCTGTTCCCGCTCTCCCACGACCAGCAGAAATGGCACGCGCTGCAGCGTCTGCTCGCGAATCTTGTAGCCGATTTTCTCGTTCCGCACGTCGGCCTCCGTGCGCAGGCCTTCGCCACGGAGCCAGTTCGCCACATCCTGCGCGTAGCTCGCATGCGCCTCCGTTATCGATAGCACCACGGCCTGGACCGGCGCCAGCCAGGCGGGCAATTTCCCGGCGTGATGCTCGATCAGGATGCCGATGAAGCGCTCCAGCGAGCCGAACAACGCGCGGTGCAGCATCACGGGGCGTTGTCGCTCGCCGTGGACGTCCACGTACTCGATGTCGAACCGCTGGGGAAGGTTCATGTCCACCTGCAGCGTGCCGCACTGCCAGTCGCGGCCAATGGCATCACGCAGCACGAATTCCAGTTTCGGACCGTAGAATGCGCCTTCGCCGGGGTTCACCTCGTGTCTCAGGTCCATGCCATCCAGTGCTTGCTGTAGCGCCCCTTCCAGCAGATCCCAGGTGGCGTCGTCGCCCATACGGCTGTCGGGGCGGGTGGACAGCTTGATCCGGACGTCCTCGAAGCCGAACTGACGATAGATGTCCAGCACCAGCGCCACGACATCGCGGCATTCGGAGTCCATCTGTTCCGGCGTGCAGTAGATATGTGCATCGTCCTGCGTGAAGTGACGAACGCGCAGCAGGCCATGCAGGGCTCCGGAGGGTTCGTAGCGGTGCACCTTGCCAAACTCGCTCATGCGAATGGGAAGGTCGCGATAACTCCGCAGGCCGTGGCGGTACAGCAGCACGCTTCCGGGACAGTTCATGGGCCTGAGTGCCAGACGGCGGCCGTCCTCGGTGTCGGTGATGAACATGTGGTCCCGGAAGTTCTGCCAGTGTCCGGAGATTTCCCAGAGGTTGCGGTCCATCACATCCGGCGTGTTGACCTCGACGTATCCGGCGTCCTGCTGACGACGGCGCATGTATGCGATGAGCTCCTGGAAAAGGAGCCAGCCGGCCGGATGCCAGAACACTGCGCCCGGAGCGTCCGCGTTGAAATGGAACAGGTCGAGTTCATTTCCCAGCTTTCGGTGATCACGCTTCGCCGCCTCTTCCAGTCGGCGAAGGTGGAGCTTGAGATCCTTGCGGCTAGCCCATGCCGTTCCGTAGATGCGCTGCAGCTGTTCATTGCTGGCGTCGCCGCGCCAGTAAGCGCCGGAGAGCTTCGTGAGTTTGAAGTGTTTCAGGAACCGGGTATTCGGCACATGCGGGCCGCGGCACATGTCCACGTATTCCTCGTGATGGTAGAGCGACAGCGCCGCTTCACCGGGGATCTCCTCGATCAGGCGCACCTTGTAGGATTCGCCGCGCTCGCGGAACAGCGCCAGCGCCTCGGCGCGCGGCGTTGCCTTCTTGACCACGTCATATTGTTTCGCGATCAATTCGCGCATCCGCGTCTCGATCGCATCGACATCATCCGGCGTGAAAGCCCGCTCGAAGGCAATGTCGTAATAAAAGCCATGGTCAATCACGGGCCCGATGACCATTTGCGCAGTCGGATACAGTTGCTTGACCGCATGGCCGATCAGGTGGGCGCAGGAGTGACGGATGATCTCCAGCCCCTGCTCGTCATCGGGGGTAAGAATCCGCAGCGCGCAGTCGCGCCTGATCCGGTCGCAGGCATCCAGCACGTCACCAGCATCGGTCTGCGCTGCAAGGGCGTTCCTCGCCAATCGCTCGCCGATCGTCGCTGCCACCTCGGCAACGCTGGGCGGACTGTTAAATGTCCGGCTTGAACCGTCCGTCAGGGTAATTGTAATGGGCGAGTCGGTGGAGTTGACAGACATGGTCCTGTTATCCGAAGAGGCGGCATTGCCGTCGCCTGATGAAAGTCAGCCGTGGTGCTTCGTGCCTTTGCCGGGCGGCACCGGATCGATGCCGCCAGCGCAAAAAGGATGGCAGCGAAGTATCCGGCACAGTGAGAGCCACAGACCGGTGATCACACCGTGTGTCCGCAGTGCTTCGATTGCGTAGTCGGAGCAGGTGGGATGAAACCGGCAGCGTGGTCCGAGCATCGGGCTGATCACCAACTGGTATGCACGGATCGGGACGATGAATGGCGTCGTCAGCCACCGTCTCATGCGGATTCCTCCTCAGCCAGTGACCAGGTCGTGCCCTCGGCGGTGTCATGCAGCCGGACGCCGGCCTGGCCGAGTTCATCCCGGAGGGCGTCAGCGTGGGCGAAATCCCTTCTCCGACGGGCCTCCTGCCGTTCCGCCACAAGTGCCTCGATTGTCGCCTCGCTCGGTGAGCGCAGGGTCGGCGTGCTCGAGCCCTGTTTCAGGTCGGCAAGGGCCGCACCCGGAGAGCGCTGCAGGAGGCCGAGCATCCCTGCGGCAGCCAGGACCTCCGCTTTTGCCTGTGCCCGTGTCGCGTCATCCGCGGCATGGTCAAGGCGGCTGACCAGCTGATGCAGGCGGGCCAGGGCCCTGGGGACATTCAGATCGTCTGTCAGGGCTTCGAGGAAGGCCTCGTCTGGGTGCGAATCAACGGCCACCGGCAGCGCGACCACCCGGTCGAGGCTCTCGTAGAAGCGAGTCAGCGTGCGTCTCGCCGACGACAGGCGCCGCGCGTTCCAGTCGAGAGGGCGGCGGTAATGCGTCGACAGAAGGGCCAGCCGGATGACCTCGCCTGGATGCTGCCGCAGAAGATCGCGCACGAGCAGCACGTTACCCAGCGATTTGGACATCTTCCGGCCATCCACCGTCACGAAACTGTTGTGCACCCAGGTGTGGCAATAGGGAGCATCGTTGGCGCAGGTGCCCTGGGCGATCTCGTTTTCGTGATGCGGGAAGATGAGATCCTGGCCGCCGCCGTGGATATCGAGGGTGGGTCCCAGGTGGTGCCCGATCATCGCCGAGCATTCCACATGCCAGCCCGGGCGACCACGGCCCCATGGGCTCTCCCAGCCCGGCTGTTCCGGCGTTGAAGGTTTCCAGAGCACGAAATCCGTCGGGTCGCGCTTGTAGGGCGCGACCTCCACGCGGGCACCGGCAATCATGTCCTCGATGCGGCGTCCGGAAAGGCGGCCATAGTCGGGATAGGACGGCACGTGGAACAGCACATGTCCTTCGGCCGCATAGGCGTGGCCCCTGGCGAGCAAGCGATCAATCAGCCGGATAATGTCCGGAATATGCTCCGTCACCCGTGGTTCGATATCGGGTGGCAGGACGCCAAGCGCATCCATGTCCCTGTGAAAGGCCTCGATATATCGGTCCGTCAGCCGACTGATGGACAGACCTTCACGGGCTGCAGCCGTGTTGATCTTGTCATCGACATCCGTGATGTTCCTGACATAGACGACATGTTCGTACCGGCTGCGCAACAAACGGGCCAGAAGGTCGAAGACGACCGCGGGACGCGCGTTGCCGATATGCGCAAAGTTGTAGACCGTGGGCCCACAGACATACATCGTGACCCGGTCCGGTTGCTCGGTGCGCAGTGGCTTCTTGCCGCGGGCCAGTGTGTCATGAAGCTGCAGAGGTGCGTTCATGCCTCGATCCCTGCCGGGTTCGCCTGTTCGTTGCTGAATATCTGAAAGGTCCGTTCGATGGTGTTCCTGCTGAGCCCGTCGGTGATGAACACGGCGCGGGAGCGCCGATCGTCGTCCGGCCAGGCCGGCAGGAAAACAGGCGGATAGAACACATGTTGCACGCCCTGCGCGACCAGGGGCCGGTCATGTTCCGCGACGTTGAAAATGGCCTTGACCCTGAGAATCCTCTCCCCGAGCAGGCCCATCAGCATGTCCAGCCAGGCGTTCAGTCTGGCTTCCGGAATCGGCTTTTCCACTGAGAAACAGAAGGCGCGAATGCGATCATTGTGACGATTCACGTTGTCATGCGGCGGCTGATGATGAGCAGGCACCAGACTGTCACTGCCGGCCTGCTGCTGCTCCGCGGGTGCCGGCGCGTAATGGGCCTCGCCGAGCCAGCGCTGGATGTCCGGGGATCGTCCGCGTGCGCCGAAAAGGCCCAGATTCATGATCCCCGCTGGCGCGACGATGCCCTGATGGACGGTCCAGCGCGGCGCAGCGGGGTTGATGTCATCAAGTCGCCGCAACAGGGGCTCGCGCTCATCCTCGCTGGTCTGGTCGGCCTTCGTCAGCAGTAGTACATCCGCAAGAGCGGCCTGCTTTACGGCTTCCGGGTGGCGGTCGAGCGTGTCTGCGCCGGTGGTCAGATCGACTGCAGTGACAATGCCGTCCAGTCGGTACCGTGATGCGATCTGCGGATCGGTCATCAGCGTGTGAAGAATCGGCGCTGGATCAGCCAGACCGGTCGTTTCGATGAGCACTCGCCCGAACTGCCGCCGGCCCTCCCTTGAGAAGCGCCAGGTGATGTCGCGCAGGGTTTTCACGAGGTCGCCGCGGATATTGCAGCACAGGCAACCGCTGCTCATCTCCATCACCAGGTTCTCGGTGCTGTGTGCGACGAGCAGGTGATCGAGCGCCATTTCACCGAATTCGTTGATGATGACCAGCGCATCATGCAACTCTGGCTGCCGGACCAGATGGTTGAGCACGGTGGTCTTGCCGCTGCCAAGGAAACCGGTCAGCAGCGTTACAGGGATAAGATCATTGGCTTGTCCCGAACTCATTCAGGCCCTCCTGCCTGAAGCGGTCGTGCCCGGGCGACGGCGTCATGCGGATGCAGGCTTTCCATATGCCGCACATGGACATCCGGGGCGACATACGACTCGCCCAGTGCAGCCACGATGCGGCGCGAGGCGTCCTCGACGAACATCAGGTTCTGGCCGTTCAGGGCAGCGAAGGCCTGTTCGTCGGGGCGTTTGACCGCTGTCTGTACCGGTGTGCCCAGCGTCGCCTCGATGCAGTCGATGAGCCGTATCAGGCCGAAGTCGCTTGCCTCGGGGTCCGTGGTCACCGAGACCGTGGCTTCGCTGCGCTGACTGTGGGGTGTTGCCAGGCTTGCATGATCACGCAGCCAGTCCGCGACTGCGCCCGGTTCGAGCGGGCCTGCGTGATCGAAGGCGTCCAGGAAGCCCTCCGCGATCAGTTGTCTGGACAGCGCGGCCGAGCAGGGGCACGTCGAGGAATAAGTCACCGTGACTGTTGCCCGGAGCGAGAACGCCCCGTTATGCAGCTCGGCATCGAGGCATACCGGGTAGGTCTTCCAGCCGGCCAGGTCGTTGCTGACCAGTGCCTGACGCCGGATCAGGAGATCGAAGCGTATCCGCACGCGTGCGTTGCGGCTTTCGCAACTCGTGTGGCTTTCGACCATGGCCTGCAGCAATTGTCGCAGGCCCGTTGGGGAGATCGGCTGGTCGGTGCCGAGGTCGTCGATCAGGCGATAGAGCCGTGACATGTGGATCCCCTTGATGTGGGGAAGAGGCAGGTCTACTTCGGCATCGACCCGGGCGTGCAGGGCACGCCGGTAGCCGGGCTCGGCAAGCGTGACCGGCAGGTCGATCCCCTGCATGCCAACACCGTCCAGTGGGCTGGAATCGGGCGTGAGTCCGGTCATTGAAATATCGGGCAATGCTGCGGTCATTGGTCTCTCCGGCAGGAGTTGGCCCCCCGGCCCTAGGCAAGACCTGGGGGGCAGGGTGCGTGATTTTTAGGGTTAGTGACGCCGTTGGAGCGTGCGAGGGCTGAAGCAGGCTGCGCGCTAGCGAGAGCGATCGACACGTCGCGCGCAGTCAGGGCACGCACCGTGCAGTTCGATGGTGGTGCTCGCGGGCGCGAAGCCGGTTTTTTCAAGGCTGGCTGAAATCATGTCCTCGACCTCTTCGGTGGCAAATTCGTCGTGTCGACCACAGATCTCGCAGACGGTAAAGGCCATGTGCGCGTGCTGGCAGTCGTCCGGACAGGAGCAGGCCACATAGCCCTTGACCGACTCGATGCGGTGCACCAGATCGTGCTCGAGCAGCGGCTCCAGCGCCCGGTAGATCTGGGTGGCTGCGCTGAACCCTTGGCTCCGCAGCCGTTCGAGCAACTCGTAGGCGCCCAGCGGCCTTTTCGCCCGACGTAACGCGGCAAGAACGCATCGCTGATTTTCCGTCAGACGCATCCTGCCTCCCGAAGCGGTCAACCGATCCGTGATTGAAAAGTACGTTATAACGTTACAAAATAATCGGACCTGCAGCAACCATGCGCCACGGGGGACATGGCGGCATCGTGTCGTGTCCCCCATCGCCGGATTGACAATGTCATCACCCATTCCACAGACCTACGAACAATGGCGGCACTGCATTACCGTTGAGTGCCGCATTCCCCTGACTCCGGCTTACGTCGCCAGGCGTCTTGCCGCCTGGCGTGACCCGAAATCGGAAGAGACGATGCGTTTCCGGCGGCTCTACGGCGATGCCCACTGGCAGGACGTGCTCGGCTGGTTCGAGCGGGCAGAGCGGGAGCTCGATGCAACGGAGTCGCCCGAGTCCGGTTGATGCTCAGCGCCTCTTCAGGGAAACACTGATCCAGGCACACGCTTGCGTTGGAGTCTGCGTTTTTTCGGGGCAAGGCGCGCTGCGCAGTGCCGCAGCCATCAAGGCCGGCGCATAAAATTATGTTATAACGTAACGAAACGGATCTTGAGCGGAGGCTTTTATGCGTGCATCGGTGCTGATGGCGGGAGCGGGATACCGCCTGCTGATCGTTGCCTTGCTGCTCGGCATGCTGTGGGCCGGAATTTTCTGGGCCCTCGACTAGATGGAAAACGGTTCCCCAATCCCGGATGACCTCTCCGGCCTTTCTTTGCGGGACGTCACGCTGTGTTATCGCCGACACCCGGCGGTTCACCATCTGACGGGCTGTTTCGCCGCCGGGTCGCTGACGGCGATCGTTGGCCCCAACGGTGCGGGGAAAACCACCTTGCTCAAAGGTCTGGCCGGTTTGATGCGTCCCACCGAGGGGGGCATCGTGCGGCAGGGGTTCGGGCAATGCGAGATGGCCTACCTGCCGCAGCAGGCGGAAATCGATCGAGCGTTTCCAATGATGGTTTCCGATGTCGTCGCGATGGGGCATTGGCGACGTGTGGGTATTCTCCGTCCGGTTGATGCACCGCTTCGGGAGCGGATCCGGGACGCGCTGGCCGCGGTCGGTCTCGATGGCTTTTCGCGGCGGCCGATCGCCAGCCTTTCTGCCGGGCAGTTCCAGCGCGTGCTTTTCGCCCGAATGTTGCTGCAGGACGCGTCCGTCATCCTGCTGGACGAACCCTTCAACGCCATTGACGCACGGACCACGGCGGACCTGCTCGCGTTGATCCGGCGCTGGCATGGAGAGCGGCGAACGGTCATTGCCGTGTTGCACGACATCGATCAGGTGCGCGAGAACTTTCCGGAGACCCTGCTCCTGGCCCGCGAGCGGATTGCCTGGGGCCCGACCAGCGATGTGTTGACGGCAGAGAACAGGCTGCGCGCTCGCGGCATGGCCGAGGCCTGGAACGAGTCCGCCGCGCCCTGTGACAGTCGGGGACAGGTCGCATGACCGGGGCGCTGGCAGCATTGTGGGAGCCGTTCCTCGAGTTCGCTTTCATGCGCCGGGCGTTTGTCGCCTGCATTGCCATCGCGGCAGGCGCGGCGCCGGTCGGGGTCATGCTCGTGCTTCGCCGCATGAGTCTGGTGGGCGATGCCATGTCCCATGCCATCCTGCCGGGCGTCGCTGCCGGTTTCTTTCTGGCGGGGTTCTCTCTTTTCCTGATGAGCCTTGGAGGTTTTCTGGCCGGCCTGGCGGTGGCACTGCTGGCGGCGCTGGTAACGCGCCTGACCGAGCAGCGGGAGGATGCCAGCTTCGCTGCGTTCTACCTGACCGCGCTGGCGCTGGGGGTGCTGCTGGTTTCCAGCAGGGGCAGCAGCATGGATCTGATGCACGTGCTGTTCGGCAGCATTCTGGGGGTTGATAACGCATCGCTGCTGCTAGTCGGGTCGGTCACGACGCTGACGCTGATCCTGATGGCGGTGTTTTTCCGCCCGCTGGTGATGGAAAGCCTCGATCCGCAGTTCCTGCGCTCGGTGGGCGGTGGTGGAGCCCTGTGGCACCTGCTCTTCATGATCCTGGTGGTCATGAATCTCGTCAGTGGGTTCCATGCCCTGGGCACGCTGATGTCCGTCGGCCTGATGATGTTGCCGGCGGCGGCCGCGCGTTACTGGGCGCAGGAGATCTGGACGCTGATGGCATCGGCCGTGCTGATCGCGATCGCCGCGAGCTACGTTGGCCTGCTGGTCTCCTACTACGGCGATTACTCCACCGGACCGGCGATCGTTCTGGTTGCCGGTGGTTTCTATGTCCTCTCGGTGCTTCTCGGGCCCCGGGGGAGTCTGCAACAACGNTACTTTCAGCGGCGCCATCTGGAGGCTTGATGATTCGACTGCTTGTCACCCTGGGCATCCTTCTTTGCTCGATCTCTGCAGCCAATGCGGAGCCGCCGCGCGTGATGACGAGTTTCTCCGTGCTGCAGGACATCACGCAGCAGATCGCCGGAGAGCGCGCGGTCGTCGAGACACTTGTCGGACCCGATGCCGATGCCCATGTCTTTGAACCCGCACCGCGCCATGCCCGGGCCCTGGCCCGGGCCGATCTGGTGCTGATCAATGGTCTGGGCTTTGAGGGCTGGATGGAACGTCTGGTCAGTGCCTCCGGTTTCAATGGCCCTCTGGTCCGAAGCAGTGACGGCATTCAGCCGCTGGAGGCCGGCGATGCGGCAACCCCCGGGGCGCATCACCACGATAGTCCGGTGGACCCGCATGTCTGGCATGACGTTTCGCACGTGCGGCAGTACGTGCACAACATCAGCCGTGCACTGAGTGGTGTCGACCCGGCGAGCGCCGATTTCTATGCGGAGCGTGCAGCCGCCCTGGATGCCGACCTCGGCAGTCTGGACGCCTGGATTCGGCAAAAGATGGCGACGGTCGCCGGGCCGCGCCGGGTGATCACCAGTCATGACGCGTTTTCCTATTTCGGAGAGGCCTACGGGGTCGAGTTTCTGTACCCGGTTGGCTGGAGCACTGACGCCGAGCCGACCGCTGCCGCGGTGGCCGCGCTGATTCGCCAGCTCAGAGAGGACGAGGTGCGCGTGCTTTTCGTCGAAAACATCTCGGACGACC